>Ga0302205_10000878_pt1 | contig 11998 bp, 6 predicted proteins | sample II_Fen_E1_3_FD_194582 | JGI IMG/M metagenome (GOLD analysis project Ga0302205, IMG submission 194582) | Peat permafrost microbial communities from Stordalen Mire near Abisko, Sweden - II_Fen_E1_3 | ecosystem: Environmental > Terrestrial > Soil > Wetlands > Permafrost | place: Sweden: Abisko...
TGTGGGAAAAATGAATCTTCCAACTCAAAGGCAGGGGTAATCCAGTTGCGGGAACCCAACACACATACAGGGGCATCCAGGTAGTCGAAGCAAAGTGTACTTACGTTGGCTGCAAAGTCATTCAGGAACGAACCACGTGCACATGCGTCGCCTGCTATAATGATTTTTCCTGTTTTCTTAACCGAAGCAATAACCTGTTCGTAGTTAAAAGGAACCAACGAGCGGGCATCAATCACCTCTGCCGTCAAACCATATTTTTCTTCCAGTTCCTGCGCTGCTTTCAAAGCAGGATATAAGGTATGGCCAACCGTCAGGAAAGTAATGTCTTTTCCTTCTTTTTTTACATCCGGTTCGCCAAACGGTATTTCATAATATCCTTCCGGTACGCCGCCTTTGTGGAATTGTTCCCCGATTTCGTAGATACGTTGGCTTTCAAAGTAAATTACCGGGTCCGTACCTTGCAAGGCTGAGTTCATCAACCCTTTTGCATCGTAGGGAGTTACCGGAAAACAAACTTTGATACCCGGGATCTGTGTAACCAGGGAAGTCCAGTCCTGTGAGTGTTGGGCACCGTATTTTGAGCCTACCGAAACACGCAGGGTGATCGGCATTTTCAATACATTACCGCTCATCGATTGCCATTTAGGCATTTGGTTGAATACTTCATCACCGCAACGACCCAGAAAGTCACAATACATAATTTCAGGAACTACCCGGCCACCACACATGGCGTAACCAATGGCAGTGCCCACGATGGAGGCTTCGGCTATCGGCGAGTTGAACAAGCGGTGGTAAGGCAAAGCCTCAGTCATACCGCCATAAACGGCAAACGCTCCACCCCAGTCGCGGTTTTCTTCACCATAGGCAATCAGGGAGGCATCCTGGTAAAAACGGTGCATCATGGCTTCGAAGATACCATCACGCAACTGGAATTGCTTCATTTTGCTGAAAGGTTTTCCGTCTGCATCAAAGGCAAAACGTTCTTTGGCAGCAATTTTCTTTACCCGTGAGTTGTCAGCCAACGGCATCAATACATCAGGTTTGGCTGTTGAGAATGAATCTACGGAGCCGTTCGAGAACATCATATCCCCAATTACCTGAGCATTGGTCATGCGGGGTGAGAGTTCTTCGTCAATAGATTTCAGAAACATTTCATACACCAATGCTTTTACATCAACCCAGGTAGCATCCAGGTCTGCCTGGGTAGCTTCACCTGCTTCTATCAATTGTTTTCCAAAGGAGGCTATACAATCCTGTGCTTCCCATGCTTCCACTTCTTCTTTCGAACGATACGAAGATGCATCCGAAGGCGAGTGACCACTATAACGGTAAGTCAATACATCCAGCAATACAGGACCTTTTTTCTCTTCCAGGATTACTCGTTTGCGTTTGTAAGCATCAATCACTGCCAATGGGTTGTACCCGTCCACACGTTCAGCGTGCATTTGTTCCGGATTTACCCCTGCACCAATACGGGCAGCGATATCATACCCCATGGTTTCACCCTGAGTTTGTCCGCCCATGCCATACTGGTTGTTCATGATATTGATAATAACAGGCAAACCACCCTGCATATCCCCTTCCCAGAGCTTACGGAACTGATCCATAGAGGCAAAGTTGATACCTTCCCACACCGGGCCGCAAGCCATGGAGGCATCACCAATATTGGCAACCACCAGCCCTTTTTTGCGGTTTACTTTTTTGTATAGGGCTGCACCTACGGCAATATCACCTGATCCACCTACAAGGGCATTGTTCGGATAAACCCCAAAAGGTGTAAAGAAGGCATGCATGGAACCACCCAACCCACGGTTAAAGCCGGTTACACGGGCGAAAATCTCAGCCAGTGTCCCGTATACCAAAAAGCGGCGGGCTAATTCTTTCGTAGTGCCTTTAAAGTCTTTTTTTACAACGTTCACAACAGCACCATCGAAAAAACTATCCATCACTTCCGATAAGTATTTATCGTCTGATTTGTGGATAGCACTCATTCCTTTAGCCAGGATTTCTCCATGGCTTCGGTGACTGCCAAAGATAAAGTCGTCAACAGTCAATGTCCACGCCATACCTACTGCTGCGGATTCTTGTCCGATAGACAAGTGAGCAGGTCCCGGGTGATTGTACGAAGTTCCGTTATACGCACCCGCCGTTTTGATCAGGTTGATCATAGTTTCAAACTCCCGAATCAAGGCCATATCGTGATAAATAGCTTTGAACTCTTCGTTGGTAAAGTTCCCTTTTTCGTCTTTTACCGTCTTCTGATATTGATTTACTGGAATTGGTTGAAATTCCACAAAACCCGGTTTACGCATCTCGGTCGGGTCAATGTGCTGTGTTTTTGGCATGATATCTAGATTTAAGATGACCCACAACCCATAAAGGGGAGTAAGAGTGGTTAGTATTGTGTTTTATACCTCTAGCCCCTAAAAAGGGATAAGAGAAGTTAGTATTAATTTATAATATGAGATTCCCAAATCCCATTAAGAAACCTGACCTTTAAGTCTCTTTAGGGGTTGAGAGTCAAAATGCAAAGATTGTTTCTTTGAAAATCTCGCTGACGGTTGGATGCGGAAATACTACTTCCTGCATTTCATCCAGTGTCATTTCCTGTTCAATGGCCATACAAGCTCCGTAAATCATCTCACTGCAAGGATTTCCAAGCATATGGACACCAATTACTTCATTGTATTTCTCACCGACCAGCACTTTGCAAAGTCCGCTTCCACCTTCATTCTCAGCCACAAAGCGTCCTGCATAAGCCATTGGTAATTTGGCTACTTTGAATGCTATCCCTTTTGCTTTGGCCGATTCTTCTGTCTCACCGACACCAGCTACTTCAGGATTGGTATACACGACTCCCGGGATAGCATTGTAACGCATTACGTCTGCGCGTCCGGTTAAGTTATTTACCACCACTTCACCTTCCCGACTCGCTGTATGAGCCAATAAGGAGAATCCGGTTACATCACCTGCAGCAAATACATTCGGCACATTGGTACGCATCTTTTCGTCTGTTTTGATGCCTCCTTTAAATAGCTCTACATTCAGGTTTTCCAACCCAAAGCCTTTCGTGATAGCGCGGCGGCCAACGCTTACCAGTATCTTATCGCCCTCTACCGACTCAGTTTTACCGTCTTTTTCAAAGATGACTTTATTCCCTTCTACCTTCACTACTTTCGCCAGAAGATAAAATTCAATCCCTTTCTTTGTGTAGATGTCACGCAGCATGGCGGATATCTCAAAATCATTATTCCCCAATATCTCAGGGAGCATTTCTATAATGGTTACTTTTGTACCCAGGCTGTTATAAAGACTCGCAAATTCCATCCCGATAACACCACCACCAATAATTACCAGTGATTGAGGTTGTTCTTTCAGATCAAGAATCTCACGGTTGGTCAGGATGATTTCACCTGCTTCAGCCAATCCCTGTATTGGGGGAACAAAAGCTTCAGAGCCTGTACATATCAACAGGTTGGCGCCTAAGTAAGATTCGCCGTTACAGGTAACTTCCACACCTTTGGAAGTGCGTCCCTGAATCAATGCTTCTCCTTTAATGACGGTAACATGATGTTGTTTCATCTTGCTTTCAACACCGGCTACCAGTTTACGAACGATTTTATTCTTGCGGGTAACAATTTTCCCGTAATCAAAACGGATATTGTCCCCAAATACACCGTATTTATCGCCATGCAGGGCATTCTCATACGTTTTCGCACTGTAAAGCATAGTTTTAGTCGGGATACATCCTTCGTTTAAGCAGACGCCTCCCATGCTTTTCTTTTCAAACAAGACAACGTTCAGACCCTTGTGTCCGGCCCGTTCAGCAGCTACATATCCTGCGGGACCTCCGCCTATTATAATTAAATCGTACATAAATATGACCCCTAACCCCTAAAGGGGAATTTAGTTAGTTTGTATTTTATTTTTATTTAAGTAAAGAAATTTAGTAAAGAAAAACACCCACAATTCAGAGTTGAAAGTAACTCAGTTCCCCTTTAGGGGTTAGGGGTAGTCTTTTCTTAGAATTCAATCTCCAGTGTCTCAATCTCTATTGCAATTTGTTTCAGGAAGCGTGTAGCTTCTCCTCCATCCAATGCGCGGTGATCGTAAGTAAGGCTTAACCCGATATAAGGCACAAAGGCATAAACGCCATCCCCTAAATCCTTCGGACGTGGAATAATGGTATTCACACCCAGGATAGCTGTTTGTGGCAGGTTAATGACCGGTGTAAACATTTCCACCCCGTAATTTCCAAGGTTGGATACTGTGAATGTGCCGGCTTCAGCTGCCAGTAATTCAGGGGCAATGCCTCCCTTACGGCAACCGTTGGCTATCTCCTTAAACTGATTGGCCAATCCTATAATGGATAGGTCATCGGCATTGCGAACCACCGGTACCATTAATCCCCGTTCAGTATCAACAGCAAGGGCTAAATGCACTTTGTTGAACAAACGCATGGTATCATCCAGAAAATGGGAGTTTACATTCGGGAACTTCTTCAGGGCTTTGATAACCGCAAAACAGACCATGTCGTTAATTGTGATATTGGTGGTCAGGGTACCGGCATCTATGGCTTTTTTGATTTTCTTGCGAAGTTCCATCATCCGACGGGCATCAGCTCCGAGGTGGTGGGTAAGTTGCGCTGAATTTTGAAGGGAAGAATGCATGGCTTTCGCAATCAGCTTCCGCATGTTCGAAATCTTCTTGTCTTCGTAATCTACGCCATATACTGTATTTGACATAGACTGCAAGTCTGTGGATTTTGCTGTTCCGGCTAAACCTGATCCGGTACCCAGTGGTTGAATACCTTCCTGTGCTGCTATTTGTTTCGCCAGTGGTGTCATTTTAGGACGGTTTTCCAATGCAGTCAGAATGTCTTTTTCAATCACACGCCCTTTAGGACCAGTTCCCGTTAATTGACTTACTTCAATGGCTTCTTTTTCTGCCAGGTTCTTTGCCCTTGGCGAAACAAATGATGAAGGTTGATTGGCTGATTGGTTAATTGGTTGACTCAGTTCTGCTTTTACAGTTACTTGCTCCTTACCTCTTACCTCTTGCTCCTTGCCACTTACCTCTTCACAAAGTAGTGCTGAATAATCTTCACCTGGTTGCCCGATCACCATCATATTGAGCAGAACAGGTACTTCATCTCCTTCCTGGTGGAAACACTCCAGTATAACTCCATCTACCGGAGATTCCTCTTCGAAGGATGCTTTGTCTGTTTCGTACGAAAATAGAACATCGCCTTTTTTTACCGAATCGCCTTTTTTCTTTTTGATCTCAGTTATAATACAACTTTCAACCGATTGCCCTTGTTTTGGCAAAATAATTACAGTAGCCATGTATATTTATGTTTTTTGATAGATTAGATTTAAGAGTAGCTTAGGATAGGCTGAATTTCGAACGGTTAAGATTGTGTTTCATATATCCTGTATACAAGTAGGTAGGGCTTAACTTACCTTCACTGCTTGTTTTATTTGTGTAATTTCCAAAAATGTCAAATAAGTCTTTTCCCAGGTTTCATTGTTCTCCGGTAAAAAAACATCTAATAGAACCGACTCGCGAATAATCTGACGCATTTCTTGCAAGGTATCAACACAACCGGCTGCTTTGGCCTGAATCATGATATTTCCGATAGCAGTAGCTTCTGATGGTCCTGCAATCACAGGTATCCCGATAGCATTTGCTGTCCATTGGTTTAACAGGGGGTTTTTTGATCCGCCGCCAATAACATGAAGTTTCTCGATCGTAAACGGAGCCAATGAGTTCAGTTTTCCTAAAATAAATTTGTATTTCAAGGATAGGCTTTCGAAAATACAACGGACAAATTCAGCATGATTCGATGGTGCTTTTTGATCAGTTGCTTTACAATACTCCATAATGGCAGTAGTCATGCTTGCCGGATTTGCAAATGAAATATGATCCGGGTCAATTAATGACTGGAATGCCGGGGCTGATTCGGCCATGTGAACTAATTTTTCGTAGGCGTACGTAATTCCTTCTTTTTTCCATTCTTTCAGGCATTGTTCCAGCAGCCACATGCCGGTGATATTTTTCAGAAAACGTGTTGTACCTTCTACACCCCCTTCATTGGTGAAGTTAAGTGCGAATGTTTCTTCATTAATAATGGGATCTTTTACTTCAATACCCATTAGCGACCAAGTTCCTGAGCTTAGATATGCGAAATTTTCATTCTCAGCGGGAACAGCTGCTACCGCAGAGCCGGTATCATGACCGGCAACAGCAACAACCGGTATTTTTCCCAATTCGCTTTCTTCGGCCAAATCATCTCTCAGGTTTCCGATCACATGACCGGGCATAACGATTTTACCTAAAATAGAAGGCGAAACTCCTGCTTTTTCAAGTAATAAGGACTCAAACTTCTTGGTGCGGGGATTTAATAACTGGGAAGTAGAGGCAATGGTATATTCCACTACTTTATTGCCGGTAAGCATGTAAGCCAGTGCATCGGGCATAAACAATATCTCGGTAGTAGCTTCCAGAAGCGAGTTGTTATCTCGTTTTAAAGCGTATAACTGGTACAAACTATTGAAATTCATAACCTGAATCCCGGTAAGATCATATACTTTTTCGCGCGGTACTATCTTGAAGTATTCTTCAGGGGCTCCTTCGGTATGTGGATCACGGTATGCGTACGGTGCGCCCAGTATGGTTCCATCTTTAGCCAGTAAAGCAAAGTCTACACCCCAGGTGTCAATTCCAATGGATGAAATTTCTACACCTTCATTTTTTGCTGCGGTTAATCCTTCTTTAAGATGTTCGAACAACGAATAGATATTCCAGTGGAAATGATTTCCAATCTGAAGCATTTGGTTCGGAAAGCGGGTTAACTCTTTTATCTGAAGTCTGTTGTTATCAATGGTTCCCAGGATAGACCGACCACTGGTTGCTCCAAGGTCAAAGGCTAAAAATGATTTACTTTTCATATTTGTTTTTTAAAGTTGCCACAAAGATATCGACAACTAAATTATATAATGATGTATGTTTTGATATAAAACCTTTGTGTTTTGACAATCAAATAGTCAGAATTATTTTAAAGTCAAATCGTTTTTTTGAATTTTAAATTAACTCAGGACATCATCTCGTGTAAAATCAAAATGATGTCCTGAATGCTAATTTTATAATTGAAATTTATTTGTATAAAGCACCGTATGTCTGGCAGGCACGATAGTCCGATCCTTCAGCATCCATGCCAAAAGCAGCCCATGCACTAGGACGAAATATCTGATCTTTTGGAACATTATGCATGCACACAGGAATGCGCAGCATGGCTGCCAGTGTAATCAAATCGGCACCGATATGACCATAGCTGATGGCACCGTGATTGGCTCCCCAGTTATTCATCACGCTGTACACATCCTTGAACTGTTGTGTCTCATTCAGGCGTGGAGCAAACCAGGTGGTAGGCCAGGTCTTGTCCGTCCGCACATTGATAATCTGATGCACCTTTTCGGGTAGATCTACAGTCCAGCCTTCTGCAATCTGCAAAACTGGTCCCAACCCTTTGATACGGTTCAGGCGTAACATAGTCACAGGCATTCCACCCTTCGACAGGAAGTTTGAAGAGAAACCACCTCCACGGAAGTAACCCTGGTCGGCAGGATACCAGGTAGTGGCATCCAGGCATTTCAGGACTTCATCTTCAGTGATTTCCCAGAAAGGTTTCATAACAGGTTTTCCTTCTTTATCTATCTGTTCGCCTGTAGCGTCAAGACAGGTGGCACCGGAGTTGATCAGGTGGATAATCCCGTTGGCAGCTGCACCTTCCAGTTGATAACCGGTAACGCGTTTTACAGCATCCGGACTCCAGAATGTACGCACATCGGAGAATATGGAAGCAGCATTTGTAAGTAAGTGCCCGAACAACATGGATACGCCGTTCAGCGAATCATTTTCTGTTGCCAGAACAAATGCCTCACGGATACCGTTCCAGTCAAAGGAAGAGCAGAGCAGTGCTTCGCTGAGATCTCCATTGGGCATGAAGTCGGTCCATTGGCGTTGTCCCTGAAAACCGGCAAGTATGGCATTGTGTCCTAGTGCTTCTTCTGCGAATCCCAATTCTTTTAGTTTGGGGTTGCCAATCATCAGGTCACGCATAATAAGCGTCATTTTTACCACATATTCCCAATCTTTTACTTTCTGTTCAGCACTGCTTTTCTTTTCAGGTGCATTGTAGTCGGTACCTTCGTTTACCTTGCAGTATTTTTCGGTCCAGGCCATAGCCTTCGTGAATTCTTCGGGGTCGAAGATTCCCTTCTCAACACGGCGAATGATTTCTACTTCATCCACAGCTTCCACTCGTATACCCAGGTAATCCTGGAAGAAGTCAGGATCTACCACCGAACCGGCAATGCCCATGCACTGGCCACCAATACCCAGGTACGATTTACCACGCATGGAAGCCACAGCTATCCCCGACTTGATAAAACGAAGTATTTTTTCTTCCACATCAGCTGGAATGCTGGTATCACTGTTATCCTGTACATTCTGCCCGTAAATGCCAAAAGCAGGAATGCCTTTTTGGTTATGTCCGGCCAGTGCAGCTGCTAAATAAACGGCTCCCGGACGCTCCGTACCGTTAAATCCCCAGATAGCTTTCGGGTAATATGGGTTGAGGTCAATGGTTTCAGTACCGTAACACCAACATGGTGTTACCGATAAAGTCAGGCCCACACCTTCTTTTTCGAATTTTTCAGCACAGGCTGCTGCCTGTGATACACGGCCAATAGTAGTATCAGCAATCACACAGACTACCGGAGTACCATCGGCATAGCGCAACTTCGAAGAAATCAAAGCTGCAGCGCTTTTGGCCATGTTCATAGTCTGATCTTCCAGACTTTCGCGGACACCACCCTGGCGACCGTCAATGATGGGGCGAATTCCTACTTTTGGATTTTCGCCTTGTAATCTTCCTGTTTTCATGATTCTTTATGTTTTGTTGAATATACTAATTATGCTGATTATTTCAAATTACACGGATTTTGATTTGGTGCTTGTCCGGGCGTTCCTCGTCTGGCGTGTTTTTGTTCTGTTTCACTGTGCTGAACTGTGCTGATATTAATGTAAAAATAGATATGCTCTTATACCGAGTTTCTCACTATCAGTTCAGTGGGCAGGTATTCCTGAATTGCTTGCTTGCTTGTTATGAAATTTGCTGCTTTCTCGCCCATCAATCCAAAATCAATACTAATAGACGAAATTCCGTTTTTTATTACTTCCAACACCGGATCATCGTTATAAGCAATAAGCCCGATATCCCTCCCAACGGTCAGGCCGGCTGAGTCGGCAGCCTTGATGATTTTGACAAGATCCTCCGATAAAATACAAAAGTACGCCGTTCCGGCTTCTACCCCCTTCCAATCAGACTCTCTACGAATTACTTCGTACTCAAAATTCTGTGACAAACTGAATTTTATAAAGTAATCTATGGCACTTGCCGGATGGCAAACTTCTTCCGGAAATACAAAAGTCAGTTTCTTGTACTTTTTCAACATATCCCGTCCTTCGTTTAAACAATTGTAGAATGAATCGTTGAAATCCTGGCAGATATACGAGTATTCGGATTTCTCGAAATTCCCAAAGTCGAGCAACAACAATTTATTCGCCGGAATGGCTTTGAGTGTATCCGAAAATTGTTCGTTCGAGAAATTCATGATCACATACATGCTGTATTTGCCAAGGCTTTCGCGGACAATGGTTTCGAACAGCCGCTCATTATACTGATGGAAAATCAGATCAACTTTATAGTCCTCCGGTAAATTAGCCGCAAAACGATGATACAGGTTTTGCTTGAACGACGAGTAATTATCGAGCAACAGCAGCACGTGATTCACCTCACTTTTAATAAAATATCCTTTTTGAGGAGTTGAATCAATTAACCCTCTTCTTTTTAATTCATTATATGCTTTGAAAACGGTGTCGCGCGAGACTTTATGCAATATACTCGCTTCATTAATTGATAGCAAATTATCACCTACCTTCAATCGCTCCTGCATGATAGACAGGCTGATATCATCAGCCAACGACTTTATTTTTGATATGGAATTTGAAAATTTAATTTGTGGCATTGACACTTATTTTTTCAGAACTTCTCGAACCATATGAACTCTAAAAGCATAAAATGCGATAAATGCGAAGAATGGGATAGGTGCCAAAAATCCGATTGACATTCCAAACTTATCGGCAATCAGGCCCATCAAGGGTGGAAAAACAGCTCCACCTACAATTGCCATTACCAGGAAAGAGGATGCTCTTTTTGTTTGAGGGCCCAAATCTTTTATTGCTAATGCAAATAGGGTCGGGAACATAATTGACATCACAAAGAATACAGAATAGAGCGAAATTAGAGAAACCCATCCTAACTTCATACTCACCACAGGTAGTAGAATAGCTGCAATAACGGCACAAATACCTAATAATATGGTCGGTTTCACCAACTTCATTAAGTAACTACCGCTTATCCTCCCAACCATAAACAAGGCAAACCCGATACTTAAAAAGTACGGTGCTAACTTTACATCAAATCTGGGATGTTGTCCTGCATCGGTGACAAAATTAATAAGATAACTGAAAATTCCCGTTTGTGCTGCCACATACGAAAATTGAGCTATAACACCAAGTACAAAGTGAGGTTGTTTTTTTAGTGGAATGTGAAATGTAGGCTTGTCTTCAGCTGAATTTCCAGTATATCCGTGTGCATGAACTTCATCTTCTTCGCTGATTTCAGGAAGTTTCAAACGCATAAATACAAATGCTACACACAGTACCAATATCCCAATGCCCAACATAGGTAAAATGGTAGAATAAAATTTTTCTCCGTCCACATTGCTGGTGCCTTTGTAAATGTATAATGCAATCAGCGGTCCCAGCACCCAGGCTAATCCATTGAAAGATTGAGACAGGTTGATTCTTCTTTCTGCCGTTTCTATAGGACCTAGTTTGGTAGTATATGGATTTGCAGCCGTCTCCAGTGTAGCTAACCCGCATCCTAAAAGGAATAAACACGTAAGGAATACCCAGAACGATTCCAATATTGCTGTGCCGGCAATAAGTAATGCACCCGAAGCAAACAAAAACAATCCCAATACGATTCCTTTTTTATAGCCAAACCGCTTCATAAACATTCCTGCCGGAATTGCCATGCTAAAATAGGCACCATATAAAGCAAATTGTATAAAACTCGACTGCCATTTATGTAAATGGAGAATCATCTGAAAATGTTTGTCTAAAGTATCTAACATTCCATGAGCAAGACCCCACAGAAAAAATAAGGAAGTGATGAATATAAACGGAAGTTTATATTCTTTAGTGATAAGTTTTGGGTGTGACATAAAGTAAGTATTAGTATTTAAAGATTATAGTTGTTCCACGAAAGTCCATTTTTCGGAATAAGCAGCTTCTTACCTGGTAAGTTGAAACTTTGCCACAAATTCTTCCCATTCAGCCTGAAGATGGAGTGTCGAAAGCGTTGTAAAAGAGGAACCCGAATCAAAGTCCATTATTCCATCTGTGCTGATCTGTGCTGCAAAAATAGGAGTATATTTTGGAAGACAAACGTTTAACTTTTATGTTGTGCAGCATAAAAGATGAAAAATGATTCTTCGGTGTGTTCTCCCTGATTTTTGTCAGGCGGGGTTCTGCCCGAATTTCACATACTTTTTGACCTGAAAAATAGTGCCCAAATAGAATCATACATATCACCTGTCGGATAGATGCCCTCTCCCGATTCCTCCGAGAAATGAGTTTTTCAATGCCTGCTTCAACCTGTTTCCGGGTTTTCCGGACGAGCCCGGCTTCTGAAAGCGGCACTTTAGAAGATCATCCGGGTAATCATTTTCCTAAAATGAACTATCCGTTCCTCCGCTTTTTCTCCGTCCTTTGTCATACCTTCGTTATGAGACGTTACATAGATGTTACATATATAAAATATATACGTTACATAGATGTCACATACCTATATAGATATGTGATATGT
>Ga0302205_10000880_pt1 | contig 11984 bp, 4 predicted proteins | sample II_Fen_E1_3_FD_194582 | JGI IMG/M metagenome (GOLD analysis project Ga0302205, IMG submission 194582) | Peat permafrost microbial communities from Stordalen Mire near Abisko, Sweden - II_Fen_E1_3 | ecosystem: Environmental > Terrestrial > Soil > Wetlands > Permafrost | place: Sweden: Abisko...
GACAGATTCCCTGCCTGCAGGACCCGGCTGGAAGGCCATATCCTTTGGCAAAACCGTAACCGGACGTTATTTCTGTCTGGAAGTGTTGAGCGCCCAGAATGCCAAGGATCCCGTAACCTCAGTAGCTGAAATGGAACTCCTCGGCGAAGACGGCAAAGCGATTTCAACTCTGAACTGGCGCGTGCTGTTCGCAGACAGCGAAGAAGTTACCAAAGCCAACAATGCTGCCGACAAACTCTATGACTTGCAGGAATCCATCATCTGGCAAACGCAGGTAAGTGGTGGCAAACCCAGCCATCCGCACCAGGTAGTGATTGATTTGGGGGAACAGTTCAAAGTTACTGGATTCCGCATTCTGCCGCGTTCTGACAAGAGTACAGTGGGTATGGTCAAGGATTTCCGGATATATTTGGAAAGTGCGCCGATTAAGTTTTGAAGCACTGAAATCAAAAAAAAAGCCGCTGGACATTGAATCCAGCGGCTTTTTTTTAGTTTATTACTTTCTTTACCCGGATCACCGTAAATGAATAAGCCGGCAATTCGCAAATGAAATTTGCACTGACGGGAATCTCATCAACTACCGGTATTAGATTCCGTCCATCAGGTTTTCCAGTCAGTACAAAACGTTCAGCCTGTGCGGCCAGATTTTCTGTATTGTCCAGTTTTACAGCAGTTTGAACTTTTACCGGAAGCAAATTAACCATTTTCACAATCAAATCTCCCGACTTGCTATCGCGAACTACCGAAGATGCAATGCGCTTTCGAACCTTGTCGTCTCTAGTTGGGACCGAAAGAGTATTCGTAATATATTGATCACCGGCGTTTTGTCCGTACAGTTTCTGAACCTGATAACCCGTTGTCGGTTTCACTTCCGAATTGTTGAAGTAAATCAAATCGGGATTCCACTGTGTGTGCCCGTCCTTGGCCAACATCGGTGCGTAGGAAGCCATGCTCACCACATCGCCGTTGCGTTCCAGCGAAGTCATGTAAAGGGCTTCAGCCAAGGCTGTTTCCAAGTTGTTTGGTCGGCCGGGCAGGTGTGCGGCATATTCACCCAGATAAACTTTGGATTTGCTTCGGTCGTACTTGTCGTAGAAATCCTGATGGTTGATGAACCAACCCGGAGACTCGTAATAATGTTCGTCCACCATGGGTACTTGCAGCTTGGTGGCAACAGCCCAACCTTCTTCGTAGTCGGTTCCTTCATAAAAAGGTCCGACGGTACCGATGACAGTAATTTCAGGGTGCTTTTCCTTCATCGCCTTGAAAATCATTGTGAAGCGTTCTTCGAAAATATCGGTGATGAGGTCTTCGTTGCCAATGCCGACGTATTTCAGGTTGAAAGGTTTGGGGTGACCGTTTTGGGCACGAATCTTGCCCCATTTCGTGGTTTTGGCATCACCGTTGGCCCATTCGATCAGGTCAAGAATGTCCTGAACGTATTGGTTCATGTCACACATGGGAACCCCGCCTTGTTGGCCTGGACCTCCGACGTGGGAATTCTGGCAAGGTACGCCTGCTGCAATGACGGGCAGCGGTTGAGCACCAATGTCTTCGCAATATTGAAAAAATTCCTGATAACCCAGACCACCCGTTTGATGGTAGTTCCAGATGTTGCGCAGGGGTTTGCGGGCTTCCAACGGACCGATGGTGTTCTTCCATTTGTAGATATTGCCCAAACCGTCGCCGTGCGCAACACAACCGCCCGGAAAGCGGATAAAACGGGGATGAATGTCGGCAACCACTTGAGCCAGGTCTTTTCGAAGGCCGTTTTTACGCCCCATGAATGTATTTTGTGGAAACAGTGAAATCATGTCCAACGCCAAAACGCCGGTAGCCAACGGTTTGATGACCAGTTTGGCATCCGTCACATCGGCATTGGAAGTTAAGACATAACTCGTTTTCTTCCAAACACGGCTGAAACCTCCAGTTATGGTTTGTGCATAGATTTCACCTTTTTTTCCGACAAGGCTTACCGAAACAGCAGCGTTATTTCCTTCTAATTGCTTGGCAAACAACGATAAATCGTATTTTTCACCCTTTTTTAGGACAATGCCATCCCAGCCACTATTGACGAGACTTGCGCCCAATTGCCTCGTGTTCAGCACTGCAAAATGCGGGTTGTTGGGATGGATGGGCGAAACAGTGTCGATGGTGAACGTGCTGCCTGTGCCTTCCAGGCTCCAGGAATGGGTGCTGGTCCAGCTTTTGTCACGTCCTTCCTTGTCGCTCAAGGTATATTCGAAATCCCTGTTTTCAAGGAGTTCGGCATATAGCCCACCGTCTGCGGCATAATTGATGTCTTCAAAAAAGATGCCGGTGAGCAGGTCGCTAATGGGTTTTGAGGATGCTGTCTGAATGTTTAGACCAACTTCCAAGGGTTTCAAGTTGGCAAAACGAACGGCATCATCATCGGTGCGTTCTCCGTTCAAAGCTTCCCAATAATGCTTCAACTCTACGGTTTTTTGAAGCAAGGCAACCTGCGACCAGGCAACTTTATGAACCAAACCAACGGAAGAGCCTTCGGGCAGATCCAATGACTTTCGGTCGTTCATTCGGCTGGAGGCATCGATGGAATGGGTCGTTGTATAGGTTTTGAAATCCTTGGTTTCACAACCGTATAATTTCTTGTCCAAACTGTTTTCCCAAGTCAACAGGTATTGCGCCGTTTTGGCTTCGAAACGGATTTCAGGATTGACGCAGTTTCCCTTTGAAACCACCGGATACGACTGTCGCTTCCAGTGAACCAAGTCGGCAGAAGCGGCGTGTGCAATGGACGGTTCCGTTTCATTCAAACTCCATACGGCATGCCAAAGCCCATCGACACCTTTGGTCAAATACGGCGTCAGCATCCGTTTCTGTGAACCCCAAGCGCCGAAATCGGAACTGACGAAACCGAATTCTGGACCGATGGTCTTCCAGTCTTTTCCATCCATGCTCCAGGCAAAATGCAGTCCGTTGTGCCCGGCATTCTTGGTGGTGGCATACGAAAATAGATAGACCGAATCGGGTTCGTTGGCGAAAAGTTGAAAGCAACTACCCAGCAAAAGAAGTAAAGCGAAATACTTTTTCATGAAAAATTATAGTTTGACGGTTTTTACTTTACCGTTGTAGGTTATCGTTTTGCCCATTTTACCAGACCCTTTTTCCGCCGCATTGGTGGAAGGCGTAATCACCACCACCTGAAACTTGCGGTTCTTCAGCATACCATTGAAAGCACCCTTCAAGTCTCCAATGGAAAGCGTTCTAGCGGCATCGTTCCAATTGAAAGCAATGGTGGAGAACTTGCCTTTTTCGTAGTTGTAATTATCCTTTTCGTCCTCGTACAAGGTGAATTTGGCGTCTGCACCCGGATAAATGCGGATTTCCAGCGTGCTCCAATCCTTTTGGGAAGCATATTGAACATCGGGTCCCCAAGGCAGAATGGAACCTGCTTTCACATAAAGCGGCGTCATGTTAATCGGCGTTTCACGCGTCAGTTCCTGACCTCCTTGCAGTTTTTCTCCCGTCCAGAAATCAATCCATTCGCTTCCCTTAGGCAAATAAACCTGCCGTTTTCCAACATTGCTGAAATCTTGAGTCACCTTGCCGTCCTTTTTGGCGGTGTACATTGGGTTGATGACAGGGGCCACCAGGAAGGAACTCCCGAACATGAATTCATCCGTAATGTTCCGAACGGCTTTGTCTTCCGGGAAAACAAGCGGCAAAGCGTACAGGATGGAACCGGAGGCGCTGGTCACCGCCCAAGCGGTTGAATATAAATACGGTATCAGGCTGTAACGCAAACGGATGTTCTTTTCAATGGCGTCGAACGCCCAATCCCCCTTTTTACCGAACTGGTAGATTTCACGGGGAATGTCGGTGCCGTGCGAACGCATCATCGGCGTATACGTGGCGAATTGCAACCAACGTACATAAAGTTCCTGAAATTCAGGATTCTTGGCACCGCCGTCGCGATTGTAACGACCCGCAAAGAATCCGCCTATGTCGGCGTTCCAATACGGGATGCCCGACAGTGAAAAGTTCAACGCAGCCGGAATCTGATTTTTCAAATTCCACCAACTGGAACCCACGTCGCCCGACCATGAATTGGCCCCGAAACGTTGTTGTCCCGCAAAAGCAGAACGCGTCAAAATACAAACCCGCTTGTCGGAGGTTGTGGCACGCTGGTGTTCATAGATCCCTTTAATATGTTCCAACGGGAAAGCATTGACCACAGAACGGTAGGATCCTAAATAGGTGGGTTGGTCAAAATCCGATTCCTTGATGTTGATGTGATCGGGTTCGGAGGAATCCAACCACCAAGCGTCGGAACCCAGTGAGAAAACGCCCTTGTTCAGGTAGTTCCAATAGATGTCTCTGGCTTCCGGGTTGTAAACATCGTATGGCGTGGTACCGCTGTTGGGTGGCCAGGTGTCGAAGTTGATCAGCATTTTTTTGCTCTTGAACTCGGCATATTGTTTGGTCTGCGGTCCAAATCCAGGCCAAGCAACGATCATGAGGTGCGCGTTCATCTGATGCACGCTGTCCACCATGGCTTTCGGTTCCGGAAATGTTGCAGGATTGAACGTCATCGCATTCCACATGCTGTCCTTGCCCCAATATTGCCAGTCCTGGATGATGCCGTCAAGCGGAATATTCAGCGCACGGTATTTCTTAACCACTTGCGTCAGTTCGAACTGCGTTTTATACCTTTCCCTTGATTGCCAGTAGCCATAGGCCCATAAGGGGAACATGGGTGCCTGACCGGTCAAGTTGCGCATTTGGGCTATGACACCGAACGGGCTACCACCGTACATGAAATAATAATCGGAGCAGTCTGCCAGCGATTCAAACGAGGTTTCCTGCACATTGTCCGTAAAGGTTGTGGCTGCATAATTGTCCCAAAAAATTCCATAACCCTTGAGTGACAGGAAGTAGGGTATGCAAATCTTCATGTTTTCATTCTTCAGGACGATACGCTGACCGCGTTGGAGAAGTTTGCCGTTCTGCTGTTCGCCTAGACCGTAAATGGCTTCGTCCTTGTCCAAGAGAAAGGCCTGTCTGGCTGTAAAAGTATTTTTTTGAACATCTATTGTTGGTGTGAACTGCGTTCCATAATCTTTTTCGGTAAACAAGGCATTGCCTTTGGCATCGCTGAAAATAACCTTGCCGGTCAATAGGTTCAGGTTCACATTCACGACTGAACTGGCCAGTGTCACTACATCGCCTGCTTTGGTCAGTTTCAATTCAACCGGTTCAGCCGTTTTCACCACGGAAAGGCTTTTTTTATCAACCACCGTTCCTTCAGGCGCCTTCAATACACGAACGATTTCAGGCGAAAGAAACTGAATTTCCACATTCATGGACTGAAGGCTGGTTTTCAGACCGTTTGCAGTTTGTTGGTAGGATTGGCCAAAAGTCAAAAGTGACAAGCCCAAAACGAGGGTTAGCAAGGTGAATCTTTTCATTATGGTATTTTTTAAGCAACCAAAGATACACGTTTTGACTCTTTGAATAAACCAAATTTTAGCCAAGAACGACAGAAAATGGATTTAACTGTTTTTTTTTACCTTTGCATGGTACTAAACAATCCACCATGATTCCCAACAAATGCTTACGGATGCTGGCCTTTTTACTTGCCATGCTCCCGCTTACCCTTCATTCCCAGACTAATTACAACCCCATCATCCCCGACATGATTGCCGACCCCAGCATCGTAAAATTCGGCAACACTTATTATTGCTACGCCACTACCGACGGATACGGTCGTGGCTTGGCCACTTCAGGCCCGCCGGTGGTTTGGAAGTCCAAGGATTTCGTGAATTGGAGCTTCAATGGCATCTTGTTCCCTTCTATGAAAAATCAGTTGTATTGGGCACCCAGCAAAGTGGTCAAGGCCAATGGTAAGTTTTACTTGTATCCGACCCTCAACGCCAATATTTACGCTGCCATCTCCAAATCGCCCGAAGGCCCATTCCGACTGGCCAACGGTGCAGATACCTTGGATGGACCAGGCGCACCCAAACCCATGGTCTACATGAAGGGCCCCCGAAACAGCAAAGGCATTGATGCTGAAATCTTTACCGACGACAACGGGCAATCCTACATGTTCTGGGCGCAACGTGGTGCATCCAAACTGAACAAGGACATGATTACCCTGGATACGGTTGTGAACATCATGGATACCAAGCGTCGCGGATACTCCGAAGGCCCGATATTTTTTAAACGAAAGGGCATTTATTACTACCTCTACACGATGGACGGAAATGAAAATTACAAGTACGCCTACGTGTTCAGCAAGGTTTCACCTGTTGGTCCCTTTGACTATCCGGAAAAAGACATCATTTCCTCCACATCGCGCAGTGCAAATATTTACGGACCCGGTCACGGTTGCGTTTTCAACGAACCGGGTACGGACAAATACTATTTCGTCTACCTTGAGTTCGGTATTGGTGGCACCAATCGGCAGGTCTGGGCCGACGAATTGCATTTTAACGAAGACGGCACCATCGAACCCGTAATACTCACTAGTGCCGGTGTAGGCGCACTAAGCAAGAACAAAGCCAAACCCAATCTGGCGCTCGGCAAAAAGGCGACGGCTTCTTCCGCTGCTCCCGATTATAAAGTTCGACCAATTAAAGACCCCTTGATGTACCGGGTGGAAAACTACGACCCGGCCAACGCCTTGGATGCCTGCAACGGCACTCGTTGGCTGGCCGCACCCGGAGATTCTACAGCAACCTTTACGCTGGATTTGGGTGCTGTAACCAAAATCAAGCAGACAGACCTTTATTTCAACAGGCCCACTGCCGGTCATGCTTACCGGATGGAATATTCCACGGACGGCAGCAGTTGGTTCCGTTGCGGCGGTCATGCCGACCTGCGCGTTCAGTCGCCCCATACCGACAAACCAGGTGTGAAAGCCCGATACCTCAAAGTCTCGATTCTGAAAGGAAGCCCTGGCATCTGGGAAATGAAAGTTTACTAGCTTTTTTATGCGAACGCTCTGGATATGTGTGCTTTTGCTGCTCAGTAACCTGTTGCAGGCCCAACTCTCCGAGCAGCAATTCAACCGCCCCGAAGCCGTCTATGCACCCCGCGTATTCTGGCAATGGATGAACGGCAACATCACTCGCGAAGGCATCAATCTGGACTTGGAAGCCATGGCGGCAACCGGTCTGAGCGGCGGCATCCTGTTCAACAATGCTGTTGGCATACCCGCAGGTCCGGTTCAATACAATTCAGCCGAATGGACTGAACGCATCATCCACGCCCTTCAGCAAGCCGACTGCCTGGGGCTCAAGTTCATGCTTCACAACGCACCTGGTTATTCAGGCACCGGTGGCCCTTGGATTACGCCGGAGAATGCCATGCAGGAAGTCGTTTGGAGCGAAGCGCTCGTCAAAGGCGGCGAATCCGTCACCCTGCAACTTCCCAAACCCTTTGCCAAACAAGGCTATTACAAGGACATCGCCGTGCTGGCATATCCCTGCTTGAAAGGGGAGGAGCAGCCCTTCCGAAGCCTTCTTCAGTTCGTCACCGTGAGCGGAAACCCAGTGGATGGTCGCATTCTGACCGATTTTGATTTCCACAAATCCATTTTTCTAGATAAAGTTCCGGCTGAAATGGTCCTCACCCTCAGCCAACCATTGGAGGCAACCTGTTTCATCGTTCACCGCGAGAAGACGCCATCGCCCGGACATCCCTACGACAGCCCCAAGGATGATCCCCCCACGCTTCAGCTCGAATCCTCAGATGACGGCATACTCTTTACCAAAGTTTGCGACCTGTCAACGCCAGCCCTTCGCGCTGCTGAGGTTCCCGCATTCGTAAACTTCCCACCTGTCAAGGCCAAATTCTTCCGAATTCGCAGCAACAAACCCACCTATCTTACCGAGTTGGAAATTGTAGCCGCACCCCGAATGGAGGGCTGGGACTGGAAAGCCAATTTCCAGAGTAAGACGGGCTCCTTCAATTTCAATGCCAAGGAACCCGCACCAGGCTCAGTCGTAAATACTTCAGCAATTATAGATTTGACCAAACAGATGGCTACCGACGGCAGTCTGACCTGGGACGCCCCCAAAGGGAATTGGACCATCGTCCGCATCGGCCACACCATCACCGGCGAGGAGCAAGCCGCCGCTCCCAATTCCTGCGTGGGTCTCGATGTGGACAAACTCAGTCGATACGGCGTTCAGCAACATTATGAAAAATTCCTCAAACCGCTTTTTGAGCAAACTAGACCCTATCACGGTCGCAGCCTTGAAGGCCTGACCATCGACAGTTGGGAAGTCGGCAGCCAGAACTGGACCCGCGACATGATGCCCGAATTCCTCAAACGCGTCGGTTACGACCTGAAAACCTACTTGCTCACCTTCACCGGCCGCTACGTGAATTCAGCCAGGCAGACCGAGCGCTTCCTCTGGGACCTGCGCCGTGTTCAGTCAGACATGCTGGTGGAATACTACTACGGCGGCATGCGCGACATCCTCCATAAAGAGGGCTTAAGCCTCTCGGCTGAACCCTATGGTGACGGTTCCTTCAAATCGATGCAGGCAGGCAACTTCGCACACACCTGGGGACTGCCCGTTGCCGAGGCAGAAAACATCAACCCCATGTCCGACCTGAGCAAATTCAACGAATACCCTTCGGCCATGAAAGCGGACGGGGATTGGATGTTCACCAACGGCGTGAATCGCCTTGTTTTCCACGACTTTGCCAATCAGCCGCACCCCAGCGTCCAACCCGGCATGGTCATGGGTCACTTCGGCACCCAAATCAACCGCAACAATTCTTGGTTCAGCAAAGCCACCGATTATTTCGAATACCTGCGACGCTGCCAATATGTTTTGCAAAGTGGTTTTTTTGTGGCAGACGCTGCCTATTTTCTTGGCGAGGAAGTGGTTGGGCCTCTCGATCTGCAGAACCCGAATCCGGGCCATGCCTTCGACGTCCTGTCACGGGATGTCCTGTTGCAACGGGCTTCAGCCAAAAACAACCGGCTCGTTTTACCCGACGGAATGAGCTATCGATTTCTCATCCTACCCGAAAACAAACCGATGTCGTTACCGGTGTTGAGAAAACTGAAAGCCTTGCTGGAAGATGGGCTATGGATTTCAGCCTCCAAACCGACAACTTGGCCGGGGTTGCTTTCCTCCAATGACCAAGCCCAATGGCAGAGCATCGTGGAGGACCTGTGGAACAAACTGCCGGACGGCATTTACCGCTACGGCTCGGGTCGTCTGTTCATCAATGTGCCTACTGGAAAGCTTTTTGAAGAAGCCCGTTTGAAACCGGACTTTTCGTATGTTTCGTCCAACCCCAATGCAGTCATCAATTACCTGCACCGTCGTATCGGAAGCGACGATGCCTGGTTTGTTTGCAACAACCGCCGCCAAAACGACACCATTCTAGCCAGTTTCCGCATCACCGGCATGCAACCCGAATGGTGGAACCCTGAAACCGGCGAAATCCGGGCAATTGACATCTTCCGCCAGCACGATGAGCAAACATTGATACCACTGACACTTCAACCTTCTGAATCCGGTTTTGTGGTCTTTCGCAAACCGCTCAAACAGTCGGTTTACGATGGCTTGATGAAGGACGGTGTGCCTTTGGTCAGTGCCAATCCGGATGACTTTGAACCCCGAGTTCCTCTTGAACTAAAGACCGACTTCAGCGTTTCCGTTTGGGCGAAACCCGATGTCAACGCCAAAAAGGATCGTTCCTACCTATTGTTCCCTGTCAATGGAGCCGCCAAGTACGGTGCTGGAAATGCAACCGTCGGTTTGGCCATCGGTCAAAACGGTGTTCGGCTGTTTGAACAGGAAACTCAAGCTCGTGAAGTCCTCTTCGTTCCTCAAAAATTAGAAGGCTGGAATCTCATCACTATTATCTATAAAAACAACATTCCTATAGTTTACATCAATGGGATAAAAGTGGCTGAAGGTAAAAAATCAGCCTTCATCGTTCATGCCAACGACAACGAGCTGGCACCGACCAATCCGTTAATCCAAATTTTCCAGGGCGAAAATACCAGGCCACAATGGACTGCCCAAACCATGGATTCTGCAGCCGTGGCAAACTTCTTTGCTCATGGAAAACCGGCCACAGGCCTTCCGGAAACCCTGCAGATGAATGGCAACCGCCTTTTCCGCACCAAAGGAAGTTACAGTCTGCTGAAACCGGGCATTTCAGTTGAAAAGAAAGCATCACTTCTCCTAAAAAAAGACCTGCCCGTATACGACCTCAGCAAGGACTGGACCATTCGTTTCCCCGAAGGGAAAGGCGCCCCCGAACAATTCAAACTGGACTCCTTGGTTTCCCTCCACACACTTAAGGAATTCGGTGTCAAGTACTTCTCAGGAACTGCCTCCTGGCAACGCTCCTTTACACTCACGCTTAAAGATTTGGTCGGCAACCGTTTGATACTCGATTTGGGGCAAGTAGCCATTATGGCAGAAGTCTACATCAACGGCAAATCCGCCGGCATGTTTTGGAAGCCGCCTTTCCGACTGGAGCTTACCAATTTGCTCAAGCCCGGCGAAAACCAATTGGACATCCGAGTCACCAACCTTTGGGTCAATCGGCTCATCGGTGATGAATTCCTGCCCGCCGAAAACGAGTACGATGCCTGGGGTGAAATCAAAACCTTGCCCGACTGGTACGCCACCAACCAACCCAAAACCGGTGAGCGCATCACGTTCGTCACCTGGAAGCAATACGATCAACACGGTCCAATGGTGGAATCTGGTCTGGTAGGGCCGGTGACCCTGTCTGTTTGGAAAGCCCTAAAGGAATAGAATCAAGCTAGAAACTTGCTGATTTTTTGTTTCAGAATCTGAATCCGCAGCGGCTTGGTCATATAATCGTCAAACACCGCCCGATACTTTTCAATTTCGAAATCATTGGCGTAAGCCGTCTGAGCAAGTATAGGCAACTCTGGTCGAAACTCCTTGATAATGGTTGCTGCCTGAAATCCATCCATGATCGGCATTCGGATATCCATCAGAATCAGACGGATGGATAGGTCGGCACGTGCCATCTCAACGGCTTCCTGACCGTTTCTGGCACGAAGCAGTTTCCAATTCATGGGCTGAAGCAAAGTCTCCAGAAACAGGAAATTGATGTCCTCGTCTTCTGCAATCAAAATGGTGAATCCGTGGTTCCAGGCTATGGGTGCAAAGGGTTCCAATTCAATGGGGGTGGCAGCCTTATAAGGCAAGCTGAAATGAAAAGTGGAACCTTTTCCAAATGTGGACTCCACACCGATTTCACCACCCAGCAATTCTACAAAAGCTTTTGAAATGGCCAAACCTAATCCGGTGCCCCCGTATTTTTTATTAATTTCATCATTGGCTTGTCTGAACCGTTCAAAGATGGTATCCTTGATTTCCGGATTGAACCCGATACCAGTATCTTTCACGAAAAAGGCAATGCTATCGTTTTCAAGATGACAGTTCATTTCGATGGAACCCTCTTTTGTGAATTTCAGAGCGTTGGTCACCAAATTGGTTAGTATTTGCGTCAACTTGGTCCTATCCGTCAAAATATAGGCTTGATTTTCGGGGATGTCGGTCGTATTTTCAAATGCGAGCGACAAACTGATGGCTGTTGGTTTAAAAATATGTGTCAGTTCATCCATCAATTGATTCAGGTTCACTTCCTGAATATTGATTTTCATCTGTTTGGTCTCCACGGACGAAATGGTCAGCACATCGGTTATGATGGTGAGCAGCTGGTCGCAACTGCTTCGAATGATGGAACTGTAGTTGGCTTTCTGCTCCATGCTCAGATCAGGTTCCATCATCAGGCTGGTAAATCCACAAATGGCATTCATCGGGGTCCGGATTTCATGCGAGATGTTCTGCAGAAATGCGATTTTCAATTGGTTGCTTTCTTCCGCCTTCTCTTTGGCATCAATAAGCTCATTCTCAGCTGCTTTTTTTGCCGTAATATCTTCGGTTACACCCAGCAAAAATTTGGGTATCCCGTTGTGGTCC
>Ga0302205_10000887_pt1 | contig 11920 bp, 10 predicted proteins | sample II_Fen_E1_3_FD_194582 | JGI IMG/M metagenome (GOLD analysis project Ga0302205, IMG submission 194582) | Peat permafrost microbial communities from Stordalen Mire near Abisko, Sweden - II_Fen_E1_3 | ecosystem: Environmental > Terrestrial > Soil > Wetlands > Permafrost | place: Sweden: Abisko...
TTTAAATTTATAGGTTTCATATTTTTTTACTATTTGTGCATAACTATTTTTAAAGTATTTTGAACAACCTATTAAATCCTTTATTAATCAATAATAATTTGTATGTTCATTTTCTACAAATTCCAAACTTCTTTAAATAAAAAAAAATTAAAGACTACTATCAGCTGAATTTCAATAATAAGGAAACGTTTTATTTCATAGATTGTGATCCTATGAACCTATCCGGCAATCTGAACAGGGTCATAGTTTGGTAACTTAACCGAAAGAATAAATTTTATACTATCATACTGTTCTTTTTAAAATTCTCTGCCTGCTCAAATATATCCTTATAAACTTCATCCCTTTCAACAGGCGGATATCCGAACTCATCCAATAATAATATCAACCCTACTTTCAATGCCGATTTAATATCATCACGTCTGTTCCAGTCAGGAAACTTTGCCTGACTATCGACCAATTCTTTAACATGACGGGCAAGTTCAATCAATTTATCTTCCGGATAAGTGAAATCATATTTTATACATAGGTCTTTCAGAATATCATAGAATGCTTTTTCTTCAAAGTCAATTCCTAAGATATCGCCTGCCGAGAATTCCTGTTGAGCTTCCCAGATTAAATTAGTCAGCTGTTCGGCTATTTCCTCATAAACTTCACTGCGAAATACATCATTTTCATCACGTTCATTGTACAGATCAACCAGTTTCTGCATTTTTTTTGTAAAGTCAACGCCTTTTACCTTATTTACTCTCTTTAATTCACCGATTACTTTTGCCAGGAGTTGTTGCAGTAATTTAATTTTGGTATTGGGTAGTTTTATCTTGTTTATTTTTGCCAGGTAGTCTTCATCAAAAATATTCTGTTCAGACACTTTCTCATCACCCATTTTAAGAATCTCCTCCACCCCATCACTTGCCAGAGCATCTTTTATCATTTCCCTGACACGTGCATTCATTTGAGCAATATCGGGGGCATTGCCCTTTGTCAGTTTAAAAACAATGGAACGAACAGCCAGGTAAAAGTGTGTATAATCCCGTTCAGTTTGTGTTAATTTCTCGCTACCCGAACAGATATCATAAGCAGCTTTCACCCGCTTTACGATATCCATAAAACGTGTTTCAACATCTTTGGTGAGCTGAATGTATTCTGCCGCCCTGTTCAGCGTGTTGAGCTGCTGCAAGGTAGTACCGTGAAAGTATTTTGAACTGTCGAAGGTATGAAATAGCTTTGCTAACAGGTCTAAATGATTTCTGACAATGATAATGGATTCTTCAATATCTTCAAAGTTATCTTTATCCCCTTTGTTATAATGGGCCAATGCCAGATTCATTTGTTTTTTAATGCCAATATAGTCAACTACCAACCCTTTGTTTTTACCTTCCACCTTTCGGTTTACCCGCGATATGGTTTGTATCAGATTATGTCGTTGAATTGGTTTGTCGATATACATGGTATCTAATGCCGGCACATCGAAACCGGTGAGCCACATGTCCACCACAACAGCTATTTTGAAGTTTGATTTTTCATTTTTAAACTGACGGTCATACTCTTTCCGGTTTGCTTTGTTGCCTAATAGTTGCCAAAGCTCTTTCTCATCATCCTTGTCACGGGTCATTACCATTTTAATACGCTCGATGGGTTTAAGCTCCTTTTTATCTTTCGGTGATAATACGGCTCCTTCCTCTGCCAGGGCTTTTACATTCCAATCCGGTCGTAAAGCAATTACATACTTAAAAAACTCATAGGCTATGTCCCGGGTACTGCATACAAACATGGCTTTCCCTTTCAACGTGGAACCTTCAGACACCCTGTTTTCGTAATGGTTTACAAAGTCTTCTGCCAGCAACTTTAATCTTTTGGGATCACCGATAATGGCATTCATGCTTGCAGTTGCTTTTTTGCTTTCTTCTAACTGATATTCATTGGTACCTTCTTCTGCTGCTTTTTCATAGTATTTTTCAATTTCTTCCAGTTTGCTGTTATTCAGGATCACTTTGGCCGCCCTGCCTTCGTACACAATCGGAACGGTTATTTCATCATTCACCGATTCAGTCATGGTATACGCATCCACTACCCTTCCAAACACATCCATGGTTGCATCAATAGGTGTTCCGGTAAAACCAACATACGTAGCATTCGGCAATGAATCGTGCAGATATTTGGCAAAACCATACGTTTTGATAACTCCTTTATCGGTGACTTTAATCTTTTGATCCAGGTTTATCTGACTGCGGTGTGCTTCGTCGGAGATACAGATGACATTATTTCTTTTGGTAAGTAATTCAATATCCTCATTAAATTTATGAATAGTAGTCAGGAATACACCACCACTTTCCCGGCCTTGAAGTAATTCCCGTAAATGTGCACGACTTTCAACACTGATAACCATGTTATCGCCGATAAATTTCTTGGCATTTGTAAATTGTGCCGACAGTTGATCGTCAAGATCCGTTCTGTCGCTAATCAGAACAATGGTCGGGCTTTCAAAATACTCGCTCTTCATCAGCAAACGCGTCAGATAAAGCATGGTAAAACTTTTCCCGCAACCTGTCGCACCGAAATACGTTCCACCCTTGCCATTGCCGTGAGGTTTTTGTGTCTTTTTTATATTGTCGTACAGACTACAGGCAGCATAGTACTGCGGATAGCGGCAAACAATCTTTTCGTTTTTCTTCGAACTGTCGGGGATATAAATAAAGTTGCGAATAATATCCCGCAACCTGTCGTGATGAAACATTCCCTGTATAAGGGTGTACATACTGTCGATGCCATCAACGTCTTTTGCTAAACCGGCCACTCTGCGCCAGGCATAAAAGAAATCATACTTAGCAAAGAAGGAACCGGCTTTGTTGTTCACACCATCGCTGATCACACAAAAGGCATTGTATTTAAACAATTCCGGTATATCCCTGCTGTAACGAACAGTCAACTGTTTGTAGGCATCATGTATGGTCGCTTCCTCGCGTATGGCACTTTTAAATTCAAAAACCACCAAGGGCAATCCGTTGATATAAACTATTCCGTCGGGAATCCGTTTTTCGTAGCCAACTATTTCAAATTGATTTACAAATTTGTAAATATTATTGTCTGTTTTCTCACCATATTCCGGCTCCTTATTGGCAACTACATGAATCAACGCCTCTGCATCGGCTGATTTTTGTTTGTCTAAGCCGCTGTAATCGATGAATTGAATATAAATATCTTTGCTGTTTCTATCCTCACGCTTTAAAATAAAACCCTCCGAAACCATACTCATGATGGCTTTATTGCTTTCGTACAAATCGCTTGAAGAATACGTTTTAAGCTGCAGAATGATCGATTTTATTTCGGTTAGTGTTATTCCTTCATTTTTGTATTGCGTTTGAAGAAACCTGATCAAATCAGCTTCTATCAACACTTCATCTTCGGCACGAACAATCCCATCACCATGAAAATGAGGATACCCTTCCAGTCCCAATAATTCTGTAAATGCCTGCTCTAATTTTTCTTCCGTGAATTTCATTCCCTGAATTTTTCAAAAGCTTTGTATATATTTGAATTGGAAGCACCAGTAGTACTCAAAGTTTTTGCTCTCTGAATGGCGATTTCCAGTTTATTGTCTGCACACAAATCTCTTACCCATTTTTCTTTTTCCAGAAATTCAATCTTCTTATCATAATTAGATAGAAACGACTTTAATTCCCTCTCAACAGCTTTAGAATCAATAAAATACTTGTTTGTATGCTGGAAATGCAATAGAAACCAGTACTCTACGGAAGGTAAACTATCACAAAATATTACATTTTTCAGCTTACTATACTTTCTTAAAAGACTGTTCAACTTCTTTTTCTCGGCCTCTACTCGTTGTGAAACATCGGTGTCAAATACACAAACCGCTATACCACCACCATCCACCACTTCCTTTATTTTTCGATCCATATCAAGAAGTGAAGTTGTTCCAAAAAAATAGGGTTTCACTTTATAGTGATGGTCATATAAAGTACGAATATGTTTGAAATAATATTGTTCGGTAAGTCCTTCACCTATCAAAGTTATGACCGGGTTCTTTTGTTTTCGGGTTCCAATAATTCGTGCCATGCTGTTCTTCTTAGAGATTTATTTTTGGAACAGCACCAAACCTACCCTGACGATATGCTTTTTGCAGGGATGAAATTCTCTTTAAACTATTGAACTCCACCAATGAATAAAGGTCTGTGGCACCCGACTCGTTTTTATCGGTAAACCAAACGGCATCTTTACGGAACAACTCATCTACTTCGTTCAACAAGGGATCGTAATGAGTGGTAAACAATAACTGAGCGTGATTATCTTTTTGTTCGAGAAACTTTTTTAAAACAAACATGACCAAATCGGGATGCAACGACGATTCTATCTCATCCACCGCCAAAAAAGCTTTTCGTTGTATAGCAGAGTAGATGGCTGTTTCAAGACCTGAGATCTGACGGGTGCCATCCGATTGTAATTCATCAGATAAGAAATACTTTTCCTCTCCTCGTTCGTTTCTGACAGTATGCTCGAATTCAGTATTAATCTGATTGAAGTTTTTTTCTTTTTTCAACCGTTCTTTTTCTTCTTCAGGAACATCTTCAACTTTTAACATAAACTCGAGTAGATCCGGTGTAACTTCTTGTTTAATAATTTGCGTCTCAATACCGGAGATATTAAAATCTGCTTCTTTGATGAAATCGAGCAAATGGCTTTTCAATTTTTTGTCTTCCTGTATCTTTCGCTCGGCATAGTTGAATAAGTTCATTCTTGGTGTAATCACCGGCAAGACACCTTCTTTCATCCAATCGCGTGCATCATCTATTTTAGGAAGGGAAACGTTTACCTGTTTACGGGCTGCGAAAAATGACATATTAGGCAAGCACTTGAGATTTATTTCTTCTTTTGCAATGGCACTTATTTTTATAGCTGACGTGTTGAAGTTGACCACAGAAACATTGTTTTCCAATACTCTTTCAAACAATACAGTTGGTTGCACACTGCTGTAAAACGATAATTTTTCAGAAATAACCTTTTTTTCATCCAGTTCAAGCTGATACCAGTACTTTACACCTTTTGTATAAAACTTGAGCGAAAAAACCGTAGGCTGACCAGGGGTTATTTTATCCAGTTTAAATGGAATCACATTGGTAGTAGTAGAAATGTCTTTCTGTATTTCAAACCAGAAATCATTCAAAAATTCAAAGGCGTTGAGTAAATTTGTTTTCCCTGATGCATTGGCACCATAGATCATGGCAAAACGAAGCAACCGAACTCCGGGAACTATTTCAACTACCTGATAATCTTCAAAAGTAGTATCCTTGGTGGCTTCGAAACTTAAGGTGACCTCCTCTCTAAATGAAAGAAAGTTTTTCACTTTTATCTCTTGTATCATGTTGTCTTATTATTAATTGATTATCACTCTGCAAATATAATGCAATAATCAACAGATTGTTCATTTTATTCTTTATAATTGCTGTTATAATGTAAATATGAATAATAAAATGGCAATTAACAGCTATTTTATTCCTTATATAGCAATATTTCCTCAGATAACTATCTGTATTGATCCACGATATCTTTCGATTTTTTAAGTCCTAATTTCAATTCGGTTTGAACCAACAGGACTGCCTCCGGAATTTTATTTTGTTTTACCAATTCTTTTACATTTTGCTCTAATGCTCCACTTACTTTTTCCATACGTTTTATCCTTTAATGGAATAACGGTTCTTTTCTACTATTTCTATTTCACACCCCACCGGTCTGCAAATTCTTTCAGTATGTTTTTCTCAATCCCCGGCCACAGCAATTTATCTACTGTCAGTTGAGGCGTTTCTTTAGGCACCTCTTCACCAAATGCTCCTGCAAACGCACCCATACCATGCAGGTTTATCCAACGGATATCATAGTCTGGCTGCAAACTTTTAAACAACTGCAGTACCTTTCCTGCCGATGCTGTTACCAGGGGTTTATTCTGTTTCATGTAATCATCCAATGTAGGACGGGTACGTTCTTCCAATATCTCCACAGCCTGTTTAGCCGAGTTGTCTGCACAACGCGCAGCATCATACATGGCATTGAGTTGGGCATACAAATACCATTGCACGGCTGAATCTTTCTCACCGTTCAGAAACAGAGCCTGGCTAAACAGATACAACACCGGCGGATTGTAGTGCGTGATGTTATTGAATATCGTATCTACCGATGCATTGCGGGTCAGCGTATCATAAAGCTGCTGCATCATCCTGTTTTGACCATCAATATCTATCTCGGCATATACACCCATAGGTTTCACTACAATAGTTTTCGTTTCCTGCGCATTCATTGTGAAGGCAAGCAGAAGCAGACAGGGCAGTATCATTTTAAATTTGTTCATCTTCATTAAGTCTTTAATTCTAATTATGATTACAAAACCGCACCTGTGGACACGTTTAGTAACTTTAGTATTTGATCATCATTTACCTTTAAAATTGCAAGAACAATAATTCTTAAGAGTATATAATATAAATTTTTCAACTCACTTTCCGAATCTGGGTTTGTTCCATGCAAAAAACTATTTCTCAAATCCAATCCATTCGTGAATTCTTTCTTATTTAGATAGTAATTAAAATAGTCACATTCAGATTTATTAAATAAGGTATCTTTAAATTCTAATATATCTTTATTTACAAAGTCGTCAATTATATCTCTTAGATTTTTGCTACAATGCCAATAACTCAATACTTTTTTTTTATATAATTGTTTAATAATGATAATTTCACCATTATTTTTGAATTTTACAAATCCATTTTCATCTACTTTCAAATATTCATTTTCAATAAGGAAGTTAATCCCCTGTAATTGATATGCTCTAAAATTTTCTATTGATACGTTTTCTTTTAATATTAAATCATATAGGCAATGATAGCCCTTATTTTTAAATGGCTCAACATAAAACAAACCCGACTGATCTGAAAATAATAATTTGAAAGGTATATTAAAGTAGTCTGATTTTGTATAGCAATACTTTTTAGTGACAAAACTTGGTATTTGAGTAAAGTTGTAAGCATTTGAACTCATTTGCAATAATTCATGATCAATTTCACTATTTTCGAAGTACAACTTATATTGCCTTAGAAAAGCGTCAAATTCTGCCAGCAATAATCTGATCTTTTCTAAATAGCTTGTTCCATTTGATGGTAATTTGAACCGAAATCCCTTTAAATGAAAGCTTTTTTCAAGATGCTCAACTACAAAGTATCTTATTAATTGTTCTATGTTATATTTTTGAGCTTTAACTAAAACATTATCATACAGGAATATCTGACCCAATGATAGAAAATCTTTCCTGTTGAAAATAAACCCAGTAGGGTACTCATGCTTCGATTTCATAAAGATCTTCTCAAAAGTATCAAAATCAGAATCATAACTAACCATTGAAACACAAAATTGCTCGTCAAGATAATTAAATAATGTATTGAAATGATTCAGGTATACAACAGGATGATCAATTAGAAATATGTATTTTGTACCATAGGAAAAATATTGAACTTTATTTTTTAATGAATATTCCATTGGTAAATCCTGATCATCATTAAATGAAATTTCAATACCCATACGAACACCTTCGATCGTTTGGTATATTTCTTCATTTAGTCTTTTTTCAAGTCTTTTCGCTTTGAGGCGGGTTGTATCACTAATATCTAATTGTGTTTGCTTTTTTATATTTAATACTAATCGCACATAATTCAGATTGGCTTCTTTATCATCTAAATACCGTGAAATAATAGCCTCTTTATCAATTAAACTTAAACACTTTGGAAAATATAGAATACTCAATTCTCTATCATGCTTTTCAACATATTGTGTCAATATAAGTTCTGCCGTTTTTTCATATTTGAGTAAAAAATCTCTTAGCTCATGCATGTAATAACTGACAATTTTCTCTTGATGTAAAATGGCTCTAACATTTACCTCATGTGTGGTTATTAATGAACAAAAGGTCTCATTATTAAATTGTTTGTATGCTGATAGATTATTCGTCAATTCCCAAAATGAATCTTGAACTGTCCAACATTCTAAACTTTCAAATAACTCAATTAGGTTTGAATCATTTATCTTTTGCCAAAAACGAACAATTACCGTCCACATTTTTTTTGAAATAGATTTATATTTTTCTATTTCTTCCTGTGTCCATATCGCTAAGAAAACTTCATTATCTAAGTATAATTTAATTTGATAAAACTCAATTAAATCGTTTATTGTATATACATTTTTTTCATCAAAACAAATGAGAATTTCTTTCGCTTTTTCTAAATAGCAAAATCCTGCTCCATCATATTTTGAATAATATGTAATACGATTCCAAGACATTGATTTTTTTTGTTTAGTTTGTAGCAAGTTTGGAAAGAAGTAAAGCTTTCAATTTGCTTAAACGTTTGTTCTGTTCAGTTAATTTAATTTTGTAATTATCACAACTTGATAAATATTTTGAAACTTTTATTTGTTCTAAATCACTAGGTATTAATATTGGAATTGCTACGATTTGTTCTCTCTTTGCCATGTTGACTTGTGCACTTCCTCCAGCATCTTCGATTAATAAATTATTGCCATATTTTGAGGTTATAAAGTATTGAAAGCATATTGGATTTAGTATTTTTTCATCAATTCTCAAAATCAATAAAGCTTGATTAATAACTCCAATAGGATCATTTTCTTTTATAATTGTAACTTTTCCAAGTGTTCCACTGCAACTAATTACAAAATCATTTTGTTTCACTTCAAATCGTTTAAGAGCCGTGAATTTCTTACTACTAATAAAATATCTGAAATTTCGGTGATTATCAATAACATGTTGTTGCTCATATACAGGAATTCCATTAGAAATCATATCACCTTTAATTAATGCTGAACCAAATGGTCCTCTGATATAACCTTTTGGTTTTAATATTTTTCCAATGTTTTCTAATATCCAACCTTTCGGAATCATTCCCAACTCGCTCTCTACCATCACTCCACCATTACTTTTAAACGGCTTGCCATTTATGTTCGGAAACTCAAAATCCACAAACCACTGTTTATAAATAGCCTGTGCTGTTTCTTCCAGTTTTTCTATCAATTGCTGGTTAAGTGATATTCGGTTTTGAATTACATTGTATTCTGTTACTATATCACGTTGTTTAGTTATTGAGGGGATTGGTATAAGGGTATTGCACATTTCTTCCCAACTAAAAATTTCCCTGGCACTTCCATGGCTCATAAAACGTGCATACCGGTCAAACTCAGGTCTCCGAAACCACATCATTAGATATTCGGGCAATAACTTATTTATGTCAATTACTTTAAAAGGGGTGTAGGCTTGTGAAACTATAGCTTCTTCGTAATCTTCTAACAAAGCAATTGATATTTTATCACCGTTTCTTGATGTTACAGGTCCATAGGCAAATTGATTTCTTTTTACAATCTTATAAGTGGACATATCCGTTCCAATAATATTGGCTATGGAAGGAATAAATTTTTTCTGAATACTTACACCCAAAAGCAAATCGACTTTTAATCCTGTATCCCGGTCATTTACTTCCTGAATATAATTACCTAAAAGTTTATAATGTGATTTCATAACCCAACTCTTTAAATACGGTTAGTAAATCGGCTTTAGAGGCATTCTCAGCTTTCAATAAATCTGCAAATTCGGTTTGGAGAGTTTTCATTTTTTCATCAAAGTCGATATTTTCATCCCGGTTTACAAATTCGATGTACTTGCTCGGCACAAGTGAAAAATCTTTTTTAGCAACTTCATCTAATTTAGCCGAATAACAAAACTCAGGGATGTTTTCTATTTCAGCAGATTGCCATTGGTGGTAAGTGCTTGTAACTTTCTTTATATCTTCGTCTGAAAACTGAGTATATTTTTTCTCAAATGGTTCACCCAGTTGGCGTAAATCCATAAAAAGGATTTCTTCCTCACGGTTACGATAGTTGCGTATTTCATCCCCAATGCTTCGGATTTGCACTTTTTTGTTTTTATTCAGAATCCAAAGTGTAACACTGATATCGGTGGTATAAAACAAGTTTCGGGGCAATACTAAAATAGCTTCCACCATTTTGTTTTCTATCAGGGCTCTGCGGATTTTATATTCTTCACCCCCACCACTGAGCGCTCCATTTGCCAGAATAAATCCTGCCACACCGTTCTCAGATAATTTGCTTACCATATTGAGAATCCAACCATAATTTGCGTTGCTTTTGGGTGGTGTGTCGTAGCCTCGCCAACGTGGATCAGTGAGTAACTCATTTTCTCCCCGCCAGTCTTTCTGGTTAAAGGGAGGGTTTGCCATAATAAAGTCAGCCTTCAGGTCTTTATGTTGATCGTCACCAAAGGTGTCGGCTGCTTTTTCACCCATATTGGCTGAAATACCCCGAATGGCCAGGTTCATCTTTGCCAGTTTGTAGGTGGTATTGGTGTACTCCTGTCCGTAAATGGATACTTCTTTTTTATTCCCGTTGTGGTTTTCGATAAACTTGATGGATTGCACAAACATACCTCCCGAACCACAGGCCGGGTCATATATAATTCCCCGGTAAGGTTCAATGAGTTCGGCTATCAGATTTACGATGGTCTTTGGGGTATAGAATTCTCCTTTCCCCTTGCCTTCCGCCAATGCAAACTTGCTCAGAAAATACTCATAGACTCTTCCGACAATATCCTGTGCCGCATCTTTAATGGTATCAATTTTATTGATGGTATCAAGTAGCGAAGAGAGTTTGGTAATGTCCAGTCCGATACGGGAAAAATAATTATCGGGCAAGGCACCTTTCAGTACTTTATTGTCTTATTCAATGGTGTGCAGCGCCGTGTCAATCTTTAAAGCGATATCATTTTGCTTGGCATTTTTGATAATATAGCTCCAACGGGATATTTCTTCCAGAAAAAACACATTGTTCATGTTGTAAAAATCAGGCATTTCAATGTATTTTTCCTTGCCATCTGCGATCAGCTTCTTTCGGTGATCTTCAAACTTATCACTCGCGAATTTAAGGAAAATCAATCCCAGCACCACGTGTTTGTATTCTGCCGGTTCCACACTTCCTCTAAGCTTGTTTGCTGATTCCCAAAGGGTTTCTTCCGTACTTTTTTCTTTTACTGTCTTAGCCAAAATAAAAATGATAAATAATGAATAATGAACATAAAATTCAATCCTGCAAGCTAGTGATATGAATTTATCCTCAAAATTACACATTCCATTTTAATAAACCAACATATCTGTTAAACTATTTGTAAACAGAATGTAATAAAACAGTTAACCACTTAATTGAACTACACAAACGAACTAATTTAGTCTCCTGTTTTTCTCAATGTATGTCTAAATTATGAGAATTTATTCTTTCTTTATTACTTTTCCAACTTAATCCTGGTCTATAAAATGCTCCTAAACGAGAACTGGGTTTGCGCAAAGAATAACCGATATTGATATTAAAAACAATTTCTGACTGACAAGAGCCATAAAATCAAAATTGTTCTTTATTTCAGCTCTCTTGTTCTGATTTTTCTATTGAACATACTGCTTATCTTAAACTTTCACCGTAAAATGTTTATTGTCGATTTCAGTATCAGTTGATTAAGGAGGAAGTTAAACGCTGTAAGCCTTCGATAATATGCATCTTTCAGGAACAATCGATAGCATTTATCTTTACAATTAAAAAAGCAAAGAACTATGAAATCATGCCAATCATGGTAATCATAGACATTAAACAGTCTTAAACAAATTCAGTCAGGATCAATTAAATTGAAATATTTTATTTTTATCCGGGATTCCGTAATATGCAAAGTAAACTCCTACTGAGTGAATGTGGAAATTTAATAATATGAAATATAGTGAGGTATAAACGCCTAAACCTGTTTTTTATGTGCGGTAAATTGCCATCCCCTCCGCTACCCCTTCGCTACCCCTGTACAAAA
>Ga0302205_10000891_pt1 | contig 11888 bp, 11 predicted proteins | sample II_Fen_E1_3_FD_194582 | JGI IMG/M metagenome (GOLD analysis project Ga0302205, IMG submission 194582) | Peat permafrost microbial communities from Stordalen Mire near Abisko, Sweden - II_Fen_E1_3 | ecosystem: Environmental > Terrestrial > Soil > Wetlands > Permafrost | place: Sweden: Abisko...
CATCAGTGAGGAAACCATAGCCAAGCGTCTAAACTGGGATCGAAAAAAAGTATACGATCAACTGGTGCTGCTAGCCAAAGAACGTATTATCCAATTTATCCCCCGAAAGAAAACTCCTTATCTGACCTTTATCCGGGAGCGGGAAGCCACCGAAAGGGTGTACCTGGGAAAAGAAGCGTATGATGACCGGCGTGAACGGTATATATCCCGCATAAAAAGCGTGTTGGATTATGCACAGGAAGAGAATACCTGCCGGTGTAAAATGCTGTTGGCCTATTTTGGAGAAAAAGAGATTAAACCGTGCGGAGTTTGTGATATCTGCCTGAAACAAAAAGAAACCCTTGTCACAACGGATGATTTCGAAACAATACGAGTCAGAATTGAACAGGCTTTGGTGATGGAACCAATGACTGTCAATTCACTGATCAGGAAATTAAATCTAAACGAGCCAAAAACACTTCAGGTGATACGCTTCATGATGGATAACGGGCAACTTGAAGAGAACGAACTTATGCGCTTACAAATAAAAAAGAAACGGTGAATCCTGAAAATGGGTTTTACTATAAGTTCAATACAATTGGACAAAAGGTGTGCATGTTTTTATTAAATCGATTTAAAAGGGGCATTAATGCCTGGAAAAATCAAATATTCTGCCTTTTTGATTCGGAAGTTATTTAAAAAGAAAGCGTACCTTTGAACCATAAATAGAATAACTGAGAGGAATTTGATGAACAAAGATAATAAACTGAATTATTTCAAGTGGAATTTAGGTGACCGGTACGATGGTTGGAGACTAAAAAATATAGATCCCATGTTTTCGGTATCACCTTTTATACTTAGATCGCGGGTGGATTCTCAGGTTCTTTTTGAAATCAAAGTCCCGATAGATAAGATAGAAACTTTTATACGTGCCCATAAGGAAGACATTCCCGATCTGTCAATTATGCATGTGGTGATGGCCTCTTTGGTCAGGCTGATGTCACAACGTCCAAACCTGAACCGGTTTGTGATGTGGCATAAGATATTTGCACGCAACCACGTGAATTTTTCGATAGCCATCAAACGATCGATGCTGGATACAGCAGAAGAATCAATCATAAAACCATACTTTTTACCTACCGACACATTAAAGGAAATTGTACAAAAAACCAGTGCTGAATTAAAAAATATCGTCAAAGACGGCCAGGATAATTCAACCGACAGCCTGTCCAAAATGTTTGGATATTTACCTGACTTCTTGTTACGGAGTCTTGTCTATTCATTAACCTTACTGGATAAAATTGGGTTAATGCCGAAGATATTCAATCATGCCAGCCCGTTTCATACCAGTTTTTTCCTGACCAACCTGGGGTCTATTGGTGTGGAATCCATATACCACCACTTATACGAATTTGGCACCTGCAGCATGTTTGTTGCCATGGGTAGAAAGACAAAAGAAAATGTAGTTGAAAAAACTGGTGAAATTAAAGCACAAAAGAGTATCCTGCTTAAATTTGTGCTCGATGAGCGTATCTGTGATGGCTTTTATTATGCCCGTTCCATGCGTATGCTCGAAAAGATATTATCTGAACCGGCAGAATTAATGCAACCTCCCAAAGAAGTGTTGATCGACGCCGGAGTGAGAAGAAAGAAATAATTCATAATGCATAGTTTTACACCCGGATAACAACAAAAGCCTTCTAAATGGAAGGCTTTTGTTGTTTAATAAAATTCATTGGTGAATAATGATGTTTAATTTTCAGGACCTTGTGCTTAGGTATTAATTATGAATTATGAATTATGAATTATGAATTATGAATTATGAATTATGAATTATGAATCATGAATCATTCAAAACCCTTGAAGATTCAGGTTCTCACTGTCGATCATAGTAACAGGTTTGCCCATCTTCTTTTGAATGATCTTAAAATGATGTTGTTCTTCGGGGGAAACAAACGAGATAGCTTCACCGGAAGATTCTGCCCGCCCGGTACGACCAATGCGATGGATATAATCTTTGGGAGAGCGAGGCAATTCATAATTGATTACAAAAGGCAGGAATTGGATATCAATACCACGCGATATCAGATCGGTTGCTACCAGCACCCGCAGTTCACCGGATTTAAATTTACCTAATGCTTCATTACGGGCACCCTGGCTTTTTTTACTGTGGATAGCGGAAGCATTGATTCCGTTTTTGCGCAGTTTATCGGCGATATTATCGGCTCTATACACAGAGGATGCAAAAATTAATACTTGCTTCATGTCGTTGGTTTTAATCAGATATCGCAGCAATGGTCCTTTCTTTTCTTCGGATACAAAATAACCAAGTTGCTGAATCTTCTCAAAGTAATCTTCTTCCTGTTCGGTTTTAATGATCACCGGATTATTCAGCACCAGTTGATTTATTCTGGTTACATCTTCATTCAGGGTGGCTGAGAACAAGAGATTTTGTCTTTTCTTAGGCAATTGTTTAAAGATAAGACTCATTTCTTCCCGAAAACCCAGGTTTAGCATTTTATCGGCTTCGTCCAATACCAAGGTTTCTATCTCTGAAAGGTGTACTGCTTTAGATTCCACCAGTTCCAACAACCTGCCGGGGGTTGCTACCAATATATTGACACCTTGAAGAGCCATCATTTGAGGATTGATAGAAACGCCCCCAAAGACTGCCATGGTTTTCACCCGTTCAGGGAGACCAGAACTAAACAACAGGAACACTTCGCTCACCTGAATAGCCAGTTCCCGCGTTGGTACCAATACCAGCACATTGACATGCCTGTTTTTAGGAACCGGATGTCCAAGCAGATTCATTAAAATTGGTAGCACATAACTGACGGTTTTGCCGGAACCTGTCTTGGCAATACCCAGTATATCCTTATGTTTTAAAATAGCTGGAATGGCTTCCAATTGAATGGGATAAGGCTGGGTATACTTTTGTTCGGCTACTTTTTTTAATAACGCGGGGGATAATCCCAAAGATGAAAAAGGCATAAATGTAACTGTTTATTTTGGTTGTGGACCTGTTAGAGGATATAAAGATACGGGAAATAAATTCAGAAATATAAAATGAGGGAAATGAGTTGGGAATAAAGCGATCCTAACAGCTTAAATGGAAGCAATACGAGGTATTGGCGATTGACATTAACCACTAAAAACGAGAAAAACTGCACGCCTTAAATAATTTCCTTTCCAAAAGGGGTCAAAGCTAATCCTGCCATTTTAAAATGTTGCCTGGCAAAAGGAATCCCGATAATGGTGATTGCAAACAATACACCAAAGAATACATGGGTCAGTGAAATCCAGAAACCGCCAATAACAATCCAGATCAGGTTCATGAGTGTAGAGAAACAACCCGCATCACCCTCCTTCAGACGCACTCTGGCACCAAAAGGCCACAATGCAAGGATAGATAGTTTCAAGGTCTGAAGACCAAAGGGAATACCTACAATCGTCACCATCAGCAGGACACTGGATATGAGGTATTCGATGGAAATAATTATTCCACCGAAGACCAGCCAGATAAGATTTCCCAGAAGCTTCATGCTATTTATTTTGTTTAAACGTGATCAGGTTTAAAAATCAACCTGAAGTATCAGGACAGTGCACTTGAATAATACCGGAAATAAGCATTGGTTATTCCACTATACAAAGATCTTTTTTCTCCAAGCTTTCAATTTTCTCTCTCATTTCTTTTGGAATAACCAGTTTATGATTTTTTGTATAATCATAATACACAATGATATCCTGAGCTTCAGCTGCCAGTTCATTATTCTCATTATAAACCTGATGATGGATTTTGAGACTGGTATGTTTTATATATTCAACATTGGAGAGTATTATTACCTGACCGGGATAAAAGAGGGGTTTCCGGAACTGGCAATGTATGGATGCCAATATGGGTCCTTTATTTTCATCGGTCATCAATTGCATGAAACCTACCTTTTCCATATAATTAAGACGGGCGGTCTGCACATATTTCATTATTTCCAGGTTATTCACATGCCCGACAGCATCCAATTCACTCCAGTCGATTCGGAGTTCAAGTTTCAATGAAAAATCAGCCATTTTTATTTCTTTTGTAAAATCAGGGAAGCAATGAAGGCAAACAGCCCTAATACTAGTCCCGAAATGATTCCTGTTACTGGACCTGCTATCAACATCATGAGTCTTGGCGAATCGGGTAAAGGCATTTTAGTGATCAGCTCCGCTTCCTGAGGATGACCGGCAATATAGGTATGAAAGAAAAGAATATGAGCAGTTGTTATCCAGACACAATTAGCTATCCCTACCCATAAACCGGACATAAAATACTTACCCGAGCTTTTCAGGGAAATCAGGTATGCGCAGAAGACAAAAATTACAAGCCAATAAAAAAGTTCTGAGGTCGAAGGAATCCAGAACACTGTTGCTAGGCCCATGGCCAATCCGAAGAGTGATAATTGGAAAATCAATTTTACATTCATAACAATCTTTTTAGTAATGATAATATATTCCTTATACAGGGGATCACAGTAACATTATGTATCAGTGTCTCTTATTACGCATCCACTTTTTTGGGATTAGCGTTTCGTATCAGAATATAAATAATGGGTAAGATGCCCATGGTATTGAAAATAGCAATACAAAGAAACCAGGCCAGTTCATTGTTGCGTCCGGCTTTCCACATTCCGATTAATTTCCAGGTAGCATCCCAGATAAAACAAAAGGCAAATAATGGAATAAACCAGACAAAAGTACTGATTAAATGATTTAAGTTTTCCATTTTGATTTACTTTTTAGGTTAGTATTTGAGTTTTAAACAAATTCAGCTGTACCAAAGCAATAAAATAGTCTACCTGAAAATAAATTTCGCATTGAAAACAAGTCAACTGCATTAAAACACTAAATCAATCTTTTAGTTTATAGGAAGGCTAAATGAGTTCAAATTAATGGAAAAACACATTGCTCATAAAGGAATCATGACAATCTGCTTTTATAATCTTCATACCCGAACTCGCGTATAAGCTTGAATTCATTACCCGTTGTCCACATTCCAATACCCGGATGGGAAACACCATTGAACATAGTTGTTTTAACCATGGTGTAATGAATCATATCCTCAAAAACTATCCGGTCACCAATTTTCAATTCATTTTCAAAGGACCAATCACCCATAAAGTCCCCCGAGAGGCAACTGTTTCCTCCCATGCGATAGGTCGGTTTACCGGGAACTGCATCCGTGGCACCCAGAATAGAAGGTTTGTAAGGCATTTCAAGACAATCAGGCATGTGGCAGGCAAAGGATACATCAAGCATGGCCGTCATGATGCCTTTATTTTCGACAATATCAATAACCGTAGAGACCAGTACGCCTGTTCTCCATGCAAAAGCACTTCCTGGTTCCAGGATCAACTGCAGGTCTGGATATTTAGCTTTAAACGTTTTCAGGAGCGAGATAAGATGACCGGTATCATACCCCTCACGGGTCATGAGATGCCCGCCACCCATATTTAACCACTTGAGTTGAGGAAAGTACTTCCCAAACTTTTCTTCCACGATATTCAGCGTCTTTTCCAGGTCAAAGGAGGACGATTCGCATAAAGTATGGAAATGCAACCCTTCAACACCATCGGGTAAATTAGCCCCAAGTAAATCTGATACTATTCCAAGGCGAGAACCTGGTGCACAAGGATTGTACAGATCGGTTTCCACATCGGAGAATTCTGGATTAATACGTAGACCGCAGGAAATATTATTGAATTGTGTCTGGGGATAAAACCTTTCAAACTGATTTAGTGAATTAAAAGTGATGTGGCTACTGCAGTTCATAATAGCCGGAAATTCCTTATCGGTATAAGCCGGTCCATAGGTATGTGCCGGACTACCCATCTCCTCGAAGGCTAATCGTGCTTCGACCAGTGAGCTGGCTGTTGAATATGGTATATATTCACGCACAATAGGGAAAACACTCCACATGGCAAAAGCTTTGAATGCAAGTATGATCTCCACTCCTGCCCTATCCTTTACGGATTTAATTAGTTTCAGGTTTTTTCGGAAAGCAACTTCATCAAGAACGTAACAAGGGGATGGTATTTTTGAGTAATCCATTTTCTAATGTGATATATTGGGAATAACTGGTGCAAAGATAATAATTTTCACGCAGAGTGTCGGGGTGATTTGAATTACTCCGGCACGAATAACAGTAGAAATCAATTGATATCACCCTGATTATCCTGATTCGGGGGTACAACCAAACTCGTGATTTAACTTATAAAATTTAAAATCTACTCCAAAACGACCAAAATAACCAGGTAATAAAATTTATTTTAGTATTTTATAGAAATATTTTACCTATATTTAGTTGCAGAAAACAACTAAATATCATGTATTTAAATTATTTCAGGCAGACTTAAAAGTTAAATACACTGCCTACTAGTCGTGAAAAGTTGCACACATTTGATATATTTGTGTAGTTTTGCATCGCTTTTGCGAGAACCAACATCAACACGGTTACGTAGAATATATTTATTCAACTTAAAAGAATTCAATAAATGAAAAAACTATTTACGCTTATTACTGCTTTTTCAATTGGGGTTTCAGCTTTTGCTGGGGGACTCTTGACAAACACCAACCAAAGTGTTCATTTTCTCAGGAATCCGGCACAAGATGCTTCAACCGATATCGATGCTGCATACACCAATCCTGCAGGTTTGATCTTTCTCTCGGATGGCTTTCATTTCTCCCTGACCAATCAAAGTGCATTCCAAACTAGAACCGTCACTTCCACATTTGCACCTTTTGCGGCTTATGGAGGTAACGCAACTAAAACGTATAATGCAAAAACAAATGCCGTGCTTATCCCGAGTTTTCAGGCTGCCTATAGAAAGGACAAACTGGCTCTTTCCGCTTCATTTGCAGTGATTGGTGGAGGTGGTGAAGCCACTTTCTCGAATGGTTTACCTTCTTTTGAGGCTCCGGTTTCAATGATTCCAATGGGTTTAACGGCCGCAGGTGTAAAAACAACCAGTTATTCACTCGAGCAATATCTCAATGGAAAACAATTTATTTTTGGCTTTCAGGTAAATGCCACCTACAAGTTTAATGATGTAATTTCAGGAGCGGTGGGGATACGGATAAACTACCTGACTGGGAGTTATAACGGTTATTTACGGAATATTCAAATCAACCCGCAACATCCTTCTCTAAACCCAACAGGGAAAATGATGTCAGCCAATACATTCTTTAAAAATGCAGCCGCTTCTGCCAATGGTGCTTCAGCATCTCTTGATCCGCTGGTAGCAGGATTTGGCTCATACACGATGTCTCAGTTAGTATCAGCCAATGTCCTCACAGCAGATCAGGTTTCGGCACTTAGTGCAGGGTTGGGAAAGGATGTCAGTGCATTTACCGTAAACCAGGTACAGGGCGGATACAAGGCTGCCGCAGCTTCGTATACAGCCAATGCTGATAAAACAGCAGACAAAGAGGTAGATTGTAAACAAACTGGCTGGGGAGTGACTCCGATTCTCGGACTCGATATCCATCCATCAGAGAATCTGTTGATTGGATTAAAATATGAATTCGGGACTAAATTAAATGTTACGAACAATACAAGAGTTGATAACACCGGCCTTTATCCTGATGGAGAAGTAAACAGAAATGATATTCCAGCATTATTAACTATCGGCGCTCAATATACATTGAATAAAGTAAAATTATCAGGGGGATATCACCATTTCTACGACACAGATGCAAAATTACCTTATGACCGTCAGAAGAATATCAATAGCGGACTAAACGAATATCTTCTGGGAGCAGAGTATTCAATCAACAAAACTTTCCTTGTCAGTGCAGGTGGCCAGCTCACACGTACCGGTGTAACCGATGACTACCAGAAAGATATGAGTTATAGTTTGAATTCGGTATCCATAGGGTTTGGTGGAGCCGTCAACCTGACGAAACAACTGAGATTGAACGTAGCGTATTTCTTTACCAAATACGATAAATGGACTAAAACCGTGGATAAGGATAAAGTCTTTAACGCGACTACCAATACCAAGGGCTATAATGGCACAGGATTGGCAGGAACCGATGTGTATGACCGTACAAACAATGTCATTGGAGTAGGGCTTGATTATAATTTCTGAGAATGTTCTGAAATACAAAACACATTCAACCAGCTAGGGTGGATGATCATACGAAAGAAGGCGGGATTCAATATCCCGCCTTCTTTATTTCACCAATGCCGCAATGATCCCCGAACCTGAATGTCAGGAATACGTTGGGAAGTGACATGCAACCCTCTACCGGAATAACTTATAATTCCAGATCAATATCATGGAGTTCATGCCAGGGTAGTCCTTGTTTGTTCAGTTGTTCCATAAACGGATCGGGATTAAATTCCTCTACATTATACACTCCAGGCTTACGCCAGAGTCCCTTGAAGAACATCATGGCACCAATCATAGCAGGAACACCGGTCGTGTAACTGACACCCTGTGCACCGGTTTCTTTATATGCGGCTTCATGGCTGCAATTGTTGTATATGTAATAGGTAGTTTCCTTCCCGTCTTTCAAACCTTTAATACGACATCCTATGGATGTCTGACCTGTATAATTCTCTCCCAGTTCACCCGGATCAGGCAATACTGCTTTCAGAAACTGGATAGGCACAATCTTTTGCCCGTTGTATTCCACTTCATCAATCCGTGCCATGCCGATATTCTGGATAACCCGTAAATGGGTCAGGTATTCCTGTCCGAAAGTCATCCAGAAACGCGCACGTTTGATGGTTGGATAGTTTTTCACCAACGATTCCAGTTCTTCGTGATAAATCACATACGACTCTTTTGGGCCTACTTCCGGGTAATTCAGGGCTTTATGTATTTCGTGCGGTTCAGTTTCCACCCATTCACCGTTATCCCAGTATTTACCTCGTTGAGTGACCTCCCTGATATTGATTTCAGGATTGAAATTGGTAGCAAATGCCTTGTGATGGTCACCCGCATTACAATCTACGATGTCCAGGTATTGAATTTCATCAAAGTGGTGTTTGGCAGCATACGCAGTATAAATACTGGTTACTCCCGGGTCAAATCCACAACCTAATATAGCCGTCAAACCTGCCTTTTCAAATTTATCTTTATAAGCCCACTGCCAGCTGTATTCAAAATGGGCCTCTTCTTTTGGTTCGTAATTCGCGGTGTCGAGATAATTGACTCCCGCTTCCAGGCAAGCATCCATTATGGTCAGGTCCTGATAAGGAAGTGCTACGTTAATCAGCAATTCAGGTTGAAATGCTTTCAATAAAGTCACTAATTCAGGAACATTGTCGGCATCCACCTGAGCTGTCTTCACTTCGATACCAAAGCGTTTCTGAATATCTGCCGCTATTTTGTCACATTTAGACTTGGTGCGGCTAGCCAACATGATTTCAGTAAATACATCCGGATTTTGGGCTATCTTGTTTACAACAACAGTTCCAACGCCTCCGGCGCCGATAATCAATACTTTTCCCATTTTCTTTGAATAATTATACGTTGATACAAAAATAGTTGTTTTTTATGAATCTGAAGGAAAATATTCTTCCTATCTTTTTATTTCTGCTCATAAATCCTGGTTCGCGGTATTTAGTGCTCATTCCTCACTCCTTGCCTCTTACCTCTTACCTCTTACCTCTTACTTCTGATACACCGTCGGATCAAACCCTTCCAGCCCTTCTTTCCGTTCCGTACAGGTGCCACAGGTACCGCAATGAATTTCCTGCCCGTTATAACAGGAATAGGTATCTTCGAAAGGTACCCCGATTTCTTTTCCCATAAGACCTATTTCGCGTTTAGAGAGATTGGTAAAAGGTGCCAGAATCTGGCAATGATTATACGTTCCCAGGCTTATCGCCTTGCTCATGGTTTCTATAAATTCCTCGCGGCAATCCGGATAGATGGCATGATCGCCGGCATGGTTGGAGATCATCAGTTTGTCACAGCCAATGCTTTCGGCAATACCGGCAGCAATGCTCAGCATAATCCCGTTCCGGAAAGGCACAACTGTTTTAATCATATTCTGGTCTTCATAATGGCCATCCGGAATAGCTCCTCCTGACTTTAACAAATCGGATACAAAACCCATTTTATTTAAATCGATATCGATCACATGGTGTTCAATGCCCAATGCAGTACAATTCCGGTTGGCATATTCTATTTCCCGTAGGTTATGTTTCGACCCGTAATTAAAGGTCACAGCCAGACGGATACGTTCGGCATATTTATAAATGGCCACCGAGCTATCCATTCCGCCTGAATAAAGTATTACTATATCTTTCATCTTTTTGATTTTTTGCGGCTCAAAAGTACTCAAAACCTTCGAATTTCAGGCATTTTTGTGACTTTTTGTTTTTACAGTTACAAACAGATGTTTTTTTGTATTTTTGCAAAGCAATTCTACGACATTACATGCTACCTATAATATGAACACACCTGCAATTAAAATTTTACCTGCCGAATGGGCAGAACAACAGTTTATTCAACTCACCTGGCCTCATAAAGACACTGATTGGGCGGACATGCTCGACGAAGTAAATGAATGCTTTGTCAACATTGCCCGCGAGATTATTAAATATGAGGACTTATTGATTGTTTGCGCCGACACCGATGAAGTAGAACAACTACTGGGTGATGCTGATTTATCCCGTATTACTTTTGCCGAAATGCCTACCAACGATACCTGGGCACGCGATCATGGTGGGATAACCGTATTGGAAGATGGAAAACCGGTGGTATACGACTTCACATTCAATGGATGGGGATTGAAGTTTGCTGCCAATTACGACAATCTAATTACACGGAAACTTTATACAGCAGGTATTTTTGGTGATTCAGGCCATAAAAACTGTTTTGATTTTGTGCTCGAAGGGGGCAGTATTGAATCCGATGGCGAAGGTTCGGTATTGACTACTGCTGAATGCTTACTATCTGACAACCGCAACAATCTATCCGAAGAGGATATAGAAGCAAAACTGATAGAGTATTTTGGACTAAAACAAGTGCTTTGGTTGAACCATGGTTATCTGGCCGGTGATGATACCGACAGCCATGTGGACACTCTGGCACGGCTTTGCGACAGAAGTACTATTGCTTACTTGAAATGCGATGATATAGAGGATGAGCATTTTGATGAATTGAAGAAGATGAAAAAAGAGCTGCGTAAATTTAAAACTCCTGAAGGCAGGTATTACAGGCTTATCCCGCTTCCAATGGCTGATGAAGTCTACTTTAACAACGAAAGGTTGCCTGCTACCTACGCCAATTTCTTGATCATCAACGGGGCAGTACTAATGCCCACCTATAATTCCCCAAAGGATGAGCTGGCTATGCAACAGCTGCAAAAGGCTTTCCCTGACCGTGAAATAGTGGGTATCAATTGCATGGCATTGATTAAGCAACACGGGTCGTTGCATTGCGTGACTATGCAGTATGCGAAAGGCAAGGAATAAGGAGTAAGGAGTGAGGAATGAGTATTCCAAACAATATCGCCGAAGGCTAATATCTTTTTTATATCACTGCAAGTAATATATCCTAAGGCAAACATCAACTAATCTACAAGACAATGAAAACAGGTATCATCCAACAATCCAATACTGATGACCGTACAACAAATATCGCCAAGCTTGAACAGAACATACGGCTCTGTGCTGCAAAGGGAGCTGAGCTGATCATCCTCCAGGAACTGCACAACGGGCTTTACTTTTGTCAGACCGAGAACCCGGATGTATTCGAACTGGCAGAAACCATTCCCGGTCCTTCCACAGAGTTTTTTGGGAAGCTGGCCAAAGAATTGGAAGTTGTACTGGTACTTTCCTTGTTCGAAAAGCGTACAGTTGGATTGTATCACAATACGGCCGTAGTGATTGAGAAAGACGGAACCATTGC
>Ga0302205_10000892_pt1 | contig 11885 bp, 8 predicted proteins | sample II_Fen_E1_3_FD_194582 | JGI IMG/M metagenome (GOLD analysis project Ga0302205, IMG submission 194582) | Peat permafrost microbial communities from Stordalen Mire near Abisko, Sweden - II_Fen_E1_3 | ecosystem: Environmental > Terrestrial > Soil > Wetlands > Permafrost | place: Sweden: Abisko...
ATTATGCTCGATTTGGAAGTCTGCGAAGAAGAACTGATTGATCGGCTCCTCAAAAGAGGCATCACCTCCGGACGACCCGACGACAATTACGAAACCATCCAAAAACGGATTCAGGTTTATCAAACCAAAACGGCTCCTGTACTGGATTTTTATAAAAAAGAAGGTCTGGCTACCGAAATCAAGGGGTCAGGTTCCATGCAGGAAATCTTCAATCGGATTACTGCGGCCATTTCGATGGTTCGCTTATAGTAAACAGTCGTTTTTCGTGACACGGCATAGTCGAAGCTAGCTTCGTCTCTGCACTCGCTACTTAAAACGTTAAATAAATTCTCTTTCAAACTAGTTTATGGCGGAAAGCAATTTCGTTGATTACGTAAAGATCCTCTGCCGTTCCGGTAACGGTGGACCTGGATCGACCCATTACCACCGTGAAAAGTACATTGCCAAGGGTGGTCCCGATGGCGGTGACGGCGGTCGTGGCGGTCATGTCATTCTTCGGGCCAATACCAATTACTGGACGCTTATCCATTTGCGTTTTGCGCGCCATGTATTTGCTGAACACGGCGCCAGCGGTACTGGTGCCAGAAGCTCCGGCAAACAGGGTTCAGACATTTACATCGATGTTCCTGTGGGCACGGTCGCTTTCGACGCTGAAACCGGTGAATTCCTATGCGATGTCACCGAACCCGGTCAGGAAGTCATCTTGCTGAATGGCGGTCGTGGCGGGCTGGGCAACTGGAATTTCCGCACAGCCACCAACCAAACGCCTCGTTTTTCGCAACCTGGTGAATCACTTATCGAACGGAATGTCGTGTTGGAACTCAAACTCCTGGCCGATGTCGGTCTGGTCGGTTTCCCGAACGCTGGAAAATCCACCCTCTTGGCTGCTGTTTCCGCCGCTCACCCCAAGATTGCCGATTATCCCTTCACCACGCTGGAACCCAATTTGGGCATCGTGACCTACCGCGACGACAAATCGTTCGTCATGGCCGACATACCCGGTATCATCGAAGGTGCCTCCGAAGGTCGTGGGCTTGGTTTGCGTTTCCTTCGTCACATCGAACGCAACGCGCTGCTCCTGTTCATGGTACCTGCCGACAGTGCCGACATCCATAATGAATACAAGATTCTGCTCAACGAGTTGGCTCAGTTCAACCCTGAACTCTTGGATAAGCAAAAGGTGCTGGCCATCACCAAATGCGACTTGCTGGACGAACAGCTTATCGAGGAAATCGGCCAAGACCTGCCCGCAATCCCTCACGTGTTCATTTCAGCCGTTACTGGCGAAGGCATTCTCGATCTGAAAGACCTGCTTTGGAAGGAACTGAACGATGAACGGAATAAGGTTGTTCCAATAACTCACACGGCCAGAACTATTTACGCTCCGAAGGAAGAAGAAGAGGATGTCGAAGAAACGGAAGAAATCGAAACGAAGTTCGGCAAGGAAGCCTTCAAAAAAGAGGAGTTTTACGATCCTGAATTCGAAGATTAAAGATGATTTCCGACCTCAAAGGTTTTCTCGATGAATGGGTGGACAAAATAAATGTGCCCGCCTACCTCGAAACCGATCCGGTTCAATTCCCACATAAGTACAGCCACGTTCCGGATCGGGAGGTGGCTGCTTTTTTGACTGCCACCATCACTTGGGGCAATCGCAAAATGATTTTGAAATCGGCTTCCTCCATGCTCGAAAAGATGGGCTCCAGTCCCTACGATTTCGTCATGTCCGAAGGCTATTTTCGGCTTCAAGGGGGCAATATTCACCGTACGTTTTTTGAAAAGGACCTCGTTTACCTGTGCAAAGGTTTGCGTGCCTGCTATCTGGAATTTGGCGGTCTGGAAACCGTTTTTGCCGGCAAACCAAGCCTCTGGGACGGTATCGACACCTTTCGAAATAAACTGGCTTCGGCCAACGACGGCGTTTTCAGCAAACACGTCTCCAATCCGAACACCAATTCTGCCTGCAAACGACTCCATTTGGCACTACGCTGGCTGGTCCGAAACGACGGTATCGTCGACCTCGGCATCTGGAAAACCATTGCCATGTCTGAACTCTATATTCCACTGGATGTGCACGTTGGCCGTGTTTCCCGTGCCCTTGGCCTGCTCGACCGAAACCAGAACGACCGCAAGTCGGTCGAAGCGTTGACCGAAGTGCTTCGTGGTTTTAATCCCATAGACCCTGTACGGTACGATTACGCACTTTTCGGAATTGGTGAAATGGGCTTGGACCTAACTAATCTTAAATAATTTTATCTATTTTTGTTGCTTGTGTTCCGATTTCCTTAACCTTTAATTTTTCAACAAATGATCGCATTATTGATTCTTGGAGTTGTTCTGTTTGCCGTTGGGGTTTCCATGGCAAAAATGGACGGGCCAGTGAGTAAAAACAGCACCCTCGTGAAGATTTCGGGAGTTGCCGTACTGGTACTTGGTCTGTTGTTCTTTTCAATCAAGCAGATTGAACCCGGTATGGTTGGTGTCCAGAAACTGTTCGGCCGTGTGGACGACAAAGTGCTGGTGAGTGGTCTAAACTTGGTCAATCCGTTGGTTCAGGTGGAAGTTTTCGATATCCGTACCCAGAATTACACTATGTCCAGTGTCCAGGACGAAGGTGAAAAGTCCGGCGATGATGCCATTCACGTGCTTTCAGCCGATGGTTTGGAAGTGATTGTAGATTTGACGGTACTTTACAGAGTGCTTCCGACCGAAGCTCCCCGCATCCTGAAAGAAATCGGAACGGATTACAAAAACACCATTGTTCGCCCCATCTGCCGTACCAAAATCCGTGACAACGCGGTGTATTACGATGCCGTTGCCTTGTATTCCACCAAACGCGATGAGTTTCAGTCTCGTATTTTCAATTCTATTGAAAAAGTTTTCAAATCTCGCGGATTGGTATTGGAACAACTGTTGGTGCGTAATCTTACCCTGCCTCAATCCGTTAAGGCAACCATCGAATCCAAGATCAATGCCGAGCAGGATGCCCAAAAAATGACCTTCGTCCTACAAAAGGAAAAGCAGGAGGCTGAACGCAAACGTGTGGAAGCCCAGGGTATTGCCGATTACCAGAAAATCCTGAGTACCGGATTGTCCGACAAGCAGTTGCAGTATGAATACATCAAGGCAATCGCTACATCGCCGAATTCTAAACTCATAATCGTTGGTGGCAGTAAGAATACTCCGATGATACTGGACACCAAATAACAATACATAAAAAGGGCTCAAACGGAATTTCCAATTGAGCCCTTTTTATTACTTCACCTCGTTTATTTTTTTGGATTCGTGGTGGTCATCAATTTAACGACTTCCGCCAAGCTCATTGCCTTGTCGTACAAGCGAGCACTGGCAATATATCCGCTGAAGTTTTCCCAATCAGCGCCGGAGGAACCAATCAGTACATCTCCACTTTCCACATAGAGCGAAATCGGAAGTTGGGTGTTGAGTTTTCCATCCACATACACATTTTCCAGTGCGCCGTCGAAGGTAACCACGATGTGGTGCCATTTGCCTTTTTCAGGAACGCCCTTGTAATGCAGGTCCACAGCACCGTCGCCGTGTGCCACCGCACCGTAGTTGCCTGTTCCGTACATCATGGCGGCGTACGTCCCTTGCAGCATGTTGTCACGTGTGTTCCAAGCCATCAGGCATTCCCCCATTTCAACCGTGGGATTGTACACCCAGACGGCAGCCGTAAAGGGTGCGTTCCAATTCAGACTGGCCGGTGCCTTTTTAGAAAGCTGGAAAAAGCTTTTACCGTCGAACGCTGCAGCCTTGACACCATCGATTTTAGTGACTACTGCCTGTCCGTTGACGTTGAAGATGCCGCCCAATTTCCCTTTGTTGGGAACCTGCATCAACATGGATCCCTCCTTAAACGCATCGACCTTGAAATCGACCAAAAGGCTATTGGTGCTGGGTACGCCAGGGCCTTCCGCTGTTTCCTCGTTTTGAAAGGCAGGTGTTTCGAACAGTTTATCATAGACTTTCAGGTTCCAGACAGCAGGCAGAACGCCCGTCTTTTCAGTTCCGGTCACGGTCAACCTTACAAATCGGGCAGAAGCTGACTTGTCATCAATCATGGGGCTTCCAGCGCGACGATTCGTTGTTTTATCGCTGTAAAGAACCCATTTTTGATTGTCTGCTGAAACTTCCAGTTTGTATTGGTAATAGAAGGTCGGATACTCAAATTGTGTCAGAATCCGCTTCACTTCCTGCACTTTCCCCAAATCGATGGTTAGTGTTTGCGGAAGTGCACTGCTGGCGGCTTTCCAGAGTGTTCCGTTGTTGTCGTCCACCGCATTCGAAGCCACATATGAATAGTCGTATCCGGTTTTGCTGTAGGGAGTGGGGGCTGAAACCAAATGATAAAAGGTACTGGCTGTAGCTTTGGAATTCAATGCCAAATTGGTCGGATTCCTATCGGTAAAAAGGCTTCCTGAATTCGTCGGAACCACTTTCTCAATGGTTGAACTGTCCGAAAAGACCATTTTGTCGACGCACACTTGGCGGAATTCGCCGTTGGTGCTGTGCGGATTGTCGTGGCGGTGATACACGATGTAATACGCATCGCCTTCCTTCAGAACCGAATGATGACCGGGGCCATCGACAGTACCGTCCGCCGTGGTGGCCAATATCGGATTGTTCTTACCCGGCGTAAATGGGCCTTCCGGCTTGTCGCTCACCGAGTAATGTACGGCATACGAACTCAATCGACAATCACCGGCAGAATACATTAAAAAGTACTTGCCGTTTCGTTTCATGGGGTAGGCGGCTTCAAATGCCCTGGGAACCTCGGCAATTGGGATCTGGCTGGTTGTCAGGATGGTGTGCATGTCCTTCGGGTCGATTTTGACAAAACCCATTCCACCGAAAGAAGTACACCAGGTTCCGAAGTAAGCGTAAACCGAACCATCGTCATCAACAAGCGTTTGTGCATCCAGCGAAGGAAAACCTTTTTTAGGAATGCCAGCAGGAATTACCGGTACGCCATTATTGACCGGTGCGAACGGGCCCATGGGTGAATCGGAAACATAACCGTAAATGTTGCAGCCACGTTCGCAGTTTCCCATGAAATAGTAATACTTACCATCCTGTGCATGAACCACATCCGGTGCCCAGCAATTGTTCAAACCTTCCGGCAAACTGATTTTCAATTCGTAGTTGTACCAGTTTACAAAATCCTTGCTGATCCAAACCTGAGGTTGTCCTGAGGCCAGTTTGATGCCGTCCCCAGTAGAGTAAATATAGTAAGTGTCACCAAACTTTTTGACAGTCGGGTCGGCAAAATAACCCGGCAAAATGGGGTTGGAGGCTGCAAGTGAGGTCGAACATAGTGTCAAAATCAGTAACAGGAATCGAAAGGTTGTGTTTTTCATGAAGTCGTTACTTAAATGTGGTATTTGTTCACCACTTTGTGCGCGGAAGGATTTCCCTTGAATTCAGAGAAATACTTATGAATCAAGTTGTAAAGATCTGGATCGTATTTTTTGAGTTCCTTTCTCGTGTTCAACGGATTGTGTTTGCCGTCGGGTTTCGGCGCTTCGGCATTGGTGTTGAACCAATCCTGAACGCCTTCCGCCCAGTATTCCATGATGTCGGTTTTGGCATAGGTGTTGACGTACTTGCCATGTGCAATGGCATTGTCCAACAGTTTGTGCAAGGTCGGTTCAAAGGTTGAGTCAACCGGGGCGATGCCTATCAAGTGAATGGAATGGGAGAATTCATGGATCAGGATGTCTTCCGCATGGTATTTGTCGATCTGATAACCCAGAATATTTTCCTCGGCGCAAGTGGTCAGGGGGCAGGTCATGTCACCGCCCAAGCCACGTGCCCGCAGATCCCAATTGATGGACGTGTCATTGGCCAGATAAGCATGTTCGGGAATGTCCGTTGTGCCCTCATAACGAGCCATGACACCAACTTTCGTGCCTACTCGAACCATTTGAGCCAACACCTCTTTGGGCAGGTCGTTGGTCATGAACATCACGATATCACGTGCCTTATACATGGCTGAATCCGGAACTCGCCAGGAACTGATGATTGGAATGCCGTTGGCGTCCAGATACTTCTTGTAGAACGGATTCAGGTGCAAGGAAGCAGGCGGAGCTGTGACTTTGACTTCTTGCGAAAGCATGCTGAATGGCAACAACAATAGGAAAATGAATATGAGAAGGGCGAATTGAAAGAATTTCATGGTTTTATTTTTTGTTGTGGTTTGGAGGAGTCAGGCCAAGCAAAGTACGAACGAAGAAATCACGGCGTTTCGTTTCGCCATAAGTGCCTCCAAGCGTATGATTGGAACCGGGAAGTACCACCAGCTCAAAGTCTTTTTTGGCTTTGATCAGGGCATCGGCCACTTGGAAGGTCGAAGACGGGTCCACATTATCGTCCAGTTCGCCAACGATCAGCATCAGCTGGCCTTCCAGCTTGTCCGCATTCACCACATTGGAGCATTCCGCATATTCCTTGCCGATGGGGTAGCCCATCCATTGCTCGTTCCACCACATCTTGTCCATGCGGTTGTCGTGACAACCACAGGAAGCAACGGCTGCTTTGTAGAATTCCGGGTGGAAAAGCACGGCGCCACAAGCATTCTGGCCTCCGGCTGAACCCCCGAAAATACCAACTCTGCTCAAATCCATGTATGGACGGGTGGCTGCAGCGGCTTTCATCCAAAGAATTCGGTCGGGGAAGCCTGCGTCCTTGAGGTTTTTATAGCAAACATCCTGAAAAGCCTTGGAACGATAGGAAGTACCCATGCCATCAATCGAGACAATGATGAAGCCCAATTCCGCCAATCCTGTGAATGAATAGCTGTTCGCTCTGAAGCTCTTGGCGACGAAGGCACCCTGGGGACCAGCGTAAATGTATTCAATGACTGGATACGATTTTGTCGGGTCGAAATTGGTGGGGTAGTAGATGTTGCCCCAGATGTCGGTTTTTCCGTCGCGCGCTTTGGCGGTGAATACTTCAGGAACTTTCCAGCCTCTGGCCTGCAGGTCGTTGATGTCCGCTTCCTCCAGCGTCGTCAACACTTTTCCGTCCGTGCCGTTGCGCAGTACGGTGACCGGTGCCGTTTTGGGTGATGAATACGTATCAACCAGGAATTTGTTGTCTTTGGAGAAAACAGCCAGATGTTCAAACGGTTCCGGAGTCAGGTCCACCAGACCCGTTCCATCAAATTTCACTTTGTAGTAATGGATGTCATAGGGGTCTTCACCTGCATTTTTGCCGCTACCTTTGAAGATGATGGTACGATCCTTCTCATTGACATCCACCACTTCGCGAACCACCCATTCGCCTTTCGTGATCTGATTTTTGACGGCAGCCTTCTTGGCATCGAACAAATACAGATGGTTCCAGCCGTCGCGTTCAGACATCCAAATGATTTCCTTGGTGTCTTTCAGGTCGTTGCGGTAATGTTTTCCGCTGTATTCCACATACGTCTTGCTTTTTTCTTCGATCAAAATGCGGACGGCGCCCGTGGTTCCGTCCACTTCAACCACCTGATACAACTGGTGTCCACGTTGGTTGAACTCGAAGGTGAAGTTCTTGCTGTCTGGTGCCCAGTCTGCGTCACTCAGATCAAACTGATTTTCAAAAGCTTTCGTATCGATGGCGATCTGCGTGGCCTTTTCAACATTGAACAAGCAAGGACGTTTGATAGGCAGTGCGTCACCCGGTTTCAGGTAGTCGCGTTTCTGCAAAATTGGCTGAAGTTGCGTTTTGGGTGAGGATTCGATTAAATAGAGGGTGCGCTTTTCATTCTTGCGAATCTTGTTGACCACCAGATTTTTAGAATCCGGTGACCAGTAAATTCTGGAGGAATAATAATCGCCGGGAGAGCCGTCAAAACTCAGCTGAATGTCTTTTTTCGACTTGCTGTCCTTAATGAACACATTGCTTTCACGAATGTATGCCGACCATTTCTTGTCTGGAGAATCCGCCGGACGACCTGCCGTTTCATCATCGGATTCGTTCCAATAACGTTCTGCATCCCTTCGGCCATTTCCCACGGCGTCAACCTTTTCAACCTTGTAGGAAGTCAGATTGCACTTCCAAGTCGAACCATTGTATTCGAACGTCAGTTCTTTACCGTCTTTGGAGTACTTAAGCCTCCTTAGCTCTAAACTGTATGGTTTTTTGGTTTCTTTCGAAGCCTCATTGAGTCCTTTGCAAAGCTTTTCGTGGTCGAAGGCTGGAGCGACGCTGTCCAAATCGGCATTTACCAACTTGTATTCGGTACCTTGACGGGTTTTGACACTATACCAGAATACGTGGGTGCTGTCCTGCCAGTTGACGGTGACGCTGCCGTTGTAGACCAGATTGCTGAAGTTAGCCGTCGAATCGGCTCGCTCATAATCTTTAGCGGTGATTTGAGCACTGAGGTTCCAGGAAATTAACAGGACCAAAAGGATGGAAAAAAGCTGTTTCATCGGTGGTGGCTTAAGGGTTTTAGTTTTTGCAGCGTAAAATAAGTGATAATTCTTCCCATAAAAAAATCCTGCTATCCAAAAGAATAACAGGATTGTCCACGCGAGTAGGCATCCAACCACTTCAAAACGTCAGTGAATGCTATCTACCGTTTATTTTCCCTATCGGCGTCCATGATCGGTAAATCATCTTCCGCATTCAGTTCCTTGGTAAATTCGTCTTTATCTTTGATGTTTCTAATGATGATAAAGGCAACCAGTGCAACCAATGCAACCGCAATAATGATCAATATTTCCAGGTTCACACTCATGATGGTGGTTTATTAGTTCACCCAAATGTAAGAAACCAATGTGTCAAACGTTTTACATTCCTGTTAAAGATGCAAATCGGGATGCGCCAATTTTGTGGAGATGGAAACATAAAAAAACACTGAGTTCAAATCCGTTTTGAGTTGACGGATGTTGAAAACAGTGCTTGTTTGTGGAGATGGAGGGAGTCGAACCCTCGTCCAAACAGTGAATCAATACGCTTTCTACATGCTTATCTTCGCCTAAGTTTTCGAGCGTGAACCGGACCGAAGCCACCTATTCAAACCTTATCCCGTTTATTTCAGAAAAGACCCCGGACTTGCCTTCTCCTATTCCCGATATTGCTGCACCACCGATTCCTATAAGCTTCAGGACGAGAGCTGGGGGTGATGTGACGTCCCTGCCACCAGGCAAGGATTAAGCTTAATCTACTGTGATTCGATTAAGCAGCGAGAGCGTAGTTGTTTTCGCCAGTTAGAATTTTGGTTCTATGATTAAAGTGCTTATTACCAATGCACTGCATGCTTACATATCCCTTCTACCGCTGTCAAAACCAAACATCCCCTGGAAAAGTTTTGATAAGCAGGCAACTGCGGCATTGCTGCGTCGCACCCGTCAGGTCACATACTAAAGTATGCTCCCATCCGTTGCTCCTTGCGGCTTTGCATTTGCCTACTTCTGAAAACTTTTCTCTTGCGGCTCGCTAGCTGGGTTGGAGAAAGAGAATTCAGAAGTGGTACTTATTGGGGGTAAAGATACGGAATATTTGGGGAGAGTGTATAGTTCATTTGAGGAATAAATTTGGGGAGGGAAAGGGTATTGAAATGTATTTGTTAGATTTGTGGATGTTTTGGTGGTGATGAACCTAATTTTCAAACAATGAAGCATTTTAATTCTTTAAGCTTGCTCGCGGGAGTTTATGTAATGTTGATGTGTGGTTGTTCGAGGGACTTGGATGCGAATATGCCGAAGGTTTCGACGAACGGAATCATTTCATTGACTGAAACGAGTTTTGAGTGTGGTGGAACCGTGATTTCTGACGGTGGGAATGATGTTATAAGGAGAGGCATTTGCTGGAGTGCCACTGAAGAACCAACTGCTTCGGGTGTGAACCGAACAGAGGATGGTGTTGGGCTGGGCACCTACAGAAGTAAGATTTCGGGATTGACTCCTGAAACAAGGTATTATTACAGGGCTTATGCCACCACAAGCGAGGGTACTTCCTACGGGACTGAATATTCCATCGTTACAAAAAAAAGTGCATTGGTTCCGACGGTGAGCACCAATGCGATTTCATCGATTGAACTCACAACAGCGGAGTGCGGTGGTATCATTACCGACAATGGAGGCGATTCTGTGGTTCGATGCGGTATTTGTTGGGATACCAATCCGAATCCGACCACCAGTTCAACGACCAAAGCGGTACTGACGTATTCGACCCCAGTCTTTAACTGTACCCTGGCGAATTTGAGCTATTCGACGAAGTATTATGTCAGGGCCTTTGCTGTAAATTCAAAAGGGGTTTCGTATGGTGAAAATACGTCGTTCACCACGAAGATACTTCCAGAGATAGCTATGGTTTCTGTTGTGGGTGATCGGTTTCAAATGGGATCATCCAACGGTTCCAGCAATGAGCAGCCGATTCATTGGGTGACCCTCAGCAATTTTAAAATTGGAAAAACGGAAGTATCCGTGGAGTTATGGAATGCCGTTATGCCGAACAGTCAGTTCAGAAACGAGCAGAATGTATTGCCCATCAGTAATATAACCATGAATATGGCCATGGAATTCATCAATCGATTGGGGCTGGCCACCAATAAGAATTATCGGTTGCCGACCGAAGCGGAATGGGAGTTTGTCGCAGGCGAGGGAAGTGGCTCCCGAACTGTTTATGCAGCTGGCTTGAACGATACCGTTTCATTCGCTGAGCGCGCTTGGTTTGCGATCAATGCCGATGACCAAATTCACCCTGTCGGAACGCTATTGCCGAACAAGCTGGGTATTTACGATTTGGCCGGTAATGTTTCGGAATGGTGCGTTGACTGGTATGGAGATTATACCAGTTCAGACGTTTCAAATCCGAAAGGTCTCACATCAGGTTACAAGAAAGTGCTTAGGGGAGGTTCCTTCATCGATGCAGCTGCAAGTTGCAGGACTTCGGCTCGACAGAGTTTGGACCCGAATACAGGAAACAGAACGACTGGATTTCGGATTGCAATAAACAATTAGAAACTGTATGTAAATGAGAAGGCCGGTTCTGCAATTGCAGGGCCGGCCTTCACATTTATTGGAAGTTGTTCGTTACTTGGCGTAGCTAACAGCGCGGGTTTCACGAATCACCGTGATCTTGACCTGACCCGGATAAGTCATTTCGTCCTGGATCTTTTTGGCAATGTCGTTGGAAAGGCTTTCCGTAGCCGCATCGTCAATCTTGTCGGCTCCTACGATGACGCGGAGCTCGCGACCAGCCTGGATGGCGTAGGTCTTGAGGACACCGGGGTAGGAAAGGGCCAGCTGTTCGAGGTCGTTGAGGCGTTTGATGTAGGCTTCCACAATTTCGCGGCGGGCACCTGGGCGGGCGCCGGAGATGGCGTCACAAACCTGTACGATGGGTGCCAGAAGCGTTTGCATTTCGCATTCGTCGTGGTGGGCACCGATGGCGTTGCAGATTTCGGGCTTTTCCTTGTATTTTTCGGCCAACTTCATGCCAAGCAGTGCGTGCGGCAATTCCGGTTCGTCATCGGGCACTTTACCTATGTCGTGGAGCAAACCGGCGCGGCGGGCTTTTTTAGGATTCAGACCGAGTTCGGAAGCCATGGTTGCACAGAGGTTGGCGGTTTCACGGGCGTGCTGCAACAAGTTTTGTCCGTAGGATGAACGGTATTTCATGCGGCCGACCATGCGGATCAGTTCGGGGTGCAGACCGTGTACGCCCAAGTCGATGGTGGTGCGTTTTCCGGTTTCCAGAATTTCTTCTTCCACTTGTTTTTTGACCTTGGCCACGACTTCCTCGATGCGGGCCGGGTGTATGCGACCGTCAGTAACCAATTGGTGCAGGGCGAGGCGGGCAATTTCGCGGCGTACGGGGTCGAAACCGGAAAGTACGATGGCTTCGGGCGTGTCGTCCACAATGATTTCAAT
>Ga0302205_10000897_pt1 | contig 11815 bp, 6 predicted proteins | sample II_Fen_E1_3_FD_194582 | JGI IMG/M metagenome (GOLD analysis project Ga0302205, IMG submission 194582) | Peat permafrost microbial communities from Stordalen Mire near Abisko, Sweden - II_Fen_E1_3 | ecosystem: Environmental > Terrestrial > Soil > Wetlands > Permafrost | place: Sweden: Abisko...
TCCGAAAGAGTTTATCAACGCGCTAATGGAAAAGTATCACTCTCGGCTATGACCTTTTCGCATCAAATGATACGGTTAATATTTGTGGAACAACTCTATCGGGCCATGACAATTTTAAAAGGAGAACCTTACCACCATGAGTGATTGATGGGATGATGAGATGATGTAGTGATGGGATGATGTGATGATGTGGTGATGTGGTAATATGATGATGTGGATATACATAATCAATGATAATGCGAATCAGGAGTTGCACACAGACACATTCTATTTATAATGAGTTATTTCCCGTAGGGAATACATATCAATAGAAAATGGAAACAGATACAACCAATTCCCCGTAGGGGATAGACAAGGTAAAATATGAATGTCCTTCTACAGACAATAAATATGCACATCTGTTTATTCTATGGATATATAAGTCCTACGGACTATTTTTTTTAGCTACTAATTTGCATTAGCAACTCAATGATCTGTTTTTAGTAGATCATATTCAGATAAACAGTCTTGTAACTCGTAACTATTTTCTTGTAACTATATACCAGATAAAAAGAACATGCAATCGACCCAACGAAAACCGGCTAATCTATTCTTATTTTTTGCTTTTATACTTACTGTAGCCTTAGGATTGGTATGCAATTATTTTTATCAGGAATCACCTAAGCATTCTATCAACATTGAACATTTCCAAAAAGAGCTCTTAAAAAATGAAACGCAGGGGACAAAGACATTGAATTCAATCAAAGAGATTATTCTTCACTCTTCTATGGATTCATTAAGCCACTCCCAATTTGGCGATGATGATATTTCTTACTACGTATTCAACAAAAGAAGTCTTGTCTTTTGGTCTGACAATCATTTGGACATTAGCAATTTTTCTCTTCCCGATTCTTCCGGATGGCATTATACTCAGTTACATAATGCTCATTGTATTAGTCGCGTTATATATGCAGGTTCCACAAAGCTCTTAGCTTTAGTCAACATAAAAAACAATTACCCGTACGAGAATAAAGAACTGATAAATAACTTTGCCAGCGGGTTTAAAATGGACAAGCAGGTGCAGATTGCAGACGGGAAAAAGACGGATAAACAAGCTGTTTTTGATTCGCATAGCAATTATTTATTCACTTTAGTCGGACCAAAAGCTCCTATTTATAATGAAACCTGGGCACTGATAGGGCTCTTTGCCTATACACTGGCATTCATTATTTTGCTGATTATTTATGGTCGTGCAACCTATTTCTTAAACAAAAAAATACTCAGAATCAAGGAATTTTCGCTGTTAACTATCGTTGTCGGAACTATATTCGGCCTGTGTTTATACTTTAATTTTCCTTCATTATTATTCCAAAATAAATTATTTACGCCTTTTCAGTACGCATCAAATACAATGCTGGCATCAATCAGCCACTTAACTGTGGTAACCGGATTTGTTCTGGCTACTATTTATTTATTTTACTTCTACACCAGCATTAATTTATTTAAATCAAAGCTTAGTCATATATTATTACAATTAATTTATGTCCTGTATTTTATATTGCTTTACCATATCTTAAGTGGCCTGATTTATCATTCCAGTTTTCAGTTGAACATATTAAGTTTTAAAGATCTGACCATCGTAACAGCATGGATTCATCTCTTACTCTTATTGTGGGGAATCGGGTTGTGTTTATTGTTTTTCAAAACTCACAACTGGTATAAAGCAAAGCACAAATTAAAACTGGCTTTCATCGTTGATTTAATAATTTCAGCAGTACTCTACCTTGTTTGTACGCTATTCTTTCCTGAAATTTCGTTGCAGCTAAGCGCATCATTCATCATAATTTGGTTGGCATTCTACATCCCGTTTATTTCCCGAAGACATAAGAACAATTCCGGTTTTCTGGCTTTCTGGGCTTTTGTATTTACAGCCTTTTTAGTGTTTAATTCGTTGTTTATAAACAACCAAAAGAAATACGGGAAATACAAAGTACTTGCTCAAAACATCATGATCAGCGGTAATACCGAGAATGACAGGATAGGCGATGTTATGTTGGAAGAGCTGAATTTCAAAATTCTCAACGATAGAAGAATTGGATTATTAATTACAAAAAAAGACTCATTGGCTTCTGCCAATGAATATCTGAACAAAGTATACCTCCGCGGCTTTTGGAATAAATATGATATGCGCCTCAGCGTTGCGCCCAAGCATTCTAATTTGTATACCGAATACATCCAGTTTATCGACAATACAGGTTCACAACTGAAAAACACTCACTTCTACAGTGTCCCGTCCAACGAGAACAACATGTCGTACATTGGTAAATTTCAGTCGAACTCTGTCAGAGGCGATTCACTTTTCTTTTTTATGGAGTTTTATCCCCGCAAAAATTTTAAAAGTTATAGTTTTCCAAACTTGCTCATTGCCTCTTCGCCCGACATTCAGACTCAGCTAAATATTGCCATTGCAAAATACGAACATAAAAAACTGGTTTATTCGGCCGGTAAGTTTGAATTTCCGCAAGATAATAATTGGATACCTCAACGGAAAACCGATTTTTTCAGTATCAACTACAAAGGCCAGATACAGTATATCTATACGTCAAACAATAAAAGTTATATCGTAATCACCGAGCAACAGCCTCATAAGTTAACCAATTACTTACTCTATTTTGTTTACACTTTCCTGTCCTACTTTGTACTCAGCTGGCTTATTATCTGGGTATTCCTTATTCTGAAAACAAGAGGAAATTATCGGTTGGGGTTAATTGCAAAGTTCCAATACGCCTTTATCGCATTGCTTATTTTGAGCTTTGTGGGCATATTTTATGTATCGGTTAACTTTATTCAAAAAAAGTATCAGGAAGAGCAAGTCGCCAATCTGGAGAACAAAAAGAGTTTTATTCAGAAGGCATTGCAGGATATGTACTATTGGAACCAGGATTTGAATGCACAAAACACACAGGTATTAAACTTTGACTTACAAGATCTTTCGTATATATATCACACCGACATTCATGTGTACGACAATCACGGCGTACTTATTGGCAGTTCGCAACCATTGATTTTCAACAAAAACCTGATCAGCAATCGGATCTCTTCAAAGCCCTATTTTACACCCAATGCCAATATAAATCAGTACGAGCATATTGGAAAACTAAACTACCTGACCGGCTATATCGATTTTTACAACGGCGATTATTTACAAATAGGCTATATAGCAGTGCCTCAGTTTTTCAGTCAGGACGAAATACGAAGCGAAATTGAAAGTTTTCTGGCGGTAATCATTCATATTTATCTTATCATTATTATACTGGCTATATTCTTAAGTCTCATTATAGGAAAACAATTGTCGCTACCACTCAATGTATTGGAAGATAAACTAAGGGAAATGCGCCTGGGCCGCCGAAACGAAAAAATTGATTATACACTAAATGATGAAGTAGGTCAACTGGTAATTCAGTATAACCGCACGGTGGACGAACTGGAAAAGAGTGCACGACTACTAGCCAAGTCGGAACGTGAATCGGCATGGAAATCGATGGCACGGCAAGTAGCTCATGAAATAAATAACCCACTAACTCCCATGAAGCTTACCATCCAACAACTTCAGCGGACAAAAAAGATGAACGACAGTCGGTTCGACGACTATTTCGATAAATCGGCGGTAATGCTGATTGAACAAATAGATAACTTATCGCGCATCGCCGGCACGTTTTCCAACTTTGCCCGCATGCCCGAAGCCAACTTCGAACGGGTGGATATTGCATCCAAACTCTATTCGGTGGTTCAGCTCTTTGCCAACAACAACGAGCAGTTAGAAATGAAATATGAGGGGCCCGAAAGTGAAGTATTTGTATATGCCGACCCCGAGCAACTGGTGCAGGTATTCAACAACCTGATAAAAAATGCCATCCAGGCTATTCCCTCAGATCAGGCGGGAGAAGTGTTAGTCACACTTAAGACCGACCAACAAATAGTCATAAGCGTTACCGACAATGGAGCAGGGATAGAACCCGACATTCAAAGCAAGTTGTTCATCCCGAACTTTACAACCAAAAATACCGGTATGGGACTGGGACTGGCTATTGCCAAGAATATTATAGAGCTATCGGGAGGAACTATTTCGTTTAGCACCGAACTAAACCGGGGAACAACATTTACCGTAATTTTACCCAAAGCGGAACAATAAACGGATGATAATTCATAATTTGTAATTCATAGTTCATAATTCGTAGTTTATAATTCATAGTTTGTAATTCACAATTCGTAATTCATAGTTCATAATTCGTAGTTCATAATTCGTAGTTTGTAACTCATAATTTATAACTCATAATTTATAACTCATAATTATTTTGAATACCCAACTTTACGACCGCGAAAGCAACTTTACGATAGTATGATCCAACTTTACGACCGCGAAGACAACTTTACGCTAGTATAACGCAACTTTATGACCGCGCAGACAACTTTACGCTCGTATAACTCAACTTTACGACCGCGAAGACAACTTTACGCTAGTATTACTCAACTTTACAACCGCGAAGACAACTTTACGCTAGTATTACGCAACTTTACGACCGCGAAGACAACTTTACGCTAGTATAACTCAACTTTACAACCGCGAAGACAACTTTACGCTAGTATTACTCAACTTTACGACCGCGAAGACAACTTTACGCTAGTATAACTCAACTTTACGACCGCGAAGACAACTTTACGCTCGTATAACCCAACTTTACAACCGCGCAGACAACTTTACGCTCGTATAACTCAACTTTACAACCGCGAAGACAACTTTACGCTCGTATAACGCAACTTTACAACCGCGTAGCAAACTTTACGACCGCGAAAGCAACTCCACGAATATACAAGTTAACTTTACATCCGGTTTCATTGAACAAACATCGGATGTCAGGCATTGATTTCTTCGCCTGTTCCTAACAGATGCTTTTCTAAACCCCGCTACAAAAGATCTGACAACCAAACGAATTAAAATTGTATCTTTTTCTTACAATTATACACAATTTGAGTTGTTTGTTTAAATTATTATTTCTACATTTACTGCGTTTTTTACAGAAACATTTTGTTCAACTTCTATTTCTAACTAAAATGAATAATTATCAAAAAGCAAGACTCAGCTCCAACAAGCAGATTGTGATTGAAGCTGAAAACAATGAAACCGCAGTGGCTGTTATTCCAACCTTTGTAAAAGGCATTGAACAATTGAAAGTTATTAACAGTGAAATTGAAGATCTATCCGCACTACAAAGTCAGAATCTGACTGGAATTGTCGACGACAAGGACGATCTGCAGGAAGAAGTCACCGATTATGTACTTGAATTCTCGGGAGCTATACACTCCTACGCCGGACAACAGGGCAACAAAAGCCTGCAAGCACTGATTAACTTTACTCCGACAAAGGTAGAACACTTCGATCAGCACGAAATTATTGATGCAGCCACTACCGTGCTCAACGAAGCACGCAAAATTCCGCCAATCGAACTTACCAACGAAGGAATAGGCCCCGACGAGATTAACCGCTTCGACAGTGCGCTTACCCGGCTGAAAGGCTACAGCAACACACGCAAAACAGCAGGGATAGACCAAAAAGACGTCACCCGCCGCATTGCCCAACTTTTTGCCCAGGCTGCCGACATAAAGAAAAACACCCTCGACCGTCTGGTTATACAATTCCAACGCAAAGCACCGGAGTTTTACCACAAATACAAAACCGCAGCTACCGTAATATACAAACGCGGTGGCAGGAAAACAGATACAACGGACCCAGAAACAAAAGCATAAAACACCGAAACTTTCCCAATCCGGTCGACTGACCGATTGGGAAAGTTTTTATATATATACTGTTCCGAAAGGGGAAATATGTGTAACAGTATTGCACATACAGAACTAAATTGGGAGAGTATGTGTAACTCGATTGCCCATATATGGGTGTTAGGGGCAATTCTAGAAAAAAAAACAAACAACTTAAAATTTAAATTATATGGAAATCATTCAAAATCATTATCAATGGATTTTTAGCGGAATTGGGGTATTAATTGTAGGATATATTGTCACCTATTTTACGAAGAAAAACAAGCAAGAAGATTCAACTAAACAGGACAGTACAAATACAAATACTAATTCTATAAGTATTGTAAACAATCTCGGCAGTACAAATAGTGCTGATAGCGAAACCATTGCTCCAAACATACAGAACACTCAATCTAAAATACATACAAGAATTTTATTTGTTGATGACAACCATACTGACTACAAAATGGTATCAATTTTAAAAAAATCTGGTTGGTTGAACACCAAATCTGTCAAAGACATTACAGATTTAGACGACCCTAAAATTATTGAAGCCAACATAATATTTGTGGATATAAATGGAGTAGGAACTACACTTTTTCAAGATCAAGGTTTAGGGCTTGCATCAGCTTTAAAGAAGAAATATCCGAAGAAATATATAGTTATTTATTCTTCAGAAACAAAAGGAAATAGATTCCATAAAGCATTACGAGAAGTGGATGATTGTTTATACAAAGATGCTGAACCGATCCAATTTATTAATGTTATCGAAACTTATACAAAGGCAGGACAATGAAACATTTTTATATAACAGATAAAAATAATAATCCTATTGCAGACAATCTTAGTAATGATTGTGTCGATTGTTTTGATAGATGTTCAAGCACAGGAACACTTATCGAGAATTGTTCACTTTATAGAGGGAATAGACGACTCGGTATGATTTCAAATAACAAGAGTATCACGTTTTTGTGTTGTGATACGACTAAAACAACAAAATTATTTAGAGAAAAATTAGAATCACTTTCATATGCTTATCATGATTTGGTTATAGCTAAGGATGAAATAGAATCAAACATAAGAAAAAACGAACAACAAAAGGTCAATAGATTAGTACATAACTTATCGTCAATTGTTGCCCACAACATTCAAGAAATATATGATTTGTTACCAGCAGACATTCATAGTTCTAACTGGAGAAACCAATTTGACGCATTAGAAAAGGAAGTAAAAAGATCTCCTAAAAATGCATCTAAGGTAATTCTCAGAATTGCTAGAAACAATATTCACATGAAATCAGAGTTTTCAATTTATCGAAAAATCGAAAGAGAAGAACATGCAGCACTTGAATTTAGAAGTTTCAGCATATTTAGTGTATTATTGAATGTTCTACATACTTTTTTTGATGATTTTACAAATAACGGAGTGTATGTTAATGTAATGGAGTATTACGGAAAAGTAAATATTGATTATGAAACAGTTCAAGTAGCGTTCTACCATTTAATTGAAAACTCATCTAAATATGTCAAACATAATTCAACAATGCCTATTGAATTTGAAGATTTAAATGGCAATGTAACTGTAAAATTCACTATGATTAGTTTATATGTGAATCCAACAGAAAGAGATATTGTATTCAATGAAGGAGTGTCAGGTATTGAAGCAAAAGAAATTGGGAAAAATGGAGATGGTATTGGCATGTGGAGAATAAAACAAATGATGACATTAAACAACGGAAGTTTTCTGGCTATTTTTGGAGATGACATTCAAGTGGTTGACAAAATCAAATACGCAACAAATATTTTCAGTTTGACATTTAAAAAGAACTAGCCCCTAACACACGCCTATGGGCACAGGCTGGCTGACGTGCAATTTGGAGGTTTTGCTCCCGCATTCACTTTGTCGTTCCACGACAGCGAATGCTCCCGCAAACCGCCAAATGCCAATAGCCTCGGTCGTTAGGCGGCATTTTAAAACCCGTATATATTGGCTTCTGCAATTTATCAACAAATGAATCAAGAAATATTTTATAGATATTTATGACGATAAAACCATAAAAATGATTGACAAATGGAAAATGGCAGTTGTACATTTAGAATGTGCAACAGATAGTGTAGATTTTAACGAAAGAATTAGGCAAATTGATGATTTGCATAAATCACTGGAAGAAAGTAAAATTAGTCAAAAAGAATTCACTGAAAAAATTTCATCATGTTCGAGGGATATTAGATATCAAGGGACTGCCATATTCCTAAAAAATGAGGGTAAACATTATCTTCTTACAGCACGACATGTATTATGGGACGAATTGTCAGCAACTAGGGAACTTAATGAAGGAATTAGAAGAACTCAAACTGATTCTAGAGCTCATCAATATTTTATTGAATCCAGCAAGCAAATTGCATTAGATAAAATATTTAGTATTATATTCAGAGTGCCTTCACTTAACGAAATAATAGGTGGTAAAAAGGTAAAGGCATTTCTTATGAATTTAGGTGCCGGTGTACCCTATTTAACACCTTATACTTTTTCAGATCAAAATATTGACCTTGCAATTATTTCATTAGATCAGAGAAATAATGAATTTACAAAGGAGCTATTAGAAAGTGGATATGAGCCGATTAGTTTGGCGGACATTTCTGATGAGCCTACAAACGAAGGAAGTGATTTAATGGCAGTCGGTTTTCCTAGTGCTACATCATTAATAGGTCAACAAAAATTGCATCCTGCACATATTCAATGGGCTTCAAATTATTTTTCATTACCTGTTTTGTCCTTTGGGAGAGTTTCATTATTGCACAAAGATCTAAACTTCTTTTGGGCTGATATGAGCATTTATCCAGGAAACAGCGGTGGACCAGTAATAGAGAATGATAAACTTGTTGGGATAGTTAGTGCACAAGCAATAATTCCAATCGAAAATAATGATGAAATAGAATTGTCAGCAAGGATACCTTTTGGTAAAATTATCAAAGCAAAATATATTAGAGAACTATTAGTGACGCAGATAAATAAAGACTTGCAATTTAATAATTTTAATTGTTAGTGGACTATTATCTTGTAACAGTAAACCAACAGCACTTCTGCTCCCGCGCGATTGTATCGCGTGGGAGAATAACGTGAGGTATGGGCATTAAAACAAAGAAGGTATAATTGCCACACGATGCAATCAGTAAGGCAGCGGGAAATTGTCAGAATCAGAATTTACAGAATTATTGAATTTACAGAATAGCTATTGACATAAAGAGAAAAGAATGAGGTATGAACGGAGATCTATCTTTATTCTGAGAATTCTAAAATTCTGGGAATTCTGATTCTGATAGTTTGGTAGATTTTGCTCCCTGCTCCCGCGTGGATTATATTGCCGTCGGAGAATAACGTGAAGTGCGCATAAAAAAAACAAAGAAGGTATAATTGCCGCACGATAGAATTCGTAAGGCAGCGGGTATCACTAAACACAATAACAAGTCTTAGCTTATAAATATGATTTCAACCTCCCAGTCTGCCTATTACCAAAACAGAATAATCGCCTTAGAAGAAGAGCAAAAGAGCCTGAAGAAAAAAAGCAGGCAATATTCTTTGATACGCTTGTGTTTGTTTCTTTGTTTTGTTGGGTCGTTATTCTTGCTTTTCAAAACGAATTATACTGTTCTGCCTGTTATCATTTTAATTGTATCACTGGGGCTTTTTATTCTGTTCGTCGTTAAGCACAACAAGCTAGAAGATGCAATTACGTTACTGTCTGCCAAGATTCAAATCAACAAGGATGAGTTGCTTTATCTCGACCATAAATATACCGACCGAAACGCCGGCGAAAAGTATGCTACGATCAATGCCTCTCTTTCCAATGATTTTGATCTGTTTGGAAAAGGGTCCTTGTTCCAGTACATCAACCGCTGCAACACACAAAAAGGAAGAGATACATTGGCTCAGAGCCTTTGTTTCCCGGATAAAAGTCCGGAATTAATCCGACAGAAGCAGGGTGCCATCAATGAATTGTGTGCTAACAATACTTTTATTCAGGATTTTCAGTCAATCACCAAATTTATTCGGGGTAACGGAACAGAATCTGTGTTGCAGAACTGGATGAATGAAGCTCAAAAAGATTTCAGCTCAATCAGAATCATAGCCATCATATTAGGACTGATAAATGTTATTTGCATGTTTTTATCAGCGTTCAGCCTATTACCTTGGCAGGTACTGACTTCGACGCTCACTATTTCACTCATTTTTGTCAACATCCACAACAAGAAAATTTTAAAAACACATTCGCAATTAATAAGTATTGCTACTGATTTGGAAAATTATATTGCAGCTTTTCGGCTTATTGAAGAAACTCCGTTTCAATCAGAACATCTGCTGGCTCTTAAAAAATCATTAGCGCTAAATGATACCGCAACAAGCAAAATTTTAGGTTCCTTACATAAGATTCTTTCTGTTTTTGAGATTCGAGAAAATAGACTTCTATCTTTTTTGCTCAACGCATTCATTTTACTGGACATCCATATTTTCTATTCTTTTTCACGTTGGAAGCTTAAATACAACAGTAATACATCAGTGTGGTTTAGGGCATTTAATGAAATGGAAACCCTCATTAGCTTTGCTACGTTTGCCTTTAATAATTCTCAAAATGTTGTTTATCCTACTGTTTCCGATGAAGGTTTTAGCGTACAGGCACAAGAAATGGGTCACCCATTAATAAACCCCACTGTACGAGTCAATAACAGTTTCAGCATTTCGGGTATGCCATCAGTGCTTATCATTACCGGAGCTAATATGGCTGGCAAAAGTACTTTCTTACGAACCGTGGGAGTCAATTTATTATTGGCCATGAATGGAGCTCCAGTTATTGCCAGGTCATTTACTTTTACACCCTGCGATATATTTCCTTGCATCAAAATCCAGGATTCGCTGATCAACAATGAGTCTTATTTTTACGCGGAGCTTTTGCGTTTAAAAGAGATTATTGAACAAGCTAAAAAACAACCAAAAACATTCGTGATTTTAGATGAGATATTACGCGGTACCAATACAAAAGACAAGCAAACCGGCTCATTAGGGTTTATCGAAAAATTAATCCAGCTTAAAGTTCCGGTAATTGTTGCCACACACGACTTGATTATTGGGGAGCTAGAGCAGAAACACGCAGGAGTTGCAATTAACCAGTGCTTTGAAGTAGAACTAATAGACGATCAATTATATTTTGATTATAAACTAAAAAAAGGGATCAGTCAAAAGCTGAATGCATCGTTTCTATTGAGAAAAATGGAGATTATTGATTAACTAACACTGGGGCACATCTGAATTTTCCTAGCTGATGTTGAAAACTATTTTCTCACCTTCAGCATCTCAGGATTCTCGGCAATAAATTTTGTGGCTGCACTATATCCATGCTGGTAGATGGTTTGGTAAGCGTCAAAGCTAAACTCATGAAACTCTTCCACCGCATTAGGCTCTATGACAAACCGACAAAGCTTACGCCCTTCCTGAGAGTTTTGATGTTGCATGGCCCGGACAGCACAAACAAGGGTATCGATAGGCTTCTTAAGTTGCGTAGCTACTTTATTGGGCAAAACATCCACACCAATGATGGTGGAACAAAACGGCACAAGGCTTTGAGACGGCAGGTTATTCAGCAAACCTCCATCTACATAATAAACATCATTGTCTTTTACCGCCTCAAAAACTCCGGGAATGCTCGACGAAGCAGCCACCCATTTATCCAGTTCAGCTCCCGAGTCCACAATTTCCCATTCGGCATCATTCAGATTAGCAACGCAGATAAACAGCTTCTTTTTCAATTGTTCAAAGCTGTTGTGCGGAATCAACTCCAGAATAAGCGAACGCAAAATGGCGTGAGTTGACAAACCCGATCTCAGTAGCGGAGATCGGAAAGTCATCAGTTTTGTAATTTTATACAATTTATCCTCTTTGATCATTTGAAGCATTTCGGCAGGCGAATATCCGGCGGCGTACATTGTTCCGACAATGGCCCCCATGCTGGAGCCTGCAATATGAGTTG
>Ga0302205_10000900_pt1 | contig 11795 bp, 9 predicted proteins | sample II_Fen_E1_3_FD_194582 | JGI IMG/M metagenome (GOLD analysis project Ga0302205, IMG submission 194582) | Peat permafrost microbial communities from Stordalen Mire near Abisko, Sweden - II_Fen_E1_3 | ecosystem: Environmental > Terrestrial > Soil > Wetlands > Permafrost | place: Sweden: Abisko...
CATGCAAGCCCTGCAAAAAATTTATGTGGGTCGCAACCGTATCTTGCCCAAACTTACCAATTACGCCGTAACCATTCCTCCCGGAGGTCGTACCGATGCTTTCGTGCATACGGTGATCAACTGGTCTGACGGAGAGAAGGAGTTTCGTACCAGCGGCCTTGATGGCGACCAGACGGAAGCAGCCATCAAAGCAACCATCAAGATGTTGAATATTATAGAAATAAGTAAATAATTTTTTGAAAATGAAGCTTAATATTGCTGTACTTCCCGGTGACGGGATCGGTCCCGAAATCGTGGAACAAGCCCTCAACGTGACCAAAGCTGTTTGTGAAAAATTCGGTCACGAACTCACGTACGAAACCGCCATCGTAGGTGCCTGCGCCATCGATGCCACCGGTAATCCATATCCGGATGCCACCCACGAACTGTGTATGAAATCGGACGCGGTGCTTTTCGGCGCCATCGGTTCTCCCAAATACGACAACGACCCCACGGCTAAGGTTCGTCCGGAACAAGGTCTGCTAGCCATGCGCAAAAAACTGGGCCTTTATGCCAATATCCGCCCGGTAGCCGTGTTTCCATCTCTGATTTCCCGTTCACCGCTACGTGCCGACTTGGTGGAAAACGCCGATTTCATGTGCATCCGCGAACTCACCGGTGGCCTGTACTTTGGCCGCCCACAGGGTCGCAGCGAAGATGGAAACAGCGCTGTCGATACTTGTGCCTATAATCGCGAAGAAATTGAACGCATCCTGAAACTGGCTTACGAATACGCCGGACAACGCCGCAAGAAACTGACCGTGGTGGACAAGGCGAATGTGTTGGAAACCTCCCGTTTGTGGCGTCAAATCGCCCAGGAAATGGCTCCGAACTACCCCGACATCGAAACGGAATACATGTTCGTGGACAATGCTGCCATGCGCATCATTCAATGGCCGTCGAGCTTTGACGTGATGGTGACCGAAAACATGTTCGGCGACATCTTGACGGATGAAGCGTCTGTTATTACAGGTTCCATGGGCCTGCTGCCGTCGGCTTCGGTCGGTTTGCACACCTCGGTTTTTGAACCAATTCATGGTTCGTATCCGCAGGCTGCCGGCAAGAATATTGCAAACCCGCTTGCTACCGTGCTTTCAGCCGCTTTGATGTTTGAATATGCGTTCGGTCTGATGGAAGAAGGCGCGTTGATTCGTCAAGCCGTGGCTGCTTCGATGGAAGCGGGTTGTGTGACCGAAGACATCACCATTGCCGGGCAGACAGCCCATTCTACTACGCAGGTGGGCGAGTGGTTGGTGGACTACCTCAAAAAGTAAGCGTTACAACCCCCATTTTATAATCGGCCAACTCTTGTGAAAAGGGTTGGCCGTATTTACAACATCCTGAATATTACCGGCAAGATGAACCAGGAATCGTATGGTTCCCCATCGTACAGGCAGGGAGACCATTTGGGCATGGCACGAACCACACGCAGGGCTTCCTTATCCAAATCTCTATCCACACTGGTTTTTATGCCTATTTTGGTTGGGGTCCCGTCTTTCGATACGACGAATTTGACGACGACTTTACCTTGGATGCCGAATTCGGCATCATAACTGGGGTAATGGATGTTGTGCTTCAGAAACTCCAGCAACATTTTTTCACCACCGGGAAACGTGGGTAAAACTACAAAATCAAAGTGCTCGATTTGGTTCCCGATGGAATCATAACAAAAGCCTGTCACAAATTGATTGTTTTCGAACGTGTCCCTGCGCTTTATTTGACCATTCTGCCAGTAAGTCCAAACATTTCCATGCAATTTATTGTCCACATAGTCAACGGATAATTTAAGTTGTCCGTTTCGGAACCAAAATCGCTGCGTACCTTCTTTTTTCTTTTGACTGAAATCGAGGTAGTAGATTTCCTCCCGCTGTTGTCCGTTCCTGTAATACGAACGTTCAATCAATTTTTTTGAATAAATGCTCTCTTTGACAAGTGTTTGATAATAATCAGCTTGAGCCATTACCTTGACCTTTTCGTCTTTGTTGTTGTAAAAAAGGGTGTCTTGAGCATTTGCCAAGATGGGAAACAATACTAAAATAAAGGTGACTATTTTCCGAAAACTCTTCATAATAATGTAGTTTTGTATTTGCAGTCGCTAATGTACCAATAAAATCAAATTAACCCGTGCCCAAAAACCTTATTATCCTCACTGGCTCCGGCATTAGTGCCGAAAGCGGCATCAAAACCTTTAGAGATTCGGGCGGGTTGTGGGAAGAACACCGAGTTGAAGACGTGGCCAGCATCGAGGGTTGGTACCGCAATCCCAAGCTGATGCTCGATTTCTACAATCAAAGGCGTGCGCAGCTTTTAACGGCTGAACCCAATGCCGCACATTTTGGCTTGGCAGAACTGGAGGCTGAATTTGAGGTAAAGATCATCACCCAGAATGTGGACAACCTGCACGAACGAGCTGGAAGCAGCCATGTGCTCCATTTGCACGGTGAACTCACCAAGGCTTGCAGCAGTAGGGACAAGACGCATGTCAAGGACATCGGGTATGGGGCGATTCAAATGGGAGACAAGGCGGGGGACGGTTCGCAGTTGAGGCCGTTCATCGTTTGGTTCGGGGAAGAAGTGCCAACGATGGAGACAGCTATGGCGTGGGCTTCCGAAGCCGATATTTTTATTATCATTGGAACGTCCCTTCAGGTGTATCCAGCGGCAGGGTTGGTGGATTTTGTGCCGAGGGGTTGCCCTATTTATGTGATTGATCCGAACGAAGTGGGAAGATCGCTTCGAAAGGACTGTGTGGTTATACGAGAGAATGCGGTGGAAGGGGTTCAGCAGTTGAGAAAATTGTTGAATACTGTCCAATAGATGCCATAAAAATCCAATTTTAAGGTGTGGTTGAAAGGGTGTACAAAGACTTTGCTATTTTTGTTTACCGACTAAAACCTTCGCCATGCAAAAATACGCCCATTATTGGATCCCATGTTTTTTCCTATTCATTTCCATCTCCGTTTTGGCTCAGAAGCCCATTGATCCGCAGGTTGTTCAGGACCAGGATGAGATGACTTGGTCGGATTACAAGCCGATTCCGGGGAAGAACTGGGCGGACCCAGCTTTGAAGCCTGGAAGGCAGATACGAATTGCACTGATAGCCATCGATTTTCAGGATCAGCCGTTCGTGATGACCTTGCCCAAGCATTCCGATTTATTCGGGAATCCGCAAATCGATCCGATTGCAAGGGAAAAGGTGGCGCAGTTTTATGCCGATTTCTACAACACGCCGAGCGATTTCAACCATGGCCACACCATCAACGGGTATTGGATGGAGCAGTCGAGGGGCCAGGTGGGAGTAGCCAAGATCGATGCGTTCGGCCCTTACAGAATGCCTAAAAACTTTTGGGAATATGGTTGCAACGAGTGGGGACAGTCAAGTTTCACGCCGTCGGGAATTCCTGCAAAAGGTCGGATTGAACGGGATTGTGATTCCATTTGGAAGGCTACGGCCGGAGATGTCAGGGGGAATTACGATGCGGTGTTGCGCATTTATGCGGGATACGACGAGACTGGAATCTGGCAGGAATTCGGAGAGATGAAGTTTCGTTCCAAGGAAGATATTCCGGCGGAGTGGGGGAATCCGGATCCGACGAAACCTCGATGGATGAAGACGCGCTATGTGGACTGGACTTCCTGGAAGGCGGGTGCGCAGCAGTGGGGTTTGTCTTCGATTCGTCAGGGCGAGAATTCGGGCACCATCACCCATGAGATTGGTCATTTCCTGTTCAACACGGGCGACAATAACAACAACCCGTACGTGCAACCTTTTCGCAGAGTTGGCTCGGGGCCTTGGGATATGATGGATCGTGGGAGCTTCAATGGTCCGGAGGGACCGCACAACCGATGGAAAGTGCCTGCCGTGGCTGGAGCTTCGATGCCTGCCGGGCTCATGCTTCGTCAGAAAATGAATTTCAAGTTTGTTGGGGAAGATCAGGTGCTAAAGTTGAATCGCAACGAATTGGCTCATACGGGTTTGGCTGTGGCGACCATCACTGCACGCGCTGTCGAACCGCTGCCCGGTACCTTCGGGGGCGTCTTGGTCAAGCTTGACGGGGATGCCCCGCAAGACCGCACGCCCGAAGTCGATCCTTCGAAAGATCCGCTTACACCAGGCAAGTCTACCTTCAACAATTATTCCATTGAAGTGGTGCAGCGCATCGGGTACGATTCATACACGCCCGACAACGGCGTTTTGATAGCCAAGAACAAGGATAAGGAAAGCAACAACGGGGGACCGAACGGTTTCAACTGTTTCAACTGGGTGATCGATGCCCATCCTGCCGACATTCAGAAAGTTGATTACCTGCGCCCAGGTGACGGTACACCCGTGATGCGCACTCAGGCCGACTACCGTCAACTCAACGATGCACTTTTCCATGCCGGAACCCGTTCCGGAAGTCTGGCTGAATGGGAAGACCAAGCCAATCGCCTTCACTTCTACATCCTTGACAAATTCGTGAACCAAGAAGGCATTCTGTCCTATCAGGTCGGAATTCGTTCGCTCGATGGAAGTGGAAAGCAAAAGCGGGGTGTAACCGCCAAATTTGTACAAAAGTCGGAAAGCATCGATGGAATGCACCTTTTAAACCTTAGAATCACCAATACAGGTAAATCTGGAGCGAAGGTTTCAGCCGACAAATCTCTGAATTACGACATCTATCGGCTTTCGATTTCGAGTGAAAATCAATCTGCTTTGTTAACCAACGAGCTGATAGCCATACCGTTCGGTGAAACTAGGGAAGTGAAAATATACATCAATAATGTGGCGGAAGGTGCTCGGGAATCGACTATTTCCGTTCGGGTGACTTCTGAAAGTGATCCCAACGCGTCGACTTTGGTACGGACTTCGAAATAGCACAGAATGGGTGGATTATCCTCGCGCCAACGTATAAAACATCGCAACCGCCGAGGCCAGCATCACCAAAAACGTAATCCAGACCACGGTATTCGATAACCATCCACTGCGGAATTCGCCCATGATCTTTTTATTACGGGCAATTCGGGCGATTAAAAAGATTAATGGAACTGCCGCCACACCATTAAATACAGCGGTGAAAACCAGTGCTTTAATCGGATCAATACCAATGAAATTGATCATTAAACCAATCAGCGTTGCAATAGTGATGACACCATAAAATCCGAATGCTTTCTTAAGTTTTAGGTTGAGCCCGGTTTTCATGTCAAAGGCTTCGGACAAGGCATACGCTGCCGAACCGGATAGGACGGGAATACCCAATAAGCCGAGTCCAATGATGCCTACGGCAAAAATGAGTTCAGATAAAAAGCCTGCATTTGGAAATGTCTGAACAAGTGGTTCCAGAGCTTTGGCGGCATCAGCGGCTGATGTTACGTTGGTGATGCCGTTCTGATGCAAAACAGTGGCGGCAACCACGATGATGGACCAGGTAGCAATTTCCGAAAAGACCATGCCTACGAAATTATCGATGCGCAGGTTTTTGATGAATTTTGTACCGATTTTTGGTTTACCGGATCGACTCATCAAATGTTGATCCTTTTCTTCTTCCACTTCCTGCGAGGTTTGCCAGAAAAACATGTAAGGTGATATGGTGGTCCCTAAAATGCCAGTAATGATGAAGAAAAACGCGAAATTCATTTCCACATGCGGCACAAACGTAGCTGCAAGAATCGTGGACCAGGGCTGATGCACCATAAAGACGGTAATGGGGTAAGCCAGAAGCGTTAGGGCGAGCCATTTTAAGATGCGGGAATAAACCCGGTAGGTTGTAAAGATTTCAAGAACTAAGATAAGTGCTGTAAAACCTAAGGTCAGAATTACAAAATTGACCCGAATGAGCAGTTGGGCGGCGGCGGCAAGCGCGCCAATGTCCGCGCCGATGTTGATCGTATTGGCTACAACGACCAGTAAGACCGCTGCATAAAGCACCTTTTTGCTGTAATTGGCCTTGATGACTGCGGCCAAACCGCGACCGTTCACGGCACCAATCCGTGCACAGGCTTCCTGTATGGCTGTCATGAGAGGCAACATCAGGATGACTGTCCAAAGTTGACCATAGCCGAATTTGGCGCCGGTTTGCGTGTAGGTTGCAATTCCGGAGGGGTCGTCATCTGCCGCTCCGGTAACCACGCCTGGTCCGAACGTTTTGAAAAAAGTCTTTAATTTGGTAAAAGGCGCTTTCATCCGGGTTTATCCTTATTCTGACTTTGCAATTCGTATGATTTCCATCGCTATATTTTCAGGCGAAAGAACAAAATCGATGTTACCGCTTGCGATGGCGGTTTCAGGCATATCTGGGTGTTCAGCAGTGTCGGGTTTTTGTGCGATGGTCGTGCCACCCACTTCTTTAATGCCACTAAGAGCTGCTGCTCCATCACCGTCATAGCCGGACACGATGACAGCAATGAGTTTGCCTTCCCAGTTCTGAGTCAGTGAACGCATGAAAACCGTAATGACGTCGGGCCATCCATTGGGTTTCGAGATGGGTTTCAGAATGAATTCACCATTCAAAATGTGCAAATCTCGTTTTTCGGGGATGATGAATACATGGTTCGGCTCAATGTCTAAATTTTCGGTAATCAACTCGACGGGCATTTGAGTGTATTTGGGGAGAATTTCGTGGAGCAGTGTGGCCACCTTCCTTAAATGATTCACAATGACGATGGCAACACCCATGTCGGCCGGCAGATTTTTTAGCAATCGGATATAGGCGTCAAGGCCACCGGCTGAACCACCGACACAAACTATGGGGAAATTCTTGGATTTCATTTTTTCAGTGCTTCAACCATTTTTTTACAAAAAGCAGGAAGGTCTTTTGGGCTTCTGCTTGTAATAAGATTGTGATCAACGACTACTTCCTCGTCGATCCATTCAGCACCGGCATTGATCAAGTCTGTCTTCATGGAGTGGTAGGAAGTTAACCGTTTCCCCCTTAACAATCCTGTTTCAATAAGAAGCCAAGGTGCATGACAAATAGCAGCAACCGGAATTCCCTTCTCAAAGAATTCGGTCACAAATTTTATTGCCGGTTTATTCGTTCTTATAAAATCAGAATTGATGACTCCACCAGGAAGAATCAAGAGGTCGTAATCGGAAGAACGTGCTTTGACAATGGTTTTATTAACATTGAAGTCGTCACCCCATTTTGTTACATTCCATCCTTTGATGGTTCCTTTTTTCAACGAAATGATGTCAAAAGGTATCCATACTTTTTTAAGTACATTCAATGGGAACTCAAGCTCCGATTGTTCAAAACCATCAGTAGCCAGGATGGCTGCTTTTAATTCTCTCATCTGTTTCACTATAATGTTAAACAGATAAATTTAAATGCCGTCAGTAAAGAATTCGTTATAAGACTTTTGGGAATAGTTGCAAGATTCCCACATTGGCTTATTCAGACCTGTATATTTTTAACGGATTTTCATTTGTTAACAATGATGTTAAGATATTTTGGAGTATATTTAGAACCCTTCACACACAGTAAATGATACCTTTGTCCATGAAAAATTAAAAAAGTTTTTTTCTATGCAACAAATATTTCAATCTTCAAACTCAACTCGTTGGACTCGTTTTGTTTGGTTTGTCCGTATACTTTTGGTTTTTGCATTGGTAGGAGTGCTTTCCATCAGTTTATCCATGATCCATCATTCTCATTACGATGCCAAAAGCCTAATTTACCAAGAAAAAAGAATTCGTAATGTGAATTTGAACCCGAAAAAAGTAAAGGTTTCGGATTCTGAATTGATAGCCTATGCGCTGCATCTGAAAAAAGTCAGGAAATCTAAGAGGTACGAATTTTATGATCAGGTTATCGACCGTGGTCCTTTAAAGAATTACTTACCAATTAGAGCTGGGTTTTATGTGAATTGGGATAAAAATTCGTTTGCTTCGTTGGAAAACAACGTTGACAAATTGAATTTGGTGCTGCCGGAATGGTTTTTCCAGAAAAATGCAAAAGGCGACATTGATATAAAAATCGATGCGAAGGCATTGAAAATCATGAGAGATAATCAAGTGGCCATCATTCCCATTTTGAGTAACAATATCAAACAGCATTGGGTTAGCGATACTACTGCGACAGTACTTAAGAGTCCCATTTACAGAGCAAAACTGATTTCAACCATAAAAAATACGTTATTAAAGTACCACTTTCAAGGCATAAACTTAGACTTGGAAAATTTAGCCCCTGAGTTGACTCCTTATAGAATTGAGTTCTCGAAGGAACTCTACAAGGCACTTCATTCGGCCGGTCTTTTACTTACCATCGACGTGAGTCCATTCGATGAAGGCATCGATTATAAAATGCTGGATAAGTATTACGACTTTATTTTCCTGATGGCCTACGACCAACACTTTGCTGATATGGCGCCAGGCTGCATCACCTCTGTCAAGTATATCGAACAGGCTTTGGATTTGGCAATGAAAGAGGTTCCTTCCGAAAAATTCGTATTGTGCCTGGCCGGTTATGGGTATGATTGGATTGACGGTCAACCCGGAAAAAGTCTATCCTACGATAAATTCATTTCACTTTCCAATGCCTATGATGCACCCGTTCAATGGAACGAAGATAAATCCGATTTGTATATCAATTACGAAGATGAAAACGGTGTTACTGGCGAAGCCCATTGTCCTGATGCTGCAACCATTTTCAATTCCATTCGAACCGCCGAGGATTACCAAACGGCCGGTGTGGCCATTTGGCGTTTGGGCAGTGAAGACGCCCGAATCTGGAACTTCTACAACCGGTCACTTTCCATGGATTCTTTGCTGAAAACCCCGTTCAATTATAAACCGCTTGAAAACTTCAAACTGTCCTCAGAAGTTAATTTCACCGGTACTGGTGAAATTCTGGAGGTTGCCAGTGAACCAGAACCGGGTACCGTGAAATTCAAAGTAGATCAAGCTGAACAAATGATTGAAAATGAGGAATATCTGAACTTACCCAATACCTACCTCATCAAACGTTTCGGCAAACCCAAGGGAAAAGAAATTGCCCTCACTTTTGACGATGGTCCGGACGAAGATTTTACGCCGACTGTTTTGGACATACTTAAAGAAAACAACGTTCAGGCAACTTTTTTTGTGACCGGAGTCAACATCGAAAAGAACATTCCGCTACTTGAACGCATATACAGGGAGGGTCATGAGATTGGAAATCATACCTTTACACACCCAGACCTTGAAATAACATCGAAAGATCGTGAACGTGTCGAACTCCGTTCCACCCGCTTGCTGATGGAAAGTATCCTCAATCATTCCACGCTTTTATTCAGGCCGCCGTACAACACCGATGCAGAACCGCAGGACGTCAATCAGATCCGTCCGTTGAGCATTGCCAAGGAAGAAGGCTACCTGACCATCGCTTCTTCCATCGATCCCAACGACTGGCAAATCGGAGTAACAGCGGATACCATCTTGGCACGTGTCATTGCTCAAAAAAATCGTGGTAACATCCTGCTCATGCACGATGGTGGCGGGAATCGTACACAGACGCTCCTGGCGCTTCCACGAATTATCGATTATTATCGACAGCAGGGATATAAATTCGTCACCATTTCGGACATCATGGGACGAACCCGAGACCAAGTCATGCCTCAAGTGAAGGGTTCCGTGAAAACAGAAGAAACATTCGACTACCTGTTTTTCCTGATTACGTTTTTGTGGGAGAATTTCTTGCATGGTTTCTTTATAGTAGCGATTGTACTTGGCATTTCACGCATCCTTATTCTGATGGTTCTGGCCATGATTCAACATCGGAAATCCAAGAAGGTGAAAGTTCCTTTGGATTTTACACCGAAAGTGAGCGTCATTGTTCCAGCATACAATGAGGAACTGACGGTGACACGCACCATCGAAAACTTGCTCAAGAGTGATTATCCCCTGTTCGACATTGTATTTGTAGATGATGGTTCGAAAGATCAAACTTTTGCAAATGTTCAGGCAGCATTCAGCGACAGGGCAAACGTTCAGATTCTGACAAAACCCAATGGAGGCAAGGCCTCAGCATTAAACTATGGCCTTACGCAGGCAACTGGCGACATCCTTGTTTGCATCGATGCAGATACCTTGTTGTTGCCGGACGCCATATCCAAAATGATACCCTACTTTGTGGATGAGGAAGTGGGTGCTGTGGCTGGAAATGTCCAAGTAGGCAATGCTGTCAACCTTTTGACCCAATGGCAAAAAATGGAATACACTACCAGTCAGAACTTTGAACGCAGGGCACTCGATACAGTGAACGCCATACTGGTTGTACCTGGAGCCATCGGCGCTTTCCGAAAATCGGCTTTAGATCAAATTAAGGGCTTTACCACAGACACCCTGGCCGAAGATTGTGATTTGACCGTCCGGCTGCATAGGGCAGGCTTTAAAGTGCGGAGTTGCAACGAAGCCATCTCATTGACTGAAGCTCCCGAAACGATGAAAATGTTTATGAAACAGCGTTTCCGCTGGACGTTCGGCATGATGCAGACTTTTTGGAAACATAGGGACTTGCTTTTCAACCCTCGCCGACCGAACCTTGGCTGGATCATGATGCCCAACTTGTTGATTTTCGGGTTTATCATTCCGTTGCTTTCTCCCGTGGTCGACCTTCTGTTCGTTATCGGGCTATTCTCGTCGCACGCTTTGTTTTATGCCATGACGTACGTGCTGTTCTTCTTGGTTGACTGGATGGTTTCCGCCTTGGCCTATAAATATGATGGAAAAAAATTCACACTTTGGAATGCAGGCATATTGTTTGTTCAACGTTTTGCCTATCGCCAAATATTTTTTATAATCCTGATAAAATCGTATTTGAAAGCCATGAAGGGTGAATTGGCCAGTTGGGGGATTCTAAAGCGGACGGGAAATGTGAAGATATGACCAAATTAATCTTCAGCCATTTTCCGCGCCGTATTCACATTCCGAATGGTCATGTTTGAATAGAGTTTATGACCAATTAGTTTGGCCAAGCGGCTTTTGTATACTTGCTCACGGGTAACGTTCCAAATCAGTGCTCCTTTGACGTAGCGCACATCGACAAAATCTTTTTTAAATGGAAGTTTATCGATAATATCTATAGAGTCGACTTCAGCAAATAAATAAGCTACGTCGGTGCGCTGTTCCGAGTCGTTCTGCCATTGGGCTGGAATTTCAGCCGCAATTAGCTGCATTTCGTCAAGGGTTTTGACCAGTGTTGGGATTTCATAGCCGAGTTCAGAGCGGAAACAAGCATCTAAGGAAGCTAGAATTTTCTCTACATTTTCTGAAGTCTCAAAGCGGACATTGCCCGAATTGATGTAGGTCGAAACGTTTTCATAGCCTAAACCCTCGAGCAAGGTTTTGAGATGTTTCATGTCGATGCGCTTGGAAGTGCCGACGTTGATGCCACGAAATAGTGCTACGTACTTCATATGCCGTTTTTATCGATCAAATACACCAACCCCGCAACCGCTGCCGAACCCAGTTGCATTTCACGACGGCTGACCTGGTCGAACGTATCGTTGGCTGAGTGGTGGTATTCAAAATAGCGCTGGCTATTGGTGGAAAGCCCGATCAATGGGTAGCCGAAGGCTTTTAATGGCTCGATATCCACGCCTGCGTGGCTTTTGTCCGTCAAATAAATGCCGAAGTCGGCTAGTGTGGCTGTTTGTTTCATGATGGATTTAACGGTGGAATCGTTATCGCAATCAATTCCGAAACCGATCGGTAAAAGTCCGCCAGCATCCGATTCCAGGCAAGCGATATGCTCCCGTTTCTCCTTACCCACAAAAGCGGCATATTCTTTGGAACCCGA
>Ga0302205_10000903_pt1 | contig 11786 bp, 10 predicted proteins | sample II_Fen_E1_3_FD_194582 | JGI IMG/M metagenome (GOLD analysis project Ga0302205, IMG submission 194582) | Peat permafrost microbial communities from Stordalen Mire near Abisko, Sweden - II_Fen_E1_3 | ecosystem: Environmental > Terrestrial > Soil > Wetlands > Permafrost | place: Sweden: Abisko...
CAATTGACATTTACAATAATAAAAGAATTCATTTATCTTTACATTTCAAAACACCAAATTACGTCTATTACAACAACTAAAATCAATGTGTAACCTGTAGCCATATTTTAGGACAAGACAGCCGAAAAAAAAGAAAAAAACGATATTTTGAAACTAAAACATTTTGAATCTATGAAAAGACTAACTATTTATCTTTTTATTTTAGTGATTACAAGTAACTCTTTTGCTCAAACATTCACGAATTATACGAAAGCAGATGGTTTGGGTGCAGATTGTATAAATGCAATTTCACAAGACTTACTTGGAAACTTATGGTTTGGAACTACTAACGGAGTGACTAAGTTTGATGGTATTACATGGACAAATTATACCACTGGAAATGGGCTTGTTGATAATTTAATTTATTCTCTTGAGTCCGACAAAAATGGTGCAATCTGGATTGGTACAAATACTGGAGTTTCTATGTTTGATGGCACAACTTGGATTAATTATGGAATCGAGGATGGTATAAATTATGTAAATAGTATTGCTATTGACTATGATGATAACAAATGGTTTGGGACTACAAGTGGTGTAGTTAAATTCGATGGAAAGACTATGCAACACTACAGAATGACTGATGGTTTAATTCATAATTCTGTATTGGCAATCGCTATTGAAAAAAATGGAACAAAATGGTTTGGGACACCTAAAGGAGTATCCTGTTTTGACGGAACAAAATGGACTAACTATACAACAAAAGATGGTTTGGCAGCTGATTATGTTGGTGCTATTAAAATTGATTCCAAAGGAAATAAATGGTTTGGAACCTTAGGAAAAGGTTTGACAAAATTTGATGGCTCGACTTGGAAAACATATACTATGGCAGATGGGATGATAAGCAATTATATTTGGGCATTGACAACAGATAAGGAAGATAATATTTGGATTGGAAGTAGCAACAATGGACTGTCAAAATTAGATGGTTCAAAATTCGAGAATTATACCACAAAAAGCGGAGTAATAAGTCCTTATGTACATGATTTATTAATACAGAATAATTCTATAATTTGGGTTGGCACATATGGTGGGCTATCAAGACTAACCATAAACAATACAAATAATTTGATTGAGAATAATTTTATTGACAATTTCACTCTTTATCCCAACCCGACAAGAAACATAATTCATTTGAGAATTGACAATATGCTATTATCTTCAGAATTGACTATCAATGACTTAACAGGAAAACTGGTTCATTCTGAATCGTTAGACAAAAATGAAACTGAAATAAATATGTCTGATTATCATGTAGGAACATATATTGTAAGTTTGAGAACACCCAAAGGTATATTGAACAAGAAAGTGATTAAATTATAATCAAAGGCCAGCAGCCCATAGGCTCGGTCGTTAGCGGTAATGTTAGGAGACCTACTGACACAGGGTTGTCACACCATGATATTAGATTTAAATTTAAAAACTAAATTAAAAATTATGAGACAAAAAATTTACGGCTTTATACTAGCAGGATTTTTGACCTTCGTGTTTTACGGATTTTCCTACTCACAAGACATATCCAGTACATTGATTAGTAAAATAGAAAAAGAGATTACTCTAATCTTTGATAAAAGCATTAAAGCAGGAGAAGAACTTGATGTTATAAGGATTTCTGAAAACATCAATGATTCCTTAAAAACTGGATTTATTGACAATGGCTTTTATTTTAAATCATTCGAGGAATTAATGGTCGGATTCAAATCAGGAATACAAGGATTAGAATTCCAGAAAATGAATGTTGACACAAAAAAAATTACGGTATTATCCGAAAATAATGCATTATTGACTGCTCATGGAAATTATTCAATAAAAGTAGTTGATGGTCGCATATTGACTGGTAAATTTGCCTGGACTTTTGTGTATTCAAAAATAAAAGGAGAGTGGAAAGTGATTCATTCTCACATGTCTAGCTCGAAATAATAGGTGTATGTCTGGAAGTATTTACACTGAGAAATTGGTTGAACCTGATGATAAAATGTTGACTTAAGATTTGGCAGAGACCAAAAAGGTCGGACTATTCAGATTGAGATAAAAACAGAAACGAATTTGTATAAAATGCTGAAATTGATATAGATAAAGCCTACTAACTAAATAAATACTGGTAATAACTTCATCTACCCGCAAGTGCGGCAGCGGTGTTTCTCGATGGGCATCTTTCCACCCAGGTTGTCTTTCGGTTTGACCGGAAATCGCCCACAATCAGCCAAACGCCCATAGCCTCGGTCGATATGGGCAAGTGTAAAAAAAAGAAAAACCATGAAATGTATAAGGATTTTCATACTAAGTGCTATCATTTGTTCTTGTTCTGGACACAGCGACAAGACAAAAGAAACAAATACTAAAACCGACTTTAACATTACAAAAAACAAAAAACTCGACTTGATTATTACTGAACCGAAATCAAATAACACTGAAATTCCGAGCTATTGGAAAAGTCTAAGTTCAATTCAAAAAGAATGGATTGAAGTTGAAAAAGATAAGGATGGATATTTAATTTACGAACCATGTGATGGAAATACACCAACAATAAAGTTTGAGAGAGGAAAGCTTGTTATAAAACCTCAAATTGAACCAGAAGAAATTTGCGAATACGACAAATTTACTCGACTTACTGGCGACAAATCATTCAGAATGGACACAAAATTTGGCGAAATTAAAGCGACCATATTCGACTATAAAAAAGGATTGGTTTTATGGGAAATCAACGGAGACAAACAATTAATGACACCTATTGAGAACTCGAAAAACTTTAGACACATAAAAAACAATTGTCCAGACGAAAAAAGAACTGAACTGAAATTCGACTTGATTGAAAAAACAACAAACCCATGACACACGCTCTTAGGTTTGCACTGAAATTAGAATTTTGAAAGTCGAGGTTGATTTCTGTACTTTTGTTGTAAAAAAGCGAGGAATTAACCGGCTGACAGGGCAAACTATTAACACACTTGAATATAATTTACCGGGATACCGCGCGACTGTATCACATGGGAAAGCACTGGTAAATAAATATGCTACACAATGTAGTCATACGGCAGCAATAGCTTGTTTCAAGGCGATATAAGCTCTTTAAAAAAGCGGACGAAATACAAATAGCTTCAAAGCAGCTCTCCTCAAATGGAAACTATAGATGCCTGAAAAGATTTAAAACAATATAAAACGGGAGAATATTAGGTTTTTGCACAGGCTCACGTTATCACCAATATTAAAAAACTCCGAATAAACAGTTTTGCTATTAGAGAAATATATGAAGGTCAAAACCAATGTTTGATTTTGGATTTTGATGGAGAGCTATTTTTTTATTATTACTTTGCCATTTAGAGATAGCTAGCGTGGTTTTCAAAAGGATATATGGTGATTTATAATTCCGATTGGGAATTTTTGTATGATGATAATACTTTAAAAAAGAGAAAACATGTTGCTGCAAATGGGATTGATGATTGTATCCCATTATATAAAACTTCATAGATTGATAAAAACCTTAACGATTTGATTAAAATAAAATTTTAGATTCATTTAACTGTAAGATAAATAATGGATTACTATTAAGGTATTTATAAATTCAAAGAATTGACCAAATTCAAATATCCTACCGATAGATAAATAATGATGTATTAATAAAAATAGTGTATATTTGCGCGATTTTTTTTGGAAGCCATATTGTTTTCAAAGAAGAAATTAGTAAACATGAACCTTAAAACTAATATTAATTACCCGGAATAATACACTATACAATATGAAACTGAAATTTCTATTACTTGCTTTAGCCGCGTGCGGTACCATGACGATTGGTGCGCAGAACTACACAACCGGTAACCCGGCAGATGAAACGAATTACGGATACCTGAAGAAATATCTGCCGCTCAAACAATACATTAATTATGGTAAGTATCCTAATTTCAAGCTGGGACTTGCTGTCGGAGCTAATGATTATCTGAACAACAGCACGGTTAAGGCGGTTGTCAATGACTATTTCACTGAGACTGTTGCGGGCAATGAAATGAAAATGTCAAGCTGTGTGAGTAGCAACGGGACTATGAATTTCAATACCGTTACTAATTTTGTAAATACGGCTTCCGTAGCCGGTGTAAATGTATACGGACATACACTAGCATGGCATGCACAGCAGGCTACTGGCTACCTGAACGGTTTGATCAAGGACAAGGCTCCGCTACCGATCGAAAACAGTGACACGACCGTGTGGACGTTGATGAAGTCAAAGGACTTCACACAGGAAAAGAGCATCGGTTGGTCATCAGACAAAACAACGTATGGCTATACCACCTCTTTCGTCGGTGATGGTCTTCAGGTGCATACCACCAAAATTGTCAACTCATGGGAGGTTCAGTACATCGTTATGGACAACATCCCTACAGTTCAGGGTGTGACCTACAAAATGACCATCACCGTAAAAGGATCTGCTGCCGGCAATATTCACAGTAAACTTGGAGGCTGGAGCGGCGGAGCAAGCGCGGAAATACCATTCACAACAGAATGGAGAGATGTGGTTGTCAACTATACCAGCACACTCGATAACAGTTTTCTGCTTTTGCAGAACGGAGACTTTGTAGGTGACATCTGGATTAAGAACATCAAGTTTGAAAAGTCCGTGGAAGGAAAGAAGACTACCCGAAGCTGTATCGTGATGAATGCCACTGCAAAGAGTGCGAATACATGGGATAATCAGTTCTGGATCAAGCTGCCCTCTTTCAATAAAGGAGACCAGTACGAGTTCTCTGCCCAGGTTCGAGCCGACAATGAAGCTAAGGCATCGACTCAAATACACAGCTCGCCGGGCAATTACGTAAACTATCAGGCAGTTGGTGATGTCAACTTCACAACGGAATGGAAGACGGTGACCAAAACTGGCTCATTCGCTGATGCCGGACAGTCAATCGCTTTCAACCTCAACGAATTTACCGGTGCCAACGCTTACTATTTCGACAATATCAGTTTAAAAGTCAATGGGGTGGAACGTGTGATAAACGGTAATTTGGATGGAACCGATGTATCATCGTTTGCATGGAAGCACTACGGTGATAACGCTGTGACAAACGCCACCATCAAGACGGACTACTTATACGTTCAACTACCTCAGAGCATTCCATTGTCCGCTCAGGTCAAGCATGACACACTGGTCTATGCTATGGATCGATGGATTAACGGTATGATGACTGCCTGTGCAGGAAACGTGAAGGCGTGGGATGTGGTCAACGAGGCTATCTCAGGAAGCGATTCCGACGGTGATGGTGTGTATGACCTTCAGCACTACAATGGCGATGACAGCAATTTCTTCTGGCAGGATCACATGGGTGATCTGGAATATGTACGTCAGGCAGTACGTTTGGCTCGTCTGCATTATGCCAATTCGCTGGTTTCAAAAGGTGGTGACGATGGTAAACTGAAACTATTTGTGAATGATTACAATCTGGAAGGTGACTGGGACGGCAACGGAAAACTGAAATCGCTGATTAAATGGATTGAACGTTGGGAAGCCGACGGTGTCACAAAAATAGATGGCATCGGTTCACAGATGCACATATCGTGTTATATGAATGATGCTACTCAGACCAGCAAGAAGAACGCTATTGAGAATAGTTTCAGGCTTATGGCAGCTTCTGGCAAACTGGTTCGAATCAGTGAATTGGATATGGGCATGGTCGATGCCAGCGGTAATAACGTGGCAACAGCCAATGTGACGGAAGAAATGCATCAGCACATGGCAGCCTTTTACGAATGGATTGTAAAGAAATACCTGGAGATTATTCCTGCTAACCAACAGTGGAGCATCTGCCAGTGGTGTGCGACCGATTCTCCGACAAACAGCGGATGGCGTGCAGACACTCCTGTAGGACTGTGGACACTCGACTGGTATCGCAAACATACCTACGCCGGTTTTGCACGCGGTCTGGGTGCAATACTGAGCACAACAGGTGTTGACAGCATCCTGAACGATTCAAATAAGCCGGATTCATCCCCTATTTACGATCTTTATGGTCGCTATGTAGGCAAAGATTTCGAGTCGCTCCCAGCAGGCGTTTATCTCCAAAAAGGCAAAAAGTACCTGAAGCGCTGATCGTCAAATAACAACCAAACCATAAGCAGCGTCCTCTCCCAACGTGTAGGAAAGTCTGATTGCACAGTATGAGCCGGTAGTGAGTTTTTCTATGAAAAACTCACTACCGGCTTACGCGGAGTAGGACAGATGTTGCTACAGAATACAGAGATAACGGGCTTGATGTTTTTGTTGGCGATACTTGACAGTTCGTGTACGGCAGCTGTTTACACAATCTATGGGGCGTTGTTGGGTGGTTTATTTGCGATGCTGTTTGGTTTGCCTCTCAATATGCTAAACATAATTGGCAGCATTAATATGAGACACTTAGCATACATATTGACACTTGTTATTACCTGTTTATACCATAAAAAAATTTCTCTTCAAGCAGATGGAGCATTATCAGAAGTTCTTGGAGGATATATAAAAACATTTATTGAGCTATAACCTGACTTCTGTATAAGTTAATATACTGCACCTGACATAGCTGAGCAGAATATATTGATTGACATTTCACCGCATTTGGACAGAATGAGAGATATGAGACAACCTCAGACTATGAACTTGGATTATTCAAAGACTTAACTTTCTCACTTGGGGACAATTCATTTGTAATTTCAGCCTTGATTGAAGAAAAATTGATGCTTCTATGCTTAATTTTTCACGATTAACAAGTAAGTATGGATTTACTCTAAATCAACTTAGGAATATGACAAAAGACACATTGATAATCTAGAAGAACAAATACATAGAAGTTGTAAATCCTGACTCCGTTGCCTGCAAACCTCCAACGAACGGGAATAAATTGGCAAAAATATAGTACTTTTGTCTTCCCATGCCGGGTAACCTCTGGCAAGTTCGGATTTAATACTATCATAGTTTTTATAAACAATAAAAATATCACAACGTTATGACTCCAAAGATAATTGGTTATTTTTCGATAGTGTGCAGTATGTTTATGGTTTTTTCATGCGCAAAATCGGAAGACTCTCCGGTATATACCCCTCCCACCACCGTAAATGACACACTGCCTTCGTCTACGGCAGGTAATGCGATACTGAATTTGACGGACGAACAGCAAGTGATTGACGGATTTGGTGGCAGTACAGCCTGGAATGGTGCTTTAACAGATGCTCAGGCTGATGTTCTATTCGGAAACAGCGATAATTCTCAAATGGGTTTAACCATTTGTAGGTTACGAATGGATCCTAACAAGTACTGGGATCAAGAAAAATCCAATGCTCAGAAAGCAAACGCACGGGGTGCCAAAGTGTTTGCATCTCCTTGGTCGCCACCTGTTGCTCTGAAAACCAATAATAACGTCGTGCAGGGAGCTTTAGATCCAACCAAATACGCTGACTATGCTTTGTATCTCAAGAGCTTTGGCGATTATATAAAAAATGCAGGCGTTACTCTAACCGCTATATCCATTCAAAATGAACCGGACTGGAAACCAGACTACGAATCGTGCTCATGGACAGGAGCAGAAATAGCAAAATTTGCAAAAGAAAATGCACCCTCAGTAGGATATCCTTTAATGATATCCGAAAGCTTAAATTTTAATCCGGCTATGGCAGATCCCACTTTGAACGATGAGACAGCTTGTGCCAACGTTTCATATATTGGAGGTCATCTGTATGGACGGGAACCTTTTAAATATACTAATGCCATTAATAAAGGAAAGAAAATATGGATGACCGAGCATTATTTTGATAATGCCAATGATAACATTTCCGTAGCTTTGACAACGGCCAAAGAAATAAGTGACTGTATGAATCTTAATATGAATGCGTATGTATGGTGGTGGGTATTACCATTAAACGGAAGCAAATGTAATTTAATTAATGAGTATAACGGAATGACCAAGAATGGCTGCGCAATAGCTCAGTATTCAAAGTGGGTAAGACCAGGATACAAAAGGGTTTATATAACTCCCAATCCTTACACCGGCGTCTACCTGAGTGCTTATAAAAATGGGAATAAAACGGTTATCGTAATTGTAAATAGCTGTGTGGTGGTCATAAAACAACCCCTCACGATTCAAAACGGTACAGTTACTTCATTCACTCCTTATGAAACAACCGCTACAAAGAACGTTGCTCCATTATCTAAAATTATAGTGAACAATGGAACTTTTAGTATTAATCTTAAAGGACAGAGTATTACCACCTTGGTGTCAGATTAAATGCTCGATAGCAAGGGTTTTACCGACGGTTATTCACCTGAAGAGTAACAAAAGCAAAGAGGAAACTCAGATTAAAGAAACAACCTATTCTGGTAATATTAGTTTATTACCAGAATTTTTGTGATGGTGCTTAGTGTTCCATCGGTATTGGCACAGATGGCGAGGTAAATTCAGGTATTTACTTTTCGCCCGTTGGAGTCTTTCCCGTTCCATGTGGCCAGACTACCGTTCGACACGGTTTCGCATACCAGATTCCCAGTAATATCCGTAATCTTCACTTGTGTATTTTCTACCAGACCGGTGATGGTAATCACACCTGTGTAACCCTGCCGCACCGGATTAGGATAGGCATATACATTGCCAAAAGTACTTCCGGCTTCGCCGGCATCGCTCTGGTAAGAAACCAGACCCTGATCGGTGCCGAAAAAGACTTCGCCCGTAACAGAATTTATGGCTATCGACAAAACATTATCCGATAGCAACGGGCTATTGGTGCTTGTAAAGTGCTGTATGGTTTGCTGCCCATTGGCCGACATTAAATAAACACCGGAAGTCTCGGTACCTATCCATTTTCTGTTAGCCCCATCAATGGTTATGGCTTTGATATGCTCATTTACCAGCAGATAATCGGCCAGGTTGGTGCTGTCCGCTCGTGGTATTTTTACTCGGGAGCAGGTGTAGTCATCGTTGTACACTTTCGAGATATTGTTGAACACAAACGGCCCAATGTCAGTACCCACCCATATCACACCATTCTTATCTTGCGCAATGCTGTACACGGCGGAGGGATATTGTGAGGTATGTATGGTGTTTCCGGTTTTATCCTGTTCGGGGTAAGTGAATTTCGACAGAAAAACAGACTTATCGTCCGATTGGTCGGTCAGGGTTTTATTGTCGTCGAAAACAAAAACACCGGGTTGCGAGCGAACTGATAGAACCCATTTTTGATTGGCATTCTGATTCGAAATCAATATCTTTCCCAGTGTTGGTTTTGAAGCTAAGTCCGAATAGGTAAGCTGAGACCAGGTGCCGTTGGCTGCCAGAATTTTAATTCCTGCTGCGGCACTCGTATTGCTCACAAGCAAATTGCCCTGTTGATCGAAAATGGCACCATCCAATCGGATATAGCGATACGGATCGGCAGGAACGGTAGTTTCCAATTTACTGTTCAAATGATTATACCAGTTGGCGAATACGTTGTTTTTAAATTCATACAGCCCTGTTCCGTAGGATGATACGAAAAAATGTTTATTGTCCAACGGGTCAACAGCCACATTCATAAAGTCATTGACCAAATGTCCGATTTTTTCCTGAATGGTTTTGGCATAGATATTTGTCCATACACCGGCTTCGTACATCATTATGTCGCCATCGGTAAGGTTTTGCGATGCCCACCGGCCACCCGGTACCACAAATAACTTCTTACCCGAAAATGTCATGTCCCAGGGGATGTTAACCGCCGGTCCTACCGGTTTGAAGTAGTTAACCACCGGTGTTTCACTTCCGACCTGCTTGTAAGAAATGATACCCGAACTATTGGCAGCAAAATAATATGTGCTGTTTTGTGTATCATATTCTGCATCAGTAATTGTGCCAAGGTTATTGATTGTTTTTGTATTAAAGGCAGTGTCGTACAAATAGGTTGCATTGTCAGTAAAGACGGCTAAACTGCCGTTGGAAACGTTGAAAGTATTAACAGTGACACCAGTAAATAAAGGCGTCCAGGAGTTATCATTTTCTTGTTTATACAGTTTTCCGCCCCGCTGCAATATAAGTTTTCCGCCGAAAGAAGTAATTTGCTGGAAGTCACCCGTTCCGGGCCACGATGCGGTATTAGTCCAGTAAGCATAATTCACCAACTGAGGTTCGGCTATCGAAGCCTGATAAATGGTCGATTTGCTGAGGGCGTAAATAGTGGCGTTGTTTATGGTGGTATTCAATACAGCCACCTGGCTGGCATTCGGTCCGATGTAGTAGGTATCAGCGACCTCTTTTTTATCCAGATTCAACACCACAATGCCAAAGTCGCAAGACAGGTAAGCTTTTTTCTGATAAAATAGGATATGATGTACTGCTTTACTGGTGCTCATTTGCTTGTTGTACAGATCAGGGATATTGATTATGCCGTTGTTTCCCAATGCATCGATATTTCCATTGCTGTAAATAATAAGCAGCTCCTGCGTGGTGGGGTTGTATTCAATGTTGGCAATGCCCGAGCCATTGAGTCCGTTTGTCTTGCTATAAAAATAGAGACTGCCGTCTTGCTTATCTACCGAAAACAGAGCTCCCTGACTTACCGCAAAGATTTTATTGAGCGATTGAGCAATTTGCAAAACATTGTTGTAGGAGAGATGTGTTCTCCATTTGCCCATGGCTACTTGCGCCATTACCGAAAATGAAATTGTCGATAAAAGAAAACCGAGGATGAATATTTTGTTATTCGAATGACGCATAATTTCATTTTTTTAAAGGGAAAGGTCGGAGCTCCGGGGCTGCTACACACAGTTGGGTGTTTCGGTTCCTGCCAGTATTGATTCGTAATGTTGCACATAGTCTACCAATTGCTTTACAGCCAGAGCCCGGTGACTGATCTTATTTTTCTCCTCTGCGCTAAGCTGGGCAAAGGTCATCAAATAATCTTTTGCTATAAAAATCGGATCGTATCCAAATCCGCTGTTACCATGAGGCTGATGAGTAATTTGTCCATCAATTTTTCCTTCGAAATACATGGTTTTGTCTCCCTGTATCAGGGCTATCACGGTGCGGAAACAGGCATTTCTGTTCGGGTTGTCTCCAAGTTTGGTCAATACCTTGTTCATGTTCTTTCGGGCATCGCACTCCATGCCGGCATAGCGCGCCGAGTAAACACCGGGTTCGCCGTTGAGGGCTTCAATTTCCAATCCGGTATCATCGGCGAAGCAGTCCAGCCCGAACTTATCGTGTATATATTGAGCTTTCAAAAGGGCATTTCCATCCAATGTGTCGGCAGTTTCGGGAATGTCTTCGTTACAATTCAGGTCGGCCAGACTGATAATGGAAAATTCAGGTTCGAGTATAGCTCTGACCTCGGACAGTTTATGAGCGTTGTTGGTGGCAAAAACCAGTTTTTTCATAATTTATGGGCTTAATAAATCAAATGTATGCAAAGATAATTATTTCTGCCAACATAAAATCTATTCAGGACATACACAATGCAATATGAAACAAGGTTTCTCAAATAATGAATCGCCTGTCCGAAGCAGGCTTTATACCAAACATTTTTGTTATTTTTGTAGGCATAATTCTCTTTAATACTTTCCCTGATGAAGAAATTGGTTTTAGTAACGTTGGTTGTTTTGTCTCATCTGGTTGCTGTGGCGCAGCAGACTGAGGCAGATAAATACCTGGTAACGACCCGAACAAATTCATTAGGATATGTTTCGCTTCAACTTACCGATCCTTATCTGTCGCCCCTAACTTACAGTGGCAGTGGTTTTGATTTTAATCATGAAAGTCGCCGCTTTTTGTCGT
>Ga0302205_10000905_pt1 | contig 11770 bp, 6 predicted proteins | sample II_Fen_E1_3_FD_194582 | JGI IMG/M metagenome (GOLD analysis project Ga0302205, IMG submission 194582) | Peat permafrost microbial communities from Stordalen Mire near Abisko, Sweden - II_Fen_E1_3 | ecosystem: Environmental > Terrestrial > Soil > Wetlands > Permafrost | place: Sweden: Abisko...
TCATGTGAGTGATTTACGTTGTGCGAAAAGTTTTTCTTTGGCTTGTCAAATGAGAAGAAAAATAGTCAGAATCGTAATTTGTAGAATTTACAGAATAAGAGTTTGAATGAAGCATATCTTCATTTTGATAATTTTAAAATTATATGAATTCTAATTCTGACAATATTGTTATTCTTGACGGAAAGTTATGCAAAAAAAATAAATAAACTACAAGGAATGTGAGATCATTTCATGTATACACATTTGGAGCCAATCTATAAAGATTGGCTCTTTTTTTATTTAATTCTAAAATTTTATATAACAATATCAGTGTCGATAAATCAAGAATGATTGTGTTTAGGTTGAAAATTCCGACTTTACATCACTTTTGAATTAATTAATCATTTTAGTAGTTACTTATATACATTCCGTATATAAGTGTTTTCTATTTACGCACACACACACACACACACACAAATACACACAAAATAGGGATTAAGTCAGAAATTCGCCCAATTTCATATTCTTTTACTTTAACTTACGGACAAATAAAGACGACTAGATGAGTTAATACTTTTGAAAAAACAAGTTAATGTCCACTTTTTCATTTATTCCCAGTTTTTTTCGAATACGATACACTGATTTTCTAACTGTGTCATAGCTAGAATAGTTAAGAGCAGCTATTTCTTTTATAGTAAACCCAATTCGAAACAGGCCGCAAAGCCTTAATTCACCCCAGGTTAGCAACGTGAATTCAGTACTTAAAGTGCTGTAGAAGTTACTATCAAGTTCAATATATCTTTTTTCAAACAAGTCCCAATTTAACGATTTAGAGATGCTTTCATATTTATTGAGGATTTTTTTTAAATGTCTTATATGATGTATATCAAACTTAACATTGTTCTCAAACAAGTCAAACTTTAAACTAGCAATAAATTTCTTATTTTGAATGGTGTTTATAGCTACTGTTATCATTTCTCGATCTTTCTTATCTAACTCAAGTTGTAATATATCTGCTTTATTCTCGATAATATTAACATCTATGTTTTTAAGCGTAGTTAGTATGTTCATTTCTTTTATATGATAATCAACCAATCGAAAAGCATTAGCAATTCGAGCTTCAAGTTCTATTTCATCTATTGGTTTTTTTAAATAATCCCATGCTCCGGATTCAAATGCAGTTTTCAGATCTAACGTGTTATTATAAATTTCTGAAATTACAATAACAGGAATATTGTCCAATTCAGAGTAGCTCCGAATTTCTTTCAACACTTCCATTTCGTCTTTGTTAGGCACATGCCAATCAAGGATGATAAGTTCCATGTGAATATTATGAAAAGTCTCAATTATATTGACTGACTTCAATTCAGATTGAATTTTATATCCAGCCTTTTCAAGTAAAGCCTTTTGAACTGTTATTGCGGCTTGATTATCATTTATTATCAATATTTGTCTCATTTATTTAGTGTTATAGTATTAGAAATTCAATAATAAATACATTCCCTTTATGGTCCATATGTAACATTTTATTTATCCCTGATTACTCTCTATTATAGTTAATGTAATGATCAACTATTCAGATATATAATACATATAATGCCTATCAACTCTGACAATTATAAATCTAATTCCTGCAGCTTTTTCACATTTTGTTCTTACACTTTTTTTTGTCAATTAAGCATTTGCGTATTAATTTCCCTTTTTAAAAGAATATACCGATTCCTATGTCTTGAACTATGATTATATCCCACCCATTTTTTAGCCAATTTTTGATTCTGGAGTGATAAAAAATATTTAGTTCATTCTCAAATTACAAATCTCCATAAATTAAATAACAAACGAATTAGACATTATAAAAGTTTACTTATTTGAACTTCTAATGCCGTTGATTTATGACTAATAATACATAATATCTAATTTTTAGATTCATGAAGGCTTTGGCGTGAGCTCAGTCGAACAGGAATCAATGTGAACCAACGGTCAGCGTAAGCTAATAACCGCTGGTAAAACCGGCGACGGAGAATCACATAAACTGTCGGAGCCCTGAAAGGATTCAATAATAACAGATTATAGTATTGTTTAGTCCGTCAGCTGACGGACTGGTATTGTGAGTGCTCATCACATCCCCCAGTTTCGCAAGCTTCACTGGGAGTTATTCACATTTAACCACTCTGTGGCATAGAATTTCATTTTCAAATTCAATATACAACTAACTTATATAATTTCTATTACATAACTTTTGAAAAAACTTATATAATTCACACATCTAGGCTGTAGAATTTTCTTTCGCACAGTATGACTTATGGTCATTTTCGTTACTCTTTCAAGTTTTTAACGATGGATTCACAATTTAAGGTTTACAGTTAAGACACATACCGAATACCTTGCTAGATTGCAAAAAGAAAGCCAAATAAAGAAAGTTTATTATGATGGGGAATAATCACAAAAAAGAATTTTGCATTTGTCAAACATTGTTACTTAAGAAGAATTTATATCATAACCACAATTTACACATCTTAGTGATTACTGTATATTACTTAAAGATATTAATTGACACAATAAATACGACAACACGAACGCTATGTAGTTGATAATATGACAATAAGCCTAATATAATTAGAAATGTCTGCCACTTGTCCCGTTTAAATTTATTTTTATTTAATCATTCGTTTCTATTTTTGCCGAGCATTAAATAAAGAGATTAAAATGTAAATTTTAATAATAAGTAGTCAACACATATAATGTGATATTTTAAATATAAAAAATAGACTGTATTGCCATTATATATAAGGTCAAAACTAAATTAATTTGAGAATAACATAGCTTGTACTTAATTGCGAATAACATATAAAGCAAAAAGATATGGGAAATTATATTTTATCTGGTTTGAGATTTTTTTTTACTCCAATTTTGATCTTAATGGCTATCATTGGTATATTGGTATGCATCCTTGAGGACTTAATATCATTTATGTTTAAACTAGTTTGGAATAAGATGAGACATAAATTATTCAATGCAGATATAAATAAAACAAATAAACTTCCAACGCCGCAAGTGGAGGGAATTAATTATTCCCGTCGTTATGTTAGTGAGTTTTTCGCAGCTAGCAGCGAGGAATTCACCCAAAAAAAATTAACGTTTATGAAATCTGATGTTGAAAACACTGAATATTATAATGATTGAGAGTAACTTATATAAGTATTCCTTTTTAATACTTTTAATTATCACGATAATAATATGGACTGTAGTGTTTATAATCATCTCCCATTTTTGGTGAAGTGACTATACCTTTTTTTAACTAAATAATTGATAAGCTAAATTAGTGATTAGTCAAACTTGAGATTATAAATATTTTAGCACTACCGGTATTGTTAAGTATATCATGATCTATATTTTAGTTTATTCAAAATCGAATTTAATTATTGATATCTAATTGCAGAACTATTTTCATTTTAAATCTGATTTTTATTATGTACAAATATCTTTCAATTGCATAAAATTCACAAGAGATGATGGTGATGTTGAAGTCTCTGCCTGCTTATACGCTTGTCTTTGATAAAAGAAGCAACTTAGTGGAAATGAATCAACCGGCTCAACAGTTATTTAGAATAAAAAATGTGCAAGAGTTTAATGACCGAAAAGATGAATTATTTCCCAATCGGGATTATATAAAAATGATTATTTGGGAGTTGAAACAGGGTAAGACAGCATGGTAATTTAATTTCCAGAAAGAAGTCAGGAAGGAACTGGATAAAAATGCCTGCATATCGAAATCAACGGAGATGAATTGATCATCTTCATCTTTAATAGGAAAACTAAGTTAACAAACTGATTTTAGGCAACATTAAATAAGTTCTATGTTAATGGCTCGAAAGTTAACCTGAGAAAGTAAGTATCAATAATATTAGTATCAGTATAATGAGCTAAGTATGTTTCAAACAAAACTATAATTATGAAGCACAAGTATATCTTTTTATTATTTACAATGTCGACGGTATTTACAGCATTAATATATGGTCAGAATAAAATTGGCAATAATCCTGCAACGATAAATGGCGGATCATTACTAGAATTGGAGAGCACTTCCAAGGGGCTACTTTTACCACGTATTGCACTGGACGATGTTACTAAATGGACATTAGATGGAATAGCCGTTAACGGTATGTTGATTTTTGCCGATGGTACAGGTGCCCAGGCAAAAGGAATTTACTATTGGAATTCAACTCAGTGGTCAAGGGTGACTAATTCTGATGAATTGTCAGCATTAATTGTAAATTATACTACTGTTTCAAATAGCTCAACCGGCAATAAGTTAAAGACTACGGTTAATGGTAAAGTTGCAGATGAAGTATCCATCATTAACGCTATCACAAACACTCTAACCGGAAATATTCTAGAAACCTCTGTAAATGGAATAAAAGCTTCTGTTGATTTGAGTCCGATTGTTACGGCAAATACTACTAATAGTTTAACTGCAAATGATAATTTTACTCTTAAAAGTAATGTAAATGGCGTGATTTCTGATTTGACACCTGCTACCGGAGTTATTGCCAAAACATTGGGATTTGACACTACCGGAAAACTCGTAAATCAAGAAACCAGTGCTAATGCTATTACTAATGATCTCTCCATTAGTGGAAATACATTGACATCCAATGTGAATAATGTTTCTAAATCGGTAAATGTTGTAAACGGTATTACAAACACTTTAACCGGAAATACTTTAGAAACCTCTGTAAATGGAATAAAAGCTTCTGTTGATTTGAGTCCGATTGTTGCTGCTACAGTTACTACCAATGCCAACCTCACGGGTGAGGTCACTTCGATTGGAAATGCTACAACTATAACCGATAAAGCTGTAACATTAGCAAAAATGAATGATTTGTCTACGGGTTCATTAATAGGCAGAAATACTGTCGGTGCCGGTAGCCCCGAAGCTCTTGATCTTGCAACAGTACGTACAATGCTAAGCATACCTGCAGATGCCAGTTTTAATATCGACCGCAATATCACTTTGCCAGGATTAAGTGTTACGGGTCAAAATCTGGGAGCCGGCGGCAAGACCATGGCTCAATTCTTTGAGGCTTTTTTCTTTCCGGCTGTGGCAGCAACACCGCCTGCAAGCACCCTTACCACCACAACTACTACCTTTCCTTACAGCACCTGGAAAAGTTGGGGCAATCCACCTTCAAGCAATCTTTCGTTTGCCTGGAGTGTAACCAATTTAAGCCTTACAGATAACACGGATGATAAAGCAATTACTTCCATCAAACTTAAAACCGGAGTAACCGAACTTGCTAACGTTACCCCTACAGGTGGCAATCAAAGCGGAAGCTTCACCGGAATTCCTTTTGCCAACACTGTGCTCGATACTAAGACAACATTCACCAAAACATATACCCTGGAAGTGATTGATGCACAACCTCAAACTATGTTGAAGAATATTGTGTTAACCATGAGCCCTGCCATTCGTCTTACTTACGCAGTGCCAACTTTGTCGCCTTCAACCACAGTATATGAATACGATGTAAATAATAAGGCAGTCACGTTAAATTGGGCAATTACCCCAAATGATGAAACCATTACCAATATATCGGTTGATGGAACCTCAACCGGAAGTACTTCTTCCACCGGATTACAGGCTGTAAACTTTAAAACCATTGCCAACGGCGGTACAGTGTCTAAAACTTTCCCTTTGATTGTCACCGGGAATATATACGGTGCGGGAACTGCTCAAAATTCGGCTGCAGTAAGTTGGGATAACCGTTTGTACCGGGGTACTATAACCTCTTCAGTTATTCCAAGCGATGGAAGCTTTGCCTTTACTGATACTCAGATAAAAGCATTGTCATCGGAAACCAAACTCGGCGGTAACTGGAAATCAACAGCCGGATATGACTTTGTATGCGGAGCCGGTGGGCAATATGTTGTTTTTGCTTACCCGGATGATGCAGTAACTCCGGTAGTTCAATACTATGATTCGAGTTTCAGTTCATGGATGACTTATCCGGCAGCAGATCTTAATATAATTAACAGGATGAATTTTGTCAATCAGAATGGGTATACAGGAACCAATTATAAAGTGATTATTGTTTGTGTTCAGTATTTTGGTCAAACAGTTAAAATAAGAATTCAATAATAGTTGCTTGTCAACGAAAATAAATTATTATGAAAATAGTAACTAATTATAGTTTAAGGGTTATACACCTTATCCTTTTCTTATTATTCATCGGGTTTAGTTCTTTGTATGCTCAGTTTAAAATGGGTAATACGCTGGCTCCTTTATCGGGGAGTCTTTATCCAATTATTTATTCAAATGATGCCAAGGGCGGATTTCATCAGGTTGCAACCATTGCCGAACTAAAAGCAATACCAACCTTGCGAAGGCAGGAGGGAATGCTTTGTACGGTGTTGGATGCAGGCTCTGGAACGCCTAAAACCTATCAACTGATCGGGGGAATCATGGATGCTAACTGGGTAGTGTTTGTCTCAGGAACAGGAACAGGAACATCCGTTTCTAGTTTTAGTGATCTATCAGGTCTGCCAACAACCATTGCCGGATTTGGTATCACCGATGGTATGTCAACAGCACATCCCGCTAATGGAATTACTTCGACAAATATTACCAATTGGACCACCGCTTTTGGTTGGGGGGATCATGCAGGTTTGTATCGTCCGGTCACTTACGTACCTGCATGGAGCGAAATAACTTCAAACCCATTCTCTTTTAATTCCGTAGCTGATGGTCAATTATTAAAGTATGATTCAGGTTCGTCCAGTTGGGTAAACTGGACACCGGATTTTGTTACAGCTGCTACTGAAACTGATCCACTATTTACAGCTTGGAATAAAAGTACCGGAATTAGTATTACCGCTTCGCAAGTGAGCAACTTTCAAACCAACGTTACCAATAATACGGCTGTATTAGCAAATACAGCGAAGATTACCAATGCCAATCATACCGGAGATGTAACTGGGTCAGATGCTCTAACGATCACCGATAAAGCAGTTACCTTGTCAAAAATGAATGATATTGCTACTGCAAGGATATTAGGAAGAAATACTGCAGGTACTGGGTCTCCCGAAGAGCTGGATGCTGCCACTGTGAAAGCGATATTGAATTTAGCAGACAATGTAAGTTTTAATATTAACCGTCCGATAACGTTGTCAGGAAATAACAATACCGGACAAAATTTGGGTGCAGGCGGTAAAACAATGTCTCAATTTTTTGAAGCTTTTTTCTTTCCTTCAGTGCCGGCAACACCACCAACTAATACATTTACGACTACACAAACACCACTTATAGTACCTTATAGTACATGGAAAACCTGGAGTGGCGGGGTGAATCCACCAACGAAAAATGTAGATTTTAGCTGGAGTGTAACTAATAATAGCCTTACCGATAATTCGGATGACAAAGCTATTACTTCCATAAAACTGAAACCGGGAGCAGACTCACCTATTGCAGTAACGCCTAACGGTTTGGCAACTCAAACCGGAACTTTTACTGGAGTATCATTTAATAATCCTTCGTATCTCCCAAAGGTAGATTTCAGTAAAACTTATACTCTTGAAGTTGTTGATGCCCAGCCGAATACAGTTACATCAACTATCACTTTAACCATGAAAGCAGCTATCCCGCTCACCTACACAGCTCCGACCATAGCAACTACGCTATTTGAATACAAAACTACCGATGAGAGTGTAAACCTGAACTGGAGCATAACTTCTAACGATGAAGGTATTAATTCGGTTATGATTGATGGAATCTCAAAAGGAAATACTGCTACGGGATCAACAGCACTAGTCTTAAAAACCACTGATGCGTCCAGGACTTATACCATGACCGTCGACGGAAATATTTATGGTGTAGTAGGAAGTAAAAATTCGCCTAGTGTAAGCTGGACCAATCGCTTGTACAGGGGTACTATTACTTCTTCTGTTCCTCCAAGTGATGTAACTTTTAATTTCTCGGATGATCAAATTAAGGCACTTTCTTCAGAAAACAAACTCGGTGGCGATTGGAAAGCTACAGCTGGTTCTGACTTTGTTTGCGGGGCAGGCGGACAGTACGTTTGTTTTGCTTACCCTGATGATAATAAAACTCCAGTAGTTCAATATTATGATTCGAATTTCAGTTCATGGATGTCTTATTCGGCATCAAATGTCACTGTTATCAACAGACCTAATTTTAGTAACCAGTTTGGGTACACCGGAACAAATTATAAACTGGTCTTTGTCAATGTCCAATACTTTAACGCAACGGTAAAAATACGACTGCAGTAAATTAATTATAGTTCTAGTATTAATGAATTTTTAATTTCATAGCAATGAATATATCAACATATAATATGAACAGAAAACTCCTGATAGCGATTTTAATATTGTTCATTGGAATAAATTCTTCCAATGCACAATTTAGAATGGGTAATACGCTGACTCCTTTGACGGGAAATTTATATCCGATTATATTGTCAAACGATGCTCAGGGAGGTTTACATCAGGTTGCCACCATTGCCGAACGAAATGCAATCCCTGCATTAAGAAGGCAGCAGGGTATGCTTTGTGCAGTTTTGGATGCCGGATCGGGTACACCCAAAACCTATCAGTTAATTGGGGGGATTTTGGATACTAACTGGGTCAATTTTGTCTCAGGAACAGGAACATCCGTTTCTAGTTTTAGTGATCTATCAGGTCTGCCAACAACCATAGCCGGATTTGGAATTACTGATGCAATCTCAACTGCTCATGTAGTAAATGGGATTACTGGCTCTAATATTACCAATTGGAACACTGCATTTGGCTGGGGTAATCACGCCGGGATGTATCGTCAGTTGAGCTGGGTTCCTACCTGGACTGATATTACTTCAAATCCATTTGTTTTTTCCTCTGCCGCCAACAACCAATTGATTAAATACAATTCAGGTTCCGGTAAATGGGAAAACTGGACCCCCAATTACATTTCAGGGTATACCGAAACGGACCCGGTTTTTGGAGCATGGAATAAAAGTACTGGTATTATTATTACTACTTCACAGATCAGCGATTTTTCCAACACCGTAACAGGAGACCTTTCTTTAGAAACTAACAAAAGGATCGCTGCTGATGCCATCATTGCATCCAATCTGAGCGAAGAAACAACAAGGGCAATTGCATCAGAAGTAACAAAAGAAAATGTCACCAATAAAGTGACTTTCAATTCAGCATTGTCAACAAATGCACATTATCCAAGTGCAAAATTAATGTATGACCAATTACTTTTAAAAGTAAATACCATACCAGGGAAAGTTTTATCCACCAATGATTATACTGCAGCTGAAAAATCAAAAGTTTCTACGATTTCAGGCATCAATACCGGTGATCAGGATTTAAGTGTATACGCAATGCTGTCATCACCTGCGTTTACTGACATCCCAACTGCACCAACCGCTGAATCTGGAACAAACTCAACACAAATTGCCACTACCGCATTTGTTTCCACGGCTGTTGGTTCGGCTATTGTGGCAGCCTCTATACCCGATGCTGGTTCTGCAATAAAGGGTAAAATACAATTGTCCGGCGATTTAACAGGCACCGCGGATCTACCTGTAATTGCTCCTCTCAGGATTGACAATGGTAAAATTGCAGATAATACCATCACCAATGGTAAAATTGCTTCGACAGCAGCCATTGCGGATACAAAACTCGCAACCATCTCATCTGTTGGCAAAGTCCTTAACTCTGCAACCACAGCTACTAAAGTCAATACACCAAGCACCATTGTTGAAAGAGATGCCAATGGTGATTTTAGTGCAGGTACCATTACAGGTAACCTGGAAGGAACTGCATCTATTGCTACCCATGCAATCACTGCCGATAATGTATCCGGAACAATACCCGTAGACAAAGGTGGTACGGGCGCCATCACCGCCCCTGCCGCTTTGGTAAACCTTGGTATTGGAAGTGTCAACAATACCAGTGATGCCAACAAACCTATCAGTACCGCTCAACAGACAGCATTGAATGCAAAAGTAAACAGCTCATTGGTAGGAGTGCCCAATGGAGTGGCCAGCCTGGGCAGTAATGGGTTGATTCCTACCGCCCAGATCCCACCCATATCCTTTACCTCCGTTCAGGTACTGGCCAATGAGGCTGAGATGCTTGCATTAACAGGTGCGATTCAGGGAAGTATGGTTGTCAGGACTGATAACAATAGAAATTATGTCCTTGCCGCCTTGCCTTCTTCAACTTTAGGAAACTGGGTTCAGTTGGTATCAACAGGATCGAATGTACAAAGTGTAAACGGGAAAATTGGTACCATTATATTAACGGCCTCCGACCTGAACCTGGGCAATGTTCAGAATACATCTGACGCTAATAAAGTGATCAGTAATCCCACTTTGGCGGCTCTAAATTTAAGAGAAGAAATCATTAATAAATCAACTGATGTGAATCTGGGAAACAATGATGTATTGTATCCTTCCCAAAATGCGGTAAAATCTTATGTTGACACTAAAGTAGCAACAGGAATTGTAAATGCTACTACCATCAGTACCGGGGTCATTCAGCTTGCTGGCGATTTAGGAGGAACCGCAACACTTCCGGTAGTAACCAGAGTAGGAGGATCAACCGCAGCCAGTATTTATTCTGCTACCACTGCTGCCAATGCAGCCACCTCTTCACTCACAGGCTCCACCCTAGTAAAACGCGATGGTAGTGGTAACTTTACCGCCGGCACCATCACAGCCACCCTGAATGGCAACGCGACCACCGCCACCACCGCAGCCACTGCGACCAATGCAACAACTGCGACCAATATAAGCGGGATTGTAGCTATATCCAATGGTGGCACAGGCGCTACCACCCTTGCAGGCGCTAAATCCAACCTGGGACTGGCCAATGTGAACAATACAACTGATTTGGCCAAACCAATCAGTACCCTCACTCAGGCTGCTTTAAACCAAAAAGTCAATCAGGCGCTGGTAGGAGTTCCCAACGGGTTGGCTACTTTAAATGACATGGGGTTGGTTCCCACCAGCCAGATACCACCACTGTCGTTTACCACCGTCATGGTTTTAAGCAGCGAAACGGACATGCTTGCCTTGAATGCTCCTTTGGTAGGAAGTATGGTCATTCGTACGGATAATAATTCCAACTATATTTTGGCCTCCTTACCGGCAACAGACATAGGCAATTGGGTAAAATTACTCACAATGGGGGCTGGTGTTCAGACTGTCAACGGACAAACAGGAATGGTTTATTTAACCAGTACAGATTTAGGTTTGGGTCAGGTTGAGAATACTGCAGATATCAATAAACCAATCAGCACCCTTACCCAATCAGAACTGGATTTAAAAGAAATTATAAGTAATAAATCGACTGACCCCCTTTTAGGAACGGATGATTTACTATATCCTTCCCAAAAGGCGGTGAAAATATATGTGGATTCCAAATATTCCGCAGGATTAGCAGATGCAACAGCTTCAGTAAAAGGAAAAATAAAGTTGGCCGGAGATTTAGGTGGTACGGCAGACATTCCTACTATTACACGAGTGGGAAATTCATTGGCCAATAGTGTCAGTAATGCCACCATTTTAACCAACACGGCAACTGATCTCAACACTCCCGGTATGATTGTAAAACGCGATGGAAGTGGAAATTTTTCAGCCGGTATCATTACTGCCACTTCTCTTTTGGGAAATGCCACCAGCGCTACCACTGCCATTTCAGCCACCAATGTAACGGGAGTGGTACTTCCTGCCAATGGTGGAACAGGTGCTTCCTCTACCAGCAAGGCGTTTGTTTTTGCTGG
>Ga0302205_10000908_pt1 | contig 11720 bp, 8 predicted proteins | sample II_Fen_E1_3_FD_194582 | JGI IMG/M metagenome (GOLD analysis project Ga0302205, IMG submission 194582) | Peat permafrost microbial communities from Stordalen Mire near Abisko, Sweden - II_Fen_E1_3 | ecosystem: Environmental > Terrestrial > Soil > Wetlands > Permafrost | place: Sweden: Abisko...
ATGGACGAGTTGGAAGACGAAAAGGTGGAATTGCTGCTGAATGAAATGGAAAAGGAATCCTCGGAAGATGTCCGTGAGTTGCTGGAATATGATGATAAGGAAGTGGGTAGCCTGATGACCACCGATTACCTGTCATTCCGCGAATCGATGACTATTGAGGATACCCTGGTGGAACTCAGGCTGCAGAAGCCGGAGGCGGATATGATTTATTCGCTGTTCATTACGGACAACGATGAAAAACTGATTGCCACCGTCTCGCTCAGGGACCTGGTGATTTCATCACCGGAACTGAAACTGGCCGACATTATGAACAAACAGGTTATCAGCGTACAGGATGAAGATAAGATAGACCGGTTAGCTTCGATTATTTTGAAGTACGACTTGCTGGCTATCCCCGTGACCGATGCACAGAATACCTTAGTGGGAATGGTTGTAATCGATGATATTATTGAAGATTTAATGGATAAAGGTAAAACAAAGAAAAGTAGTCGTTCATGGCGTTAATTAAATACAGCGAATTCAACAAACGAAGAAAAAACATCTGGCGGAATATCATAGTATTCCTGGCCATTCTCGGTCCGGGAATAATCACCGGAAGTGTTGACAATGATGCAGGAGGGATAACTACTTATTCGGTAGCAGGTGCCCTGTACGGGTATAACCTGCTTTGGACGATGTTCCCGGCCTTTCTGGTACTGGTAGTCGTACAGGAAATGAATGCCCGTATGGGGATTGTAACTGGCAAAGGGCTGGCGGATCTGATCCGTGAATATGCGGGCGTTAAGATCACCTTCTTTATATTCGTAGGTTTGCTGATTGCCGATATAGGGAATACAACCACCGAATTTGCAGGGGTTGCAGGCAGTATGCAGGTTTTTGATATCAGCAAATACATTTCAGTCCCCATCTCGGCGGTACTGGTGTGGTGGCTGGTCGTAAAAGGCACCTATAAATTCAGCGAAAGGGTTTTTCTGATATTCAGTGCCTTCCTGCTGGTGTATGTATTTTCAGCCTTACTGGGAAAACCACACTGGCACGAGATCGGCCAGGCAATGATTAAACCGGACATCAAATATACCAAGGACTACCTGACCATCGTGATCGGGATCATCGGGACTACCATAGCACCATGGATGCAATTCTACATGCAATCGGCAGTTATCGAAAAAGGATTGACCATATCGGATTACAAATACACCCTGGCAGATGTGATCTTCGGGAGTATCATTACAGTAGTAGTGGCTTTCTTTATCATTGTGGCCTGCGCCTCTACCCTGCACATGAGCGGGATTAAAATTGAAGAAGCCAAGGATGCGGCCTTTGCACTAAAACCACTTGCCGGGGACCTGGCATCAGCAACTTTTGCATTCGGGTTGTTTATTGCTTCTATCTTTTCAGCTACTATTCTACCGGTCGCCACTGCATTCTATGTGTGTGAGGCTTTTGGTTTTGAAGCAGGCATCGACAAGAAATGGAAGGAAGCACCCCAGTTCTATTGGTTATTTACCATCATTATCATAGTGGGAGCTGCCATCATATTAATACCGAACGCACCGCTTATCCTGATCACCTTGTGGTCGCAGGTAGCTAACGGGTTATTGCTGCCGGTAGTGTTGATTTGCATGATATTGATCGTAAACAACAAGGAAGTAATGGGTGAGTATGTCAATAACCGCTATCAGAATATCTTTGGATGGTTTACCATTTCGGTATTGATAGGACTTACCATGACCCTATTCATAGCTTCGTTCTTTTAAAAGGGATATAGTTTTTCAGTGAAATAAAAAAAAAAGAGATTCTGACTTAGGTGAGAATCTCTTTTTGTGTCCAGCGTTCCGCGTTCCATGTTCCGCGTTCCATGTTCTGTGTTCCGCGTTCTGTGTTAATGGATCAATCCTATACATTGCATTATTAAACATATCTGATGAAAAAAAGAGATTCTCACCTAAGTCAGAATCTCTTTTTTATGGAGCGAAAGACGGGACTCAAACCCGCGACCCTCAGCTTGGAAGGCTAATGCTCTATCAACTGAGCTACTTTCGCGAAAATATTTACTATTTAATCATTTACTATTAACTGTTTAAAAACGGTAAATCATCAATTGACAAATAGTAAATTTGATAACAGTGGGCAGTGAAGGATTCGAACCTCCGAAGTCGAAAGACAGCTGAGTTACAGTCAGCCCCAGTTGGCCACTTTGGTAACTGCCCATAGTTTTTTTTAGCAGTGCAAAGATAAGTTTAAATATCCAAACTACCAAACAATATTTGCCATTTTTATGGCTGTTATAGCGGCTTCCACACCCTTATTGCCATGAATGCCACCCGCACGATCGAGAGCCTGTTGTAAGGTATTGGTTGTGAGAACACCAAAAATAACCGGACACCATTCAGCACGGGAATTAAGATTTGAAATACCATTGGTCACACCCTGGCAGACATAGTCGAAGTGAGGAGTATCGCCCTGGATAACACAGCCCAGCACTATCACAGCAGCGTATTTATGGATTTTTACACCGTCGATAACAAGTTCACTGGAATCCAGCAATTGTTTAGCAGCAAAGGTTAATTCAAAGGTACCGGGCACATGGACTACTTTAATCTGTTCATCAGTGACTCCATTTTCCATTAATGAGTCAAGGGCACCCTGTAATAAGGCATGCGTAATGTTTGGATTCCAGTCAGCCACTGCAATGGCATAGTGTTGTTCGGAGACCTTTACTTTGTCGGGCATCAGGTCTTCATCGTAATCAGAGAGGTTTTGATATTGAGTTGCCATAATATTTAGTGTTGAGAATTGAGGAATGAGAGATGAGAAATGAGAAATGAATTAAAAAAGCTACCTCTGATTCAGAAGTAGCTTTTATATTTTGGATTCAGATTAAAACTTACTTTTGAACGCGAGCAAGGTATTTATCAATATCTGACGCTTCAGGGCTTTTAGGGTAATTATCTTTTATCTTGGTATATTCCTTTTCAGCTTTTTCTGGTTGATTCAATGATTCGTATACTAACCCTGCTTTTTTCAAATAAACAGGACTCATTACAGCATTATCTTTACCAGCCGCTTTTTCAAAATAGCTGATAGCCTTTGAAGTTTCACCCAACTCAACATAACTGTCACCTGTCAATCCGATCACAGAAGCTGTGAAATAAGTATCATCCCCATCGAATTGTGAAAGGTATTTGATAGCATTGTCATACTGACCTAATTTGTAGTAACAAATACCTGCATAAGCTGCAGCGAGTTTTCCGGAAGCTGTTATGCCATAGTCGGAAACAATTTCTTTAAAACCAATAGATTCAGAGCCGGTACCTTCAAGTGCCAGGCGGAAAGAATCTTTGGCGAAATAACCTTGTGCTTTGTACATTTCATTCTCAGCAGCCACTTCACGTGGTTCGAGATAAAAATTACGGAATGAAAGAGCGATTAAAACAATTAAAACAACAGCACCAACTCCATAAATGATTTGTTTCTGGTATTTTTCAATAAACACTTCAGTTGAAGTTAAAGCATGTTCAACATTTACTAATTCGTCGTGTTTTTTTTCCTCTTTATTCGACATAAGATTCGATTATTAATTTCTTTTTGTTAATACGTTTTTTAAATCAGAGTTGCAAAAGTAGATATTTTCTTTTATATATCGAAATTTTTGGAAGTGTTTTTTTACAGCCCGATTAAATAGTTGTTATGAATGAGGCAGTAGCGATGAAAGGCGTATATTTAACTATATATTTTACGTGAATCGGAATACATTCAGAAATAAAACTATATATTTGCAGCATAAGAAAAGCTAACCGCATTGTCCTGAGATTGGAAAACTCAACATTTAAAATTTAATCGAGACATGTCTGGTTTTTAATGGCGGGCTGCGCCTCAGGGTATCCTTTATGGACGGCAGATTACAAAAAGAACTAACACCTCAAATCCTAATTCTAGGAGTTTTCTCAACTAACGGCAATGCGGTTTTTTCTTTTAATAGCATCAAGCGTTGAATAAGAAATTGTCAAGTATGTTTTAGCCTTTAAAATATAGCTTTATGACAAAATTAAGCTTTAACGAAAAGTACAACTTAAGAATTAATCGGTTTGCAGTTCAGAGTATTATTTTCTACGTAAACCATTCAAAAAATCAGAAGAACTTAGAATTATCGGTAAACAGTTCTTATGTTCATCCACTTCTGTAGCAGCAAATTTCAGAGCCTTCACCAGAGGAAGATCTGAAGCCGAGAGATCTTCCAAATTATATATCGTTCTTGAAAAAATAGATGAATCTGTTTTTGGGCTGGAATTAATTGAAGATCAATTAATAGCGGTAGAGAACTTCAATTCTGTTCAAAACGAGGCAATTGAACTCCTTAAGATTATATCTACACCCGTAAACACAAAAAAGGAATAGCATCGGACTTTGAATATAGGGTATTGAGTTTTGGATCTTGATGCTCAATGCTCAATGCTCAATGCTATTTCGTACGCTTTTTCGACTGTTTTCACCTCTGAGAATACTATTGATCGCCGCATGTTTCGTTCACGCAACTGACATTTACGGGGATGGGTGGTCATATATTTCAACAATGCTCCGAAAGGTTCGGATTGATAGTAAGGGGATTGTGGATTTGATACCAGGAAGGCGGTCATGGTTTCATTCTTGAGTACGAGTTTCTCAATGCCCAACCGCATGGCTAACCACCTTAACCTGACTACCAGGATAAGACTTAGTCCTTCCTCAGGAATCTTACCAAAACGATCTTCCAACCTTTTCTCAAACTCCAGTAATTCGGCATCATTGTCTATATTATCCAGTTCACGGTACAGGCTAATACGTTCCGACACATTTTCGATGTACTCTGCCGAGAACAAAACTTCCAGGTCAGAATCTATCTGACAGTCGGTCACATAAGTGGTTGAGATTGCGTTTGCAGCACGTTCATCGGCATACAAGTCGGCAAATTCTTCATCCTTGAGTTCATGCACAGCTTCGTTTAATATTTTCTGGTACGTTTCATACCCTAAATCAGCAATGAATCCGCTTTGTTCAGCACCCAGCATATTCCCGGCACCCCGGATATCCAGGTCCTGCATGGCGATATTAAATCCACTGCCCAATTCAGCAAAGGTTTCAATGGCCTGCAGGCGTCTTTTAGCTTCGGGAGTTAAGAGGCTGATTTCAGGAGCCATCAGGTAACAGAATGCCTTGCGGTTGCTTCGCCCGACCCTACCCCGAAGTTGATGCAAATCGCTAAGTCCGAAAGTATTGGCATTGTTTATAATAATCGTATTGACATTCGGAATATCAATTCCTGATTCAATAATGGTAGTAGCCACCAATACATCATATTCATAATCAATAAAATCGATGATAATCTCTTCCAGTTTGTCGGCAGGCATCTGTCCATGCCCTACAGCCACCCTGCATCCTGGGATTAACCTGCGGATCATATTTTCAATGACGTAGATGTTCTGAATACGGTTATTGACAAAGAAGACCTGCCCGTTACGGTTCATTTCTATCTGAATGGCTTCACGGATCACATCTTCATCGAAGACATGAATTTCTGTCTGGACAGGATACCGGTTAGGTGGTGGTGTGTTGATAATGGACAAATCACGGGCACCCATTAATGAAAATTGCAAGGTACGTGGAATTGGGGTGGCAGTCATGGTCAATGTATCTACATTAATCTTCAGTTCCTTAAGCTTTTCTTTCACCGTTACACCGAATTTTTGTTCCTCATCGACTATCAGCAACCCTAAGTCCTGAAATTTGACCGACTTGCTGACCAGTTTGTGAGTTCCAATGACAATGTCGACCTGACCTTTGGACAGGCGCTCGAGTACTTCAGCTGTTTGCTTGCTTGTTCTGGCACGGCTCAGGTATTCAATCGTACATGGAAAATTCTTCAGACGATCCTTAAAAGTGTTATAATGCTGTAATGCCAGCACAGTAGTAGGAACAAGTATGGCAACCTGTTTACTGTCGGTGACAGCTTTAAAGGCAGCCCGGATAGCAACTTCCGTCTTGCCGAATCCCACATCGCCACAGACCAGCCTGTCCATAGGAAGTACGGATTCCATGTCTTTCTTTACATCTGCGGTAGCTTTAACCTGATCGGGTGTATCTTCATAGATGAAGGAAGCCTCCAGTTCATGTTGCAAATAGCTGTCGGGTGAGAACTGGAAGCCCTGTTCAGCTTTTCGTTTGGCGTATAGTTTAATTAATTCACGAGCGATATCCTTTACTTTGGATTTAGTTCGTTCCTTCAACCGTTCCCAGGCACCTGAACCCAGTTTATTAATACGGGGAGCTTCCCCTTCTTTGCCTTTGTATTTTGAAATGCGGTGCAAGGCATGGATGCTGACAAAAATAATATCGTCGTCTTTATAGACGAGTTTTACCATTTCCTGCATTTTACCATTCACATTGGTACGTACCAATCCCCCAAAAGTTCCGACCCCATGATCGACATGCACCATATAATCACCGATCTGAAATTGGTTTAACTCTTTGAGGGTCATTACTACCTTTCCAAGACGGGTCTTATCGGTCTTGAGCTGGAATTTATGGAAACGATCGAAGATTTGATGATCGGTATAACACAGTAATGATAAATCATGATCGATAAAGCCTTCGTGCAACGTATTTTTAACAGGTTGAAAAGCAATTGATTCACCCCGGTCAGCGAAAATAGCTGCAATACGATCGGTTTGCTTAGGACTGTCACTGAGAATATAGAGTTTATAATCCTCCTTCAACCAGTTCTTTAAATTTTCACTGACCAGATCGAAGTTTTTGTGAAAGATAGGTTGTGGAGAGGTATTAAAGGCAATGGTAATTTTGGGCAGGAAGTAATTTTTTGTCCCCCACTCTATTTTACGGAATGGTTGAACCTGCTCAATGAATTGATCGCCTGTAATCTGTGTTTTAGCCAGATGAGGAGTTTTTTGTTCCACTTCATTGGCCTTTACCAAAGCTTCGTCATAGTGCTGGTTTAAGCGTTCGCGCACAAATGCCACATTTGAGAAGCTAAACCAGCAGGATGAAGGAATAAATTCAAGGAATGAGACATGCGGGGATGTAGTATCGAGTTGCAGGTCAGGGATAATAATAATCTCCGTTTTCTTTTCCTGAGACAACTGGGTTTCAATGTCAAAAACACGTATGGATTCCACCTCATCACCAAAAAAATCACATCGATAGGGAAGTTCGTTTGCAAATGAAAATATATCCACAATCCCCCCACGAACCGAGAACTGTCCGGGTTCATAGACAAAATCAACACGCTCGAACTTATATTCCAGGAGCATTTCAACTATGAAATCAATTCCGAGGCTTTCACCCACATGAATCTTCAGCATGCGCGTCTTCATGCTATTGGCAGAAACCACTTTCTGCATCAACGATTCGGGATAGGTGACCACTATACAGGGAGTCTTGACATTTGTCAACCGGTTCATGACCTCTGTACGCAGAATTTCATTGGCTGTATCCAACTGAGACAGTTTAATAGCTCTTTTAAAGGATGATGGAAAGAAAAATACATCATCCAATGAAATCATCTGCTTCAGGTCATTGTACATGTAAGCAGCTTCATCCGCATCCTCCATAACCAATATATGGGTATTGGGGTGTGCTTTAAACAGGGATGTTATGACTAATGCTGATGAAGATTCACTCAAACCTGAAATTTTTAAATTTGGTTCGAGTGAAGAAGCCCAGGTTACAAGCGCTTTAACTTGAGGATGTTGAGAGTATAGTTGTTGAAAATCGGAAAGAATCAATTGATTGGTTGATTAAGTTGATTGGGTTGATTGGGTTGATTGGGTTGATTTGATCCGGATTCTCGGATACTTTATTCAAAAATTCTAACTTGACAAACTTAATTACCATCATTACCCTAATGACTTAATTAACTCAATCAACCAATTAACGAAACTAGTAGACGACCTTATCCTCCGCCAACGTCCAGCTGTGGAATGCAACAATAGCCTCTTCGGGTAATAACTGAATTGTTTTTACACGACGGCTTTCGGGACTTAAGACTATTTCATCATAAATGAATGAATCGTCAAAACCAATGTTTCGGGCATCTGTTTTTGTATTTCCATAATACATTTTATCAAGATGCGCCCAGTAAACTGCACCTAAACACATTGGACAAGGCTCACAGGAAGTATAAATATCACATCCTGCCAAATCGAACGTTCCTAATTTTTTGGCAGCTTTACGAATGGCATTTACTTCGGCATGAGCCGTAGGATCGGTATTGGCAGTTACCCGGTTCACACCGGTTGAGATAATCTTACCTTCTTTCACGATCACTGCCCCAAAAGGACCACCCCCATTTTTTATGTTTTCCTCAGACAAAGCAATCGCTTTGCGCATAAATTTCTTATTGTAATCCATCAAATGTAATTTCAAATTTTAAAAAGCAGTACAAAGATAGTCTTTTTTTGAGATAGTCATTTTGGGGGATAAAAAATACGATTAAAATTAAGGAAATCCGCTTTTATACAAGGTTAATTTTAAGAATTTAGAAAATTGGTAAGAGCTGAAATTCTTCACAATCCTGTAATACATGTTACACAACACATAATCTTAACAAAACAGTTTTAGCAGCCTTGAAATATCAATTAAAAATAATCTTCCATAGAATTAACATTAATCTAAGTTAATTGTTTAAAATTAATTTCAATTTGTAACTTAACCAATAAAAAACCGGGATAAAAATAAAAAAATGTAATTTTCGCGGCTGGAATTGTTGATAAATATTATCCTCATGAAATAGTTTTTAACAGGAAAAATCTTATATTTGCGCATATTAGTAATAAATATAAAACTACGTTTAATTAATTCAACATCTTTATGAAGAAAGTTTTTTCTTTTTTAATTGTGGTAATGATCGCTCAGCTTTCATTTTCGCAAGGATTGGTAAAGGGAACAGTGGTCGACAAAGCCACCAATGAAGCTCTAGTAGGAGTAAATGTTTTAGCATCCTCGGGTGCCGGTGTCAGTACAGGTCTTGATGGCAGTTTTGCAATCAAAGTACAGGCAGGGAAACAGGAACTTAAAATAACTTACATTGGGTATTTCTCCAAAACAATTGAAGTCTCAACTAAAAATCCGGATTTAGGGAATATCGCCATTGAAAGCGAAGCTATCGGATTGAACGATGTTACGGTGACTTCTTCGGTTGCTATTCGCCGCAAGACTCCGGTTGCCCTTTCTGTTATCGATCCTATCATGATTGAAAATAAGTTGGGAACACAGGAATTTCCTGAGATTCTTAAATCTACACCAGGTGTATATGCAACCAAACAAGGTGGTGGATTTGGTGATTCCCGCATCAATTTACGTGGCTTTGAAGCTGCAAATATAGCCGTTATGGTTAATGGTGTTCCGGTAAACGATATGGAATGGGGCGGTGTTTATTGGTCTAACTGGGCAGGTCTAAGTGATGTAACCCGCTCTATGCAGGTTCAGCGTGGTCTTGGTGCTTCAAAAGTAGCCGCACCATCGTTAGGAGGTTCTATAAATATAGTAACACGTTCTACAGATGCAAAAAAAGGAGGAGCTGTATCTTATGGTGTTGGAAATGATGGTTATGAAAAAATAGGATTTTCAGTTTCAACTGGTTTGACTGCAAATAACTGGGCAATTACTTTGTTAGGTTCCAAAACAGTAGGTAATGGATATATACAAGGTACGGAATTTGAGTCATACTCCTATTTCGTAAATATCTCAAAGAAAATAAATGACGCACAACAATTGTCATTTACTGCTTTCGGTGCTCCTCAATGGCACAATCAACGAAATACTACGAATAGCCTTAGCAGTACAGACAAACTGACAATAGAAGAATGGCAAAAACAACCATTAAAATATAAATATAATCCTTCTTATGGTTTCGACATGAACGGGCAAAGAAAGGTTTCAGTTTATAATTATTATCACAAACCTCAAATTTCATTAAATCACTTTTGGACAATTAATGAAAAATCGAGCCTTTCAACGGCATTATACATGTCAATTGGTAATGGAGGTGGTTCAGCAGGCGAAGGTTACACGAGTACTGACCGAACAAATTTCAACGGTGCATCAAATGGCGTTCCAAATACTCTGTTCCGATCCGAAGACGGAACTTTTAATTATGGTGCCATTTATTCACTGAACAAAGCTAGTACTAATGGTTCAAAAATGGTAATGTCTAACAGTGTAAACCAACATATATGGTACGGTTTACTTTCAAATTATAGCACAAAAATAGGACAAGACATTGATCTTAGTGGTGGATTGGATTTACGTTACTATAAAGGCACACACACCAATGTAATTACCGATTTATACGGTGGAAGTTTCTTCATTGATGATGCAGACGTAAGTGGGACAACAAAAAAATTAAATGTTGGAGATGTTCTCTATCGTGACTATGATGGATATGTAGCAAGTGAAGGTCTTTTCGGCCAGGCAGAATATAATAAAAACGGTTTAAGTGCATTTGTTTCTCTTTCAGGATCCAATACATCAGACTGGCGTTATGATCGTTTCTATTATGCAGCAGCCAATGCACGTTCTGAAACCAAAAACTTTTTCGGCTATTCTGTAAAAGGCGGTGCTAATTACAATATTAATGAAAACCATAATGTATTTGCCAATATTGGAATCATCTCACGTGCACCATTCTTTTCTGGTGGAGTATTCCTTAATTCTACATCAAGCAATGTAACAAATCCGAATGCTGTAAATGAAAGAGCATTTTCTGCTGAAGTTGGTTATGGTTTTAAATCAAAATACCTTACTGCAAATTTGAATGTATATCGTACAAAGTGGATGGATAAGACAATGGTTCGCTACGTCACTCTTCGTGACATTCAAGAAAGTTTGGTTGCAAATCTTCAAGGGGTCAATGCTCTTCATCAGGGGGTTGAACTTGATTTTGTTGCAAAACCAGTAAAAGACCTAGAGTTAACAGGAATGGTTTCTATTGGAGATTGGAACTGGCTCAACAATACTACCGGATATCTTTATAACTCTCAAAATCAACCAGTGGATATATCTGGCAACGTAGTTGAAATGCTAAGTGCAAATCACGCCAAAATGGATGTAAATTTAAAAGGTATTCATGTTGGTAATTCTGCACAAACCACTGCTGCAGCTGGATTTAGCTATCAAATCATAAAAGGATTCCGTATAGGCTTGGATGGCAATTATTTTGGACGTAATTATTCCTACTATAATGTTTCATCAATTGGTAGTGGAGTAACCTCTTCAACATACGTTCAACCATGGATGATTCCAGATGCTGTAACTCTTGATCTAAATGCAAACTATCGCTTCAAAATAGGTGAATTTGATGCAACGCTGGTTGGAAACATAGATAATTTATTGGATTCCAATTATATTACAGATGCAGTAGATGGTGCAGACCATACTTCTAAAACAGCAGCTGTTTACTATGGTTTTGGTCGTACATGGTCAACAACTTTAAAAATTAAATTTTAAATAGAGTCGTTCATTTAAAACAAAATATAAACAATGAAAAAGATATATTTTATACTAAGTTTGGCTGTCATAGCCTTACTTTCGTCTTGTTCTGAAGATTATAACGAACATAATTTTCCAGGATATAAGGATGTTACAATACCAACAAATGTTGTGAATTACACTTACACATTAACCGATGCTGATTATACAACTATTGCAACAGCCATAAAAAAACCGGT
>Ga0302205_10000912_pt1 | contig 11706 bp, 5 predicted proteins | sample II_Fen_E1_3_FD_194582 | JGI IMG/M metagenome (GOLD analysis project Ga0302205, IMG submission 194582) | Peat permafrost microbial communities from Stordalen Mire near Abisko, Sweden - II_Fen_E1_3 | ecosystem: Environmental > Terrestrial > Soil > Wetlands > Permafrost | place: Sweden: Abisko...
CAAGAACTCCACAGAAGATCGTATTGATTGTTATAATGCAGGAGCAGATGCATATATTGCAAAGCCTTTTGAATTGGCGGTTCTTGATGCACGTACAAAAAATCTGATAAGCAAACGAAGACAAAAAGTTGAGAAATTTAAAATGAACAAAGAAATTAATATTTCTTCGATGGAATATGGCTCTTTGGATGAATTATTTTTACAACAAGCAGTAGTTAAAGTTGAAGAAAGACTCTCTGATGATACATTCGACTTTGATCATTTTGCTATCAATATGTCTTCATCAAAGTCTACTTTACACCGGAAGCTGAAATCTTTGACAGGACTTTCACCAGGAGAATTTATTCGAAATGTTCGATTAAAACATGCTGCTCAGATGCTTATTAATAATAAAGGTAATATATCTGAAATAGCCTTTGCAGTAGGTTTTAATGATCCTAAGTACTTTAGCAGATGCTTTAAGTTAGAGTTTGGAGTTACTCCAAAAGAATATCAGGAATCAAAAAAAAATTGAATATAATAAGGGAGAATAGTGACTCTCCTTTTTCATAACCAGTAATCACTTAGTAATCAATTTTTTGAATACATTATCTCCATTATTCAGGATAACCAAACAATTGGATATCGGCTATACCTACATTGTTTGTTCCATAAGTAGAGTTAACTTTTAAACGAACATATTTTGTGTCCGAATCATTAAAATTAATGGTTTGAAATTCAGTAGTATTTTGCAAAATGGAATAACTAACAGTTGTAAATGCTGTTCCGTTAATTGATGTTTGAATTTCAATGTCTTTGGCTCCTATTCCAAGAACAGATTTAATATTAAGTTTATTGCATCTATATAATCCCCACAGACTTAATGTTAACTCTTCTGGAGTTTTAGTAGTAGGTAAAATAAGTGATTGATAGTAAGTGCTGTCAATATTGTCGATAGTTGCAAATGGAAAGTGTTCGGGCCATTGATCATTCGCAACGATAGACTTCCCTTGTGAAATATTACGATAACCGCCGGGAAACTGCGCTATAATGATTGTTATAGAATTATTTAGCTTCTGAATAAACTTACATTCTTTTGGCTTTATTGTTGTACTGAAAGTTTTATATTTTCCGCTGTGCCATATTGAAATAGTGGCAGGTACAGAGACTTTATTGGGATTCAGGACATAAACCGAATACGGATTGTCACCCTGAACAGCTAACAATGGCAATGTGCGTGTTTTTATATACGAGTATAACTCATTTGCAGCAGAAGTATTGGGCATGCAATTAAATGTAGCTGATCCGGTTGAATTGGTTATGGTTGTTATTCTATCAAATACAGGAGCACCCTGAGGATATGACAAGGTTATAGTTGAATGTGCAGATGAACGAAAGTTCGACAAAACTACATGTCTACGCTTATCAGGGTCTTCGGCAGCTGTAGCTTTCCAACCGTTTTCCATAGTTGGATATTTAGCTTTAGTAGCTAGAGTTTGAGTCGTTTTAGCATCTACTTTCGGATATACAATTGCTGAACGTGAAAATACAACATCACCTGATGTAAATGTTTTTAATGCTGTAGAGTATGATCCGTAAAGTTTTGAAACATTTATTGAAGTACATAATTCTTTTTCTCCAAAAGCAATTCCATTACCGCCATTCACGACCATTCCTAATTTATTATCAACATTCACCCAATTTCCGCTAATGGCACTTACTGAATCGCCATTAGAATTGATACTGCCAGCCTGAGAATAAAGTGTACGAGAGTTGTTTGTTAGGATGTCAGTTGTAATACCCAATAACATTCCACCATCTTTTAGTATGGTTCCCGGAACTTCGGCTATCATATCTTCCTGATATATTATTGAGTTCCCCGGTGTAGAATAGAATGTCAAATACTTGGTCATATTGCCATCAGTAACACTCAATTTTCCTGAAGTAGAGAAACTTTTAGGATACATGGAATACGTGTTCGATATAAAAGAAGCATTACGCTTGTGTCCGCTAATATCAATATATCCTGTAAAGTTACCGGTATTAGCCGTTTTATAGGGGAATATAATATTGCTATAGTTTACTGAGTTTGGCGATATCATACCCATGTAAGATTTGTAACTTTTACCATCTACAGATTGAAACCAGGAGAATGTTACAAATCTATTCTGGTTATTGCTTCGTATGATATTGCTGTAGGGTAATAATTTTGTGAGTTCATGTTTTTGGCTGAAATCATCCCATTTGGTTGCAATGATTCCGGTAGTTGGGTAAAAGAGGTGGTACAAATAGGCAAAAACTAATCTATGACCGATAACTGCCATACGTCGTTCTGCAACATCCGGCTTTAATAGAAACGCACCATCTGGAGTAGTAGACTGACGCATTCGGGCATATTGCAGGGTTATACTTTCAAGCATTAATGCATCAGGATCTCTGTAAATGCAAGCCAGTGCAGAATAGGTGGCAAGTTGATCATAGATATACATGGACCAATCGTTTCCGTTAGGCATAGCCAATTCTCCATCAGCAAGAATCAATTCTTTCAACATGGTATTCCAAACCTCGGGAACATTATGTTTCAAAGCATCAGGAATAGGAAAGACCGGATTTAGTTGATTTTGAATGGCCTTGAATGCCAGGAGCGATTCGGACATTTCCTGAATCGGAATGTTTAAATAAGATGTATGAAAAAAATCATGATTTTCAAGAGCGTAATCAGGGAATAAATTAGCCCCGATATACCATTCCGAAATTGTTTTACCATCAACGCGGTCTTTAATTGGATCTTTTCTATATAAGTCTGCTACAACACTATATGCATTCATGGCAAATTGTTTACACTTGAAAGTCCATGCCTCGGCATTTTTTTCTTCAGGATACATACAGGCTGCTATAGAAAGGATATTAGTATCCCAACCGTTTTCTTCAGCTTTTGTATCCGAATTGACACCTGTTGGAATTATTCGGGAAAGATTATAGTTTGCTTCGGTAACAATAAGAGTTTTAATAGCTTTTTTGTCTGATTCTGTGAGATAATCCTGCATTAACCACGAAGCATAAGCTGTTGAACTACTCCAAAGTGATGATTCCCAGACAAGCCCCCAGTTATGACTGTCAGTACAATGTATTGTTCCTGTTTTGTGAGTATTATATGAGTAACGAATAGCTGCAAGTGCATGTTCTTTGATAGTGCCAATAGTTATGCCAGTTGGCAAAGTTTGTTTGTTACAGTATTTGTAAATAAACGAATAAATCAAAGCATAATCAGCATTTGTTCTGGCTCCATGCTCTGTACTTTGACCATTTCCAAAATAACCACCCGATCTGTAAATGCTTTCAGAGTAGGGAAGATGCTTCACCAGCATTTCACGAATAATAGACTTTACTTTTTCTTCTGGAATCTGATCAGAAGTAATAGTAAATTTAGAACTTCTTTTCTCAACAGATGCGCTTATAGCTGTCGATGATTCTTTTTTAGCAAGAGTTCCTTGAGGGAAAAGAGATGTTATCAAATAAATAATTATTAAGACAATAAACGGTTTCTCAAAGTGAGTCTTTCTATTTTTCATTTTTTATACTTGTCATAAGTCGAAAATAAACTTGAAAATAGCGTAAATGTGTATTACTACCTGATAATTAATTTGCATAACAGGTATATCATTTTTAGAGTAGAATATTCAATCTTTTATGCTGTAAATTTAAATTACTTTTCTGATATAATAAAATTATCTTTTTAATTGAGATAAATTCATAGTATTGTCAATAGTCGTAATTACTTTTAAAAAGAAAGGAATGCTCAATAAAGTGCATCCCTTTCAAAAACAACAACTTCTTCTCTATTATACTTAATAACCAGCGTTTTGTTCTAAAACAGCATCCTTGTTCAGGTCTATTTCACTTTGAGGAATGGGTAATAATAGTTTGTTGACAGATGTACTATCTAAACCGACAATCGGATGTGAACTGGTAGCATCATTATTTAAGCGAAGTGCTCTTTTGGCTAACATTCCTGTTCTCATCAATGTCATACGTCTATTTTCTTCGGCTAAAAGCTCTCTTGCTCTTTCATCCAAAATAAGATTCAATGAAACCTGAGTTGCTGTAACAGGTGATGCGTTTGATCTTGCGCGCAGGGTATTGATGGAAGTGACTGCATCATTTATATGAGCACCTCCTTGTTTAAACTGAGCTTCGGCAAGTAACAAATAAGTTTCACCTAAACGCATTATAGGAAAATCTTTAATTGTTGAATATCCGAAAGCATCAAGTGGATCATAACAACTCCATTTGGTAGTACTGGGACAAATTTTGTATATAGTGTCAGCATTATTATATGGAACAGGTAATCCTAATTTAGCCGGGTATGCCGGGTCATTATACGTATATCTTCTTCGGATATTAAATCTTGAATTACGCATATCTGTTGATTCATACAATCTGTATAAAACCCAGTTGTCCAGGCGTAGACGTCCTATTGCTCTTCCCCCCAATGAATCACAGATAGCAAGACCCGCTATGTTATAATATGCTGCACCCCAGACTCTTCGTTGTTGTGGAGATCCTGAAGTTCCACCAACTATTGTAGTTGGGTTTTCTTGTTGAAGTACCCAAATTGCTTCGGTATTTCCCTGACTTTTCCGTTGATTCCCATAAATAAACATATCAGAGAAAGGATCGCCTGCAAGTGCTTTCTTTATACCATATCTGCTTGTAACTAAACTAAATTTACCACTATTAAGGATTGCTTTGCATTGGACTTCTGCATCTGCAGGTCTACCCATTCTCAGATAAGCCTCTGCTAATAATTGTTGTGACATGGCTTTATTGGCCCTGGCTTGATTTGTATTATCAATTAACGGTAAATTAGCCGCTGAATAAATCAAATCCTTTTCAATTAACGTATTGACACTGTCAAGTGGTGCCCGAACAAAATCGGTTTTAGGTCCAGAGATAGTCTTAGTAATTACAGGGACACGACCAAATAAGGTGGCTAACATATTGTAGGCATAAGCTCTGAAGAATTTGGCTTCTGCATCAATTTGGTTTTTACCTCCCTGTGATATTCCTGAAATACTCGGCGATTCAACTGAGGTAATAATATTATTGGCATTATTAATCAATTGATAGGCCCACTTCCAGGTGTATGATGCAGCACCGTCAGTTGAAACTAATTTATCATAACTATAATATGGAATTTCCTGACTCTCCTGATTAGGAGTAGAATAAGCGATATCAGTACCGGTTTGCCAGACAGCAACCCAGCCTTGATGATCACTATAGGTGTAATAATAACTCATCTGAGTGTATAAACCTTTGAGAGAAGCTTGAAATCCCAACGAGTCAGTCAATGTTGCCGGAGCATATGCAGAGTAATTCGTTTCATTCAGGAACGAGTCTTTACAAGATATAAATGTTTGTAACATCAGGAACAAACACAGTATTGAAAAAAATGTCTTTTTCATGTTTTTAATTTTTATAATATCATTATTTAAGTGCTACATTGATTCCAAAAACCACAGATCTTACACTTGGATAATTGTTTGTCCAACTGATAGTCCCATTATTAGGTCCATTATTAGTGGAATTATAACTTATACCTCTGCCTGTGTAGGTATCTTCCGGATCCCATCCAACCCAATTGGTAAAGGTGTAAAGGTTTCTGCCGCTAGCGTATAAGGTCAGGCTTCTAAAGAACGTATGTTCAAGAATCTTCGACGAGAAGACATAACTTAATGTTACATCTTTTATTCTTGTAAAGCTATTATCTCTTGGATACCCGTAACCCAAAGTATTATTGTAAGACAGTGCTGCACGGGTATTACTCATATTTGTCGGAGTCCAGTATCCTATTTCAGCAGGAGTGTTTCTTCTACCCTGTTCATCGGCATAATTTAAATCGACATTATTTTTCAATGAACCTTGCGATGTTTGAATAAAGATACTCAAGTGGAAATTTTTATAATCAAAGGTATTGGTGATACCTCCTATCCATTTTGGTTGTGTAGAACCTTGGTAAACTTTATCATTGTTTGCATCAATTTTGCCATCACCGTTTACATCCTGAAATTTAAGATCACCCGGTTTAGCACTATATTTAGCTAAATCTGCATCCCCTGTTTGCCATACACCAATCATCTTATAATCGTAGATTGCACCAAGTGGTTTCCCTATAAACCATTTATTTCCAATATCACTCTTTTTATCACCGTACAAATCAATGATCTCATTCTTGTTTGTGCTGAAATTCCAGTTAGTTGACCATTTAAAGTCTTTAGATTTGATATTCACCGTTTTAAGACTGATGTCAATTCCTTTATTTCCAACAATACCGATATTATCCCAAACGTTTGAGTATCCCGTTACAAGAGGCAAATTACGTTTTAACAACAAATCAGATGTGCGGTTGTCATAAACATCTACTGTTCCACTAATTCTTGAGTTCAGAAATGAAAAATCTACCCCTGCATTTAAACCCTTAGTTGTTTCCCAATGCAAATTAGGATTACCCAGTATGTTTGCTAAAACAGTCACATTACTAACTCCATTAAAAGGATATGAAACTGTATTATCTACAAGTGATGTTTGATTTACACCTATGGCCATGTTTCCAGATTTCCCATAAGAAGCTCGTACTTTCAATTGATCCAGAAAGCTTTTTGTACTATTCATAAAACTTTCGTTTGACAAATTCCATCCTAGTGCTAAAGAAGGAAATGTGGCATATTTGTTCGTATTTGCGCCAAAAGCGGAATAACCATCGCGCCGGGCTGTAAGTGTAATTAAATATCGGCTATCGTATGAATAATTCAGACGTCCCATTTGAGAAAGCATAGAATAACTACTTTGGTATGAGCCAGAAGTTTGTTTTGCACCTGCGCTCAAATTATTAACAGTCAAGATGTCATTAATAAATCCAACTGCACCAGCAGTAACCGAAGTATAATTATTTTTTTGAGAACTATACAATCCGGTAAAGTCAAAATGATGTTTTTGCCAATCTTTAGTATAAGAAAGTATATTCTCAATTACCCAAAGTGTTGTTTTCGTATCAGTTATCGAAGCCGTTCCGGAATTATCATTTCCATCTCTGCCCACATAGCTGGAAGCATTTGTCGGGTTATAATTGTAAGAAGCATTAAGTCGATACTTTAACCCAGGAACAAATTTTGGTTTTAATTCAGCAAAGAAGTTTGTATTGACATTCACTCGCTGATCTTTACTATCATTGTATGTCCCAATTAACGGGTTAGTATATAATAATTCCGGGTACATTGGATAAATTTGGTATTTTCCGGTTGTAGTATTCATTAGCTGACCATAAGGACTCATAGCTGATGCGTTAAGTAGATTTACCTTGTTTCCATCATAGTTATTTGAAACTAAGAACAATGACACACCGGTAGTCAGATAATCAGTTACATTTGTTTCCAAATTAGATCGTAACCCCGCTCTTTTATAGTTATACCCTTTAACAACTCCCTTTTCGTTCAAATAATCTCCCGAAATATAGTATTTTACATTTTCTGCTCCACCTGAAATGGATAGATTATGATCTTGTATAATTCCTTGTTGGGTTGCTTCTTTAATCCAGTCTGTCGTTTTGCCTGCATTGTAATTAGCGACTTCATATAAATTTGGAACAGGACTTGTTTGTATCTGATTAGTCTGTGACATATAATCAGCATACTTCTGAACATACTCGGCACCACTTCTTGGGGTCAAAACGTGAGCAATATTCTCAACTCCGGCATAAGCAGCATACTGAATAACTGGTTTTCCAGCAACTCCTTTTTTAGTTGTGATAAGTATAACCCCATTTGCTCCGCGGGTTCCATAGATTGCTACAGCAGAAGCATCTTTAAGAATTTCCATTGATTCGATATCATTGGGGTTAATGTAACTAATATTACCTTCGAAAGGAATACCATCAACAATGATTAAAGGATTTGTACTGGCGTTAATAGAATTGACACCGCGAACCTGGACAGTTGGTGCACTCCCCGGAACGGATGATGTATTTGTAATTGTAACTCCGGCAACTGCACCTTCTATTGCGGTCATAGCATTTGTTACGGGAATTTGAGAAAAGCGTTCTTTTGATACCGATGTAACTGACCCGGTAATATCGCTCTTCTTTTGCGTTCCATAACCTACCACAACTACTTCATTCATGTTTACTGAATTATCTTCAAGCTTTACATTGAGCGAAGTTTTACCTTCTACTTTAAGTTCTAAACTATTCATACCAATGTAGCTAAATACCAGTACTGTAGATGGAGAAATATTGTTTAATGAAAATTTTCCTTCTAAATCAGTGATAGTCCCAACAGAAGTGCCTTTTACCTTAACGCTTACTCCGATTAAGGGCTCTCCATTTTTGTCGGTTACTCTTCCCGAAAGACTTTCTTTAGATTGTTGCTGTGCCGTCAGGTTGTTTGATGCACTGCTCTTCTCAGAAGCAAAAAGCGTTGGCATAATGCAAACGGATAGAGCCAGAAGAAATAAATAATTTTTTACGTTCATGATTTTTTTGATTTAATTAATATTAGATTACATAAGTGTTTTTGTGGTATGGTGGTATGACATATTAATTCACCATATCTTTGGGTTAACTGTTTTTGTTCTTCATAATATATTTATATTTTAATTAGCGAATATTTTGTTCTGTTTTTATGTATTTGTAATACATTACTAAACGAATGCAAATATATTATATCGATTATTCAGGGGGGATAACTATTCATTCAAATAGGTTCAATATTCAGTCATTGTATTTATATTGCTGAATAACAACTTTATATGTATACGTGTGTAATTTAATTTATCTGTTGTTCTTAAATAATAACGTATCTGAATCCATCACATTTTTTAATGATTTATAGTTTATATAAATTATGAACTGCAATGACAATGTGCTTAATCAAAGTTAACCAGTAATTCTTCAACACCTGCAACCAAAATTGCATTTCACTTAGGACTGAGCAATAGAATAATGTACTGAACATATCGGTTGTCACGACAGAGTCAATCGGGGTTGTAATATTACTAATATGATTGAAAATTAAAGAGGGTGTTCAATCTCTGAACACCCTCTTTAATTATTTATTAAGGTACGTGTATATCAAGACTAATTAAAGCTTACCTCTTTTCTCTCTCCGTCCCAGAATAGTATTGTCACAGAGTTTTTAGCTGAGGAATACTGTATTTTCTTTATTGGAACTAACTCATCATCAGTCCACGTTTCTCCTGTTTTTTTCCATAACATCAATGTTGCATAAATAGCTTGATCTTTCGTATCCGGTAAAAGTTGATTTGATAAATTAATGACTGAGCTTATATCACTTTGTGGATGTAATCCTTTGGTTTGAACTGTTTCCATAGTTTTCCAACCCTTCAATGAAATTAATGCTAATTGATATACGCCATTGTTGATAATACGAACATGATAACCTCTAATATCGCGATTTGTTTCTTTTATGGGCTCTTTCAATTGAGGCAGGGCATAATGACCCAGGCGTACTTCTACGGATACAGGGCTAACAATTTTATCTACACGCAAAATACCATTGGGAAGAGGAATGTCTGCTAATAGAAATTGAATATTTTTATTTGTTTCAAGTACAGCATTACGATAATATATACCATTCTCAAATTTTTTGAATGTGAAAAGTCTAAGTGCTTCCCATTTGTTATCTTTATTTTTAATTACATAATTCATGGCTACTTCCCCGTTTTCGCCATCTGCCTGCCAGGGGAAAGCACTATTGTAAGATAAGCGATCATAATTTTCGCTGCCTCTGAAAGGCTCTCCAGCATTAAGAATCGGTACATGACACCAGGCTCGAATCTCTGATGCACCGATGTTTGGATAATCAGTAATCAAAATGCCAGAACCTTTCTGAAATTTATTGCTAACGGTTCCTTTTGCTAATTCTTTTTCCCAGGCTCCTTCATTCTCGGTTGCAGTCCAGAATGGATTGTTTTCGGGAACCAACAATCCAAGAAACGCTTTTCCACTCCAATAAACACTTCCACGGCAGCTATACGATTGAACAGCCGGCTCAAAAGGTCCATAAAAGCCAAGAGTAGGGACGCTATCTTTCATGAAATTCGGGCTCCGAAGAAACTGGAGCAGAGTCCCTGAAGCAATTCTTCGCATCCAACCATAATTTGTCTTTGGATCGTTTTCATACCCCATCAAAGGAAACGGTGCAATGGATGCATACCGATATGAAATACTACGTCCCCACATAATCATTTCTCCATTCCGGCTAAACAGGTATGGATAATACTCTTTTACTTCTTTGAAATTATTTAAAAATTTCTGAGCAAATTCAGGATAGTTTTTTTTGCCAATATACTCAGACCACACCATTCCATACATCTGAAAAGCCCACATACTGTAGTAATCGTAAGCTGGGTTATCGTTGTACCAGCCTTCACCACGGTAATGGTCGAGCGTCTTTTGCAAATATTCTTTCAAAATATTCTTGTTGATCGTATATCCTTTACTTTCAAAAAAACTAAGCACAAAAATATTGAAGAATTTCCAATTGGAAGGCACTGTAGGTCCATCACCATAACTTATCATAGTAGCGGCTAATTTGTCTTTTTCTGATTGAGTAAGTGGATCCCAAAGTACTTCAGGAATGGCCAATAATGATATTGACAATGCCCCGAATTCCACAAGGTTCTGACTTGGCCCCCCATTCGTTGCCCGGGGTTTTATATAGCTTAAACTCGATGGATCAATCAGTTTCGTAATCTGATACCGGTAATAATCGGCTACCTTGATATTATTTATTACCAGATCCGGATTGTCTTTCAATAATGGGGTAGCATAAAATAAAGTTCGACAAAGTCCTTCCAATTTTTCAGTTGGTATCTGTCCATCATTTCTCGGATAACTTTTACCCGCTTGTTTGGGGAACTTCATCGGATCGTCCAACGAATGAATATAGCTAAAAGCACCTTTTAAAATATAAAGTGAAGCGTCTTTCCAATGCTGACGTGTCATTCCGGTTAATGGACTTAATTTATAATCCGGTTGATTGAGCTCAAAAACCTGACCTGCCGGTTTGTTTGGAAGTTCAATTTTTTGAGAACTAACAGAAATTAGATTTGTGATGAATATTAGTAAAATTAATCTGATTTTTGATTTAAGTTTCATTTTATTTTAGATTTAAAAGTTTAAAAAATTGATCCAAAAGGATATAAGTAGTAGAAAATATAGATTGCCCTATTATTCAAAATATAACTTCATAAACCCTCAGCTCTATTGCCCTCTCCCGATAGCTATCGGGATTGGGCAGGGGAAGAGGTTATATTAAATTAAAAAATAAAACAAAACATAATATTGTTCCATTTACTTATTCGTTGTTTAGTTTATGATACATGTACAAAAAACGGTCGGCGTTCCTGATAGCGATATGAACCAAGTGCAATAAAGTGGGTATCAATTCAGATTTTACTATAACTGCTTTATGCAATTTGACATGCATTCCCAATTTAGAATACTATGTTGAGTCATCCGAAATTAATTCAGCGGATTTGTCAACTTGCTCTTTGACAACATTTGTAATTGTAATGGATTCTAAATTGTTGATAACGATCATTTTAATTAAGCTTATTTGTTCAGGTGACCTCTCTTTCATTCTTTTTAGACCTTATTTGGAACTGTTTTATCGTAAAACGAATATAAAACGTTAGCTTAACGTATATAAA
>Ga0302205_10000917_pt1 | contig 11671 bp, 8 predicted proteins | sample II_Fen_E1_3_FD_194582 | JGI IMG/M metagenome (GOLD analysis project Ga0302205, IMG submission 194582) | Peat permafrost microbial communities from Stordalen Mire near Abisko, Sweden - II_Fen_E1_3 | ecosystem: Environmental > Terrestrial > Soil > Wetlands > Permafrost | place: Sweden: Abisko...
GCCGGTGGACCAGCAATCGATTTCTTTGACTTCGAACTCTTTTCCGGTATAAATTTTAAAAATGCCTGCCAGAAAACCTTCGTCGTAATCACAGACGGTATATCCGTTTACAGGCAAACCGGAGCAATCCAAATCTTCGGAAACGGTCACGACAAGACTCAAGTTTTCAGCATCGATTTTTTCTATCTTAAGTATGCCAATGCCCATTTCCTCGAGAATCTCATGCAGCCTTGCCAAAAATTTATTCAGGGGCAGGCTCCCGTCCAATATGTTCTCACAGAATGCCTCTCCGGCAACTTGTCCGGCCCTGGCCAATAAACGGCGGGTTTCAACATCGCCGAATTCATCTTTGAGCACGGCTCTCATCGTGTACTGCATCAACCGGTATACTTCCACACGGGTGAACATTCCCAGATTGGGACGACCTTCCTGAATATCACCCAGATCGGTCCAGGAAAAAAGTTCGTTGGTCATAATTTAATTTATTTTCAAAATTACTCCAATTCAACACTCATCGCAAAAAAATGGCTAAAAAGATAGGCCTTTTTAATTATTTAAAACATTTCTGTAACAAAAGAAGGGCTTCGTTGGAATCAAGGTTCTCAGTGAGGTCGAATACGGTGATGGATTTGCCATCGACTTCGAGCGTTTCATTGTTCAATAAGGCTTCCGGGATTTCACCGAATGTACGGATCAGCTCTTTTCCAAAGGAGAAATCCTTAAAATCGGCTTCCCCTTCCGGGCTTGAATGGTCGGTATCGAATCGGTGCAATTCAATCAATGCTTCTACTGGTCCTGCCGAAAGGTGGATGCCGTTGAAACTTTGAGAAACATCGGGTATTCCAAGTTCCACTTTTCGTTCCATCAACAGGCGGCGAAGGCTTCCTTCAACGGCTTTTCGTGGATCGGTGGCGCCTGCGAACGACTCCCGAGCTTCCTTCCAGGGCCGGTCACCCGAAATGTTGAACAGGACGATGCTGCGTCCGGGTTCTGTGAAATGCCGGAGTTGTTTTGGGTGAAAGGCGTTGAGCACATAAACCACCTCCTGATCGATCCGCAGTTTTTCCACATAGGTTCCGCTGGCCAATTTGAGGTTTTCGGAATTCTGCCACAAACAGTCCAACGAATGGAAATTAAAGAAGGGGTATTTCCGGAGGAACTCCATGCCACCCAGCACATTGGATGCATCGGCTTCCTCACCAAAGATGTCCCTGAAGCGTTCCTTGGCACCATCAGTCATTGCATTCAGACCCTGATTGGAAACCAGCGAAATGACTCCGTAATGCTGATCAATGAGATTGAAGGCTTCCAGGTATGTGGCTGCCAGAATGCGTACATCGTGGATGACAAAACCGAAGGCATCCATTTGTTCCAGTATCAGGTCGATAACAGATTCCAAACGGATGGTATCGGACGGCATCGTGATTTCGGGCTTGAGAAAAAGCAGGTATTCGTTTTTCAAAACCGGAACATCCGTGTCTTCGAATATCACTTCGTCATAGGCAAGACCGGTTTGTGCCAATCGTATCTTGTCGGCAACCAGCGTGGTCAGGTTTTTAGGAATAATCATGCATCAAGGATTAAGTACATCCCAAGATACAAAAATTCTGAAAATGTGTCGTGTTTTCGGAAATTAATGTACGGCTTTTTCGTAAAGCGCTTCTACGACATCCCAATCCATGACGTTCCAGAAGGCTGTTATGTAGTCGGCACGACGGTTCTGATACTTCAGGTAATAGGCATGTTCCCAGACATCGATGCACAGGATGGGTTTGCCGCTGCATCCTGCATCGGGCATGAGCGGGTTGTCCTGATTGGGCGTGGAGCAAATGTCGAGTGCGCCGTTTTGAACGACCAACCAAGCCCAACCGGAGCCGAAACGGCCCATGGCGGCTTTATTGAAGGCTTCCTTGAATTTGTCCAAGCTTCCCCATTTGGCATCGATGGCTGCCGCAAGCACTCCTGAGGGTGCCAAAGCAGGTGTCGGGGAAAGCAGGGAGAAATACAGGTTGTGGTTGTAGTAACCACCGCCATTGTTGCGTATCAACGGAACATTCTTATCGGCAGTAGCCAGAATATCCTCTACCGACTTTTCTTCGGCTGGTGTTCCGGCAATAGCCTTAGTAAAGTTGGTCAAATAGGTCTGATAGTGTTTGGTATAATGGATTTCCATCGTTTTGGCGTCGATGTTGGGTTCCAAAGCGTCATAGGCATAGGGCAATGCCGGCAGTGTAGACGACAAGATGTTGAGATTCAAAAAGCTGATTCCAAGAATTAATAAGTGTATCATACCTTGAATGTTGTTAGTTTAAGACAAATATAGTACATTTGCCAAGTTTTTACTTGTCTTTTTCAATTTTCTTCTATGACAACCAACAAGACTCCTCAAAAAATTCTCAGGCATTTGAAAATGAATGGCCCCATGACCGCTTCGGTTTTGGCCAAGGATTTTGAAATGACGAGCGAGGGCATGCGGTTGCATTTGCTGAAACTGGAGGAAAGCGGGCTCGTTCAGTCCGAAAGCCGTACCAAAGGAGTTGGACGTCCAACCATTATCTACAGTTTGTCTTCCTTATCCGGCAAACAATTTCCGGACAACCATGCCAACCTGACCGTCCAAATTCTGGAAACGGTTCAACGACTATTTGGGTCAGAAGCCCTGCAATTGGTGGTGGATGATAAAAAAACCAAAGATTATCTGCGTTATGAGAAAGCGCTTGAAAATGCGTTTTCTTTGGACGAAAAATTGGAGCGGCTCACCGATATCAGAAACAGGGAAGGCTATATGGCCGAATGGTCCCACCAAGGGGATGAATGGCTTTTTGTGGAGAACAACTGCCCCATTTGCAAAGCAGCTGTTCAGTGCGACGGTTTCTGCCGGGCAGAGATTGAAAACATTCAACGGCTTTTGGGAGAAAAGTTGCTGATAGAACGCACCGACCACACGGTGGAGGGAGATAGGCGTTGTACGTACGTGATCCGTTGATTATTGAAAGGCGACCAAGGTCGAAACGGGGGATACGCTGACTTGCTCACCTTTGAATTCTGAAATACCCAATTCATTCACTTTACCATCCTGAACAACGATGGTCCATTTACCTGCCGGCACCTGCACGCTGACCGGATGGTCGTTTGAATTGTGGATCACTACTATTTTATTCCAGGAATCACCGTTTGAGTTGGGTTCCAGGATATAGGCCACGACGCATTTTTCAGTGGTGTTCAGAAAGCGAAGGTTCTTCTGTATTTGGGTGGCAGAAGCCATCCGAAAGGCTGGATGCTGCTTTCGCAACTCCACCATTCCACGGCAGAACTCATAAACGTCGTTGTAATAGGTCTTGTTTTTCCAGTCTATACGGTTGATGGAATCGGGTGTCATGGCTGTATTCGAAACACCGCCTCGGCTGCGCATCAACTCTTCACCTGAAAAGACGAAGGGAATGCCCTGCGAAGTCATCACGATGCTGCTGGCCAACATCGTGCGCTTTGAAACCTGTTGCATCGTTTCCAAATGGCGGTCAGCGGCTTCGAGTTGGTCAAAAAGTGTGAAGCCAAGGTGTGAAGAAGCATATTGAATCATCTCCTTGGGATTCGTCGCGTAGTTGACCAAAAATCCGGGCGAACCGGCCGCATTGACTTGCGGATGGCGAATTCCACCGACAATCCCGTACTTGATGAATTCCTCCAGGTCGGGTTTACCATTGATGAATCCTAAATCCGTGGAGTCTGTGGGATTGCCTTTCAGTGCATTCTCCCATACCGTGTTGAAGAAGGCGATACCGGGCATGAATTTGGTATTGCTGGCCATGCCTCTTTCCAGTTCCGACAAGGGTGAAGGATTTACTGCGACACCGTCGCCACAGATAAAAATGGACGGATCGATGGAATCTATGGATTTTCGAATTTGATTGATGGTTTCTATATCCATAACACCCATTTGGTCGAGTCTAAAACCATCGATGTGGTATTCCCTGATCCAATACAGCAGGGTTCGCAAAATATATTGGCGCACGAAGGGCTTCTCGGTGGCCAATTCGTTACCATATCCGGAAGCGTTGGATGGACTGCCATCCGGTTTCAGCCGAAAACAAAGCCCTGGAAGGGTGTTTGAAAAACCGCATTCGCGCATTTTGGCCATATGGCTGAAACTCATGTCCAGAACCACTCGGATGCCTGCCTTGTGCAAAGCTTGGACCATTTGTTTGAATTCGGTGATACGGGACGATGGTTCGAAGGGTTTGGTGGAAAAAAGACCCTCTGGCACGTTGAAATTCAAGGGTTGGTAGTTCCAACTGCGGATAGCGTCCTTGGGCCTCGATTCATCGTCTGTCAGGAAATCAAACACAGGCATCAGCAGCACGTGGGTGACACCAAAATCCACCAAATGATCCAAACCGGTGGAGAAGGCGTTGCTGTTGGTGGATCCGGCTTCCGTCAGTGACAAGTATTTTCCTTTGTTGACGATGCCCGACTGCTTTCCCATGGAAAAGTCCCGGAGGTTCAGTTCGTACAGGATCATATCGGTAAAAGGACCCATTTCGGGGCGAACGTCCGTCTCCCAACCTTGGGGATTGGTTTGTTTCAAGTCCAGAATGGCTCCGCGATGTCCATTTACACCGACTGCACGAGCCTGAATGCCAGGGGTTTCGTCCAGCCAATTGCCTTTGTATAATATTCGAAAGGTATAGAATTGCCCTTTAAGGTCGGACGAGAGGTACATTTTCCAAAAACCTCGATCTTCTTTTAGTTGAATTTCCTGAAAGTCCGCCCCTCCCCTACCATCTTTGTAAAGGTTCACCCGTACCTGAGTAGCAGCAGGAGCCCATAAAGTGAAGGTCGTTCCCGAAGCCGTATAAGTCATTTCTTCGTACGGCTCGGGAACTGCAGACTCACTGGCGGCGTACAGATCCGACAACAGGTATGGTGTAAAAACCAGCATTGTCAGGAGGAGAAGCACGGGATGAGTCTGCTTCATTTCAATGGGATTTTACCAAATGGAAGCCCGTTTTTCGACTGGCAAGTACATCGGATCGTTCGGAGTGATGCCAAAGGCGTCGTACCAAGCGGCGATGTGCGGTAGTGCACCGTCAACTCTCCATTTGCCGAGTGAATGCGGATCCTGTTTGGTCAGACGGATAATCTCTGCATCACGGGTATTGGTTGCCCAAAGGTTGGCATAGGAAAGGAAAAAACGCTGCGCAGGGCTGAAACCGTCCAGCAACTTGGTTGTTTTACCTTGTTCCGTTTTCAGGAAGGCATTGTAGGATACCTGAAGTCCACCATGATCGGCAATGTTTTCACCAAGGGTGAAGACGCCGTTGGCGTGTAGGGTGTCAATGACGATGATTTTGCTGAAATAATCGGCCAACACTTTGGTGCGGGCTTCAAACTGAGTGGCATCTTCGGGTTTCCACCAGTTCTGCATGTTGCCGTCCTTGTCGTATTTGCAACCCTGATCGTCGAACCCGTGGGTCATTTCGTGGCCGATAACCACCCCGATGGCACCGTAATTCACAGCATCGTCCGCATTCATGTAGAAGAAAGGCGGTTGTAGTATGCCTGCGGGGAAACAGATTTCGTTCGTTGTGGGATTGTAATAGGCATTCACGGTTTGCGGCGTCATCTGCCATTCCATCTTGTCAACGGGCTTGCCGAGCTTGGCCAGATTGTAGTTGTATTCAAAATTCTTGGAGCGGCAAATGTTTGCCCAATAGCTGTCTTCCTTGATTTCCAGTGAAGAATAATCCTTCCAGGCATCGGGATAACCGATTTTCACGATGAAGGCGTTCAGCTTTTCTTGAGCCTTGGCTTTGGTTTCGGGACTCATCCAAGGCAAAGCGGCAATGCGTTCGCCCAAGGAAATTTTCAGATTGTCTACGAGCTTGAGCATGCGCTCCTTAGCCTGAGCAGGAAAATATTTGGCGGTGTACATTTTGCCCACTTCTTCACCCAAAGAGTTGTCGATGGTGCTCAACACACGCTTCCAACGCGGACGAAGGGTTTTTGCACCACTCATCTGACGGCCGTAAAAGTCGAAGTTGGCATTCACGAAATTATCGCTCAGGTAGGGAGCCGCTTCGTTGATGAGGCACCATTGCAGGTAAAGTTTCAGTTCAGGAACAGGAATGGTCTGCATCAGTTTGAGTGCAGCGTTTATGGGTGCTACCTGGCAAACATTGATGGCCGTCTCGTTTTTAACGCCGGCACTTTGCAAAAGCAACGCCCAAGGGAAGACAGCGACAGAATCGTTCAGTTGGCTGATCTGGAATTTGTGGTAGTTTAGTTCGGGTATGCGGGCTTTTTCCTTGGTGAAATGTGCAGTGGCCAGCGCAGTCTCGATCTTCATCACTGCTGCCGAGGCTTTTTTACTGATGGCAGGTGTGAAGCCGGCGTTTACGAACTGGGTCTGAATGAGCTTCAGATAGCCTTCACGAAGCGCCTTTGACGAGGCTTCCAAATAATAATCGCGGTCATTCATACCCAAACCGCCTTGCGATAGTTGCGCCAAGTACGCATTGCTGTTTTTATCATCCGACCCGATATTGATGTCAAAGAACGGGCTGGGTCCGTCTTTACGCATGCTTGCGGTCGTCTTGTAAACGTCCTCACGTGTTTTCAGACCTTGAAGGGCTTTCAAACCCTCTTGCAATGGCTTTGCACCCTCGGTATTCAGTTTGGCACTGTCGTTTCCGATACGGAACAAATCACCGATTTTCTGCGCAGAAGTGCCCTTTTCATGTTTGCTTGCGCCCAAATCCACAATGAGTTCACGGATTTGACGTTGGTTTTCGTCCCTCAACTTATCGAAAGAGCCGTACCGGGAGAACTCGTCCGGGATGGGGTTGGCTACTGTCCATCCTCCCGTGGCAAAACCATAGAAATCGGTACCGGGTTTTACGGTATGATCGAGGTTGGAAAGATTGAGATTCGTTGCAGAAGTATTGTCTGCAGCCTGCGTAGTGAAAGCTAGTGTCAGGGAAGTCATTAATAGTAGACCGATTCGTTTTTGCATAATCAAATTTAATTGTTGTATGGAACGTATAAATATTCAGTGCTCAAAAGTATAAGATTATCTTTTACATTTTGAGAAAATAACCTGAAATATTACGGGTTTTAATCATTTAACCTTTTTTGACACTATTATTTCTGGAGGCTTCAGAAATAGGACAACCGTTGCAACCGCCCGAAGAGCAGGTCTTGCAGGAATTATCCGGTTTTTTCTTTGTAAACAGTGGAAGTAAGACAACTATGAAAGCGATCAGCACAATCAAGGAAGCGACGATGGATTGCATCATGATGAAGCGTTTTTAAAATCAAGATCAAAACTTGGCATACAAATGTAGTTTATATTTGTAGAAAGTGAAATCACGATAAATAATGAATTTTACACAATCTATACCTATTAAGTATGGTTGAATTTCTATCTTTGGAGTCTATTCTCCAAGGATGATCAATATGAATAAGACCGTTTTGTTACTTTGGTTCGTTGTTTTTGCACTAACTTGTCCGACAGCAAGTTGCAAAAAAAAGGCAAAAGATAAGAACCCCTTTGAAACCGCTATTGGACCGAACTACAACAACCTTCAGCTTGAAAAACTGGGACGCGGATTGGTGGCCATCCATCAAGGCAAGGGGTATGTGGCAGTAAGTTGGCGCAAGTTGATGGAAGACAATAAGAAAGTGACTTTCGACCTGTACCGTAAAAGTTATGTTCCCGGTTTGACCAAACTGAAGGAAGTCCGTTTAAATAACAAACCTCTGAAAACCAGCACCTATTTTGTTGACAAGTCGGTCGATACAACCATTACTCAAGAATACATCCTGGTGGAGAACAAATCTCGCAAAAAGGCGGTGTCTTACCTACTTACACCAGAAAGGGCTTCCGTTCCATACATTTCCATCAAATTGCCTCCTGTCGATTGGGACACCACCAGGGCCTATCAGCCGAACGATGCTTCTGTGGGTGATTTGGATGGTGACGGTGAATATGAAATCGTTTTAAAACGACAGATCGGAAATTTCGCCTGTTCTCAACCTGGAATATCTGGTGGAACAAACCATCTGGAGGCCTATAAACTTGACGGCAAGCGGCTCTGGCAAATAGATATCGGCCCCAACATCCGCGAAGGTGCACAGTACTTCTCCTTTATGGTTTTTGATTTCGACGGTGACGGAAAAGCGGAAGTGATTTGCAAGACTTCGGAAGGAACCGTATTCGGTGATGGAAAGAAAATCGGCGATTTCAATATGGACGGCATCGTGGATTATGTCATCAGGGACACTTCGTTGCGTACCTATGGCAAGATCCTTAGCGGTCCTGAATTCATTTCCGTGATTGAAGGTGCCACAGGTAAGGAGTTGGACCGTGTCGATTACATTCCCCGCGGCAACATGATCGATTGGGGTGATGATTACGGAAACCGCATGGACAGGCAGCTTTCAGCCGTTGCTTATTTGGATGGGAAACGTCCCTCCTACCTCGCATGCAGAGGATACAACGGCAAGTCCGTCATTCAAGCCTGGAATTTCAGAGACGGCAAGATGACCAAGATCTGGACATTCGATACGAATGCCAACAATGGAAAATACATTGCCTGGTCCAACCAGGGCAACCACAACATTCGCATCGGAGACGTGGACCACGACGGCAAGGATGAGATCATCTACGGCGCCTGTGCCATTGACGATGACGGCACCGGTCTTTACAGCACCGGCTGGGGCCATGGTGATGCCATGCACCTGACGGACATCGACCCGGACAAACCCGGTCTGGAAGTCTGGCAAGGTCACGAGTATGCACCCAGTCCCAATGGTTCTTCCCTGCGGAACGCCGCTACAGGCAAGCTTATCTGGGGATACCCATCCACTTCGGATGTCGGGCGAGCACTTTGCGCGGACATTGACCCGGATAGCCGCGGGCTTGAAATCTGGTCTTCGGGCACCAATGGTTTGTACTCCTGCAAAGGCAAGCTTTTATCCAAGGTAACACCGCCAATCAATATGGCTGTATGGTGGGATGGAGACTTGAGCCGTGAATTATTGGATAAAATTTACATCGACAAATGGATTGGTAACGGTACAACCCGAATTTTCAACGGCAAGGGCAAGGGCATCACCTGGTGCAACGGAACGAAGGCAACGCCCTGTTTGTCAGCCGATATTTTTGGTGACTGGCGCGAAGAAGTCATTTGGCCGACAGAGGACGGACGCGAAATTCGCATCTACATGACCGATAAAACGACGGAATACGGCATCACCACTTTGATGCAGGATCCCATATACCGTATTGGCGTTGCGACGGAAAATGCCGGATACAATCAACCCCCGGAACCTGGTTTCTATTTTGGAACGGACAAGGTTGGTTTAAAGGGCTTCCTTCATAAATAAAGCGTTTTAAACCATCTTGTTTGCTTTTGGTCTAAATGCTATTGTCAAATAAATCTGATACCTCTCCATCATGATCAAAAGAAAACTATCCATTCTCTTGCTTAGTCTTGCTTGCATTACCACTACTTTCGCAGAAACTGCCAGACAGATGGAAGCCCTGAACCGCGGCTTGGTCGCTTTCAGGACTTCTGAAACAACGGCTTTTATCAGTTGGAGGCTTTTGGGCACGGATGCTGAAGGCACTGCCTTCAATTTGTATAAAAGTGTCGATGGCAAAACTGCTGTGAAACTCAATGAACAACCGTTGATGGTTACTAATTTCACGGATGCTTCCGCCGGGAAATCCGATGTTTCTTATTTCGTCAAACCGGTTCTGAAAAAAACGGAAGGAACTGAAGAAGGTCGATACGACCTGAAACCTGGCACTGCAAAACAATACATTTCCATTTCGCTCCGCACACCGGAACACTATACCGCCGGCGATTGTTCAACAGGCGATTTGGATGGTGACGGCGAATATGAAATCGTAGTACACATGACTGGTGCTGGCCGGGACAACAGTCAGGGTGGTGTAACCAGCGCCCCCATTTTTCAAGCCTACAAACTGGATGGAACGTTTTTATGGGAAATCAATCTGGGAACCAATATTCGTGAAGGTGCACACTATACGCAATTCTTAGTATACGACTTTGACGGAGACGGCAAAGCGGAAATGATTTGCAAGACGGCAGACGGAACTACAGACGGTATCGGCAAAATCATCGGCGACCCGAAAGCAGATTGGCGTATCAAAACCAAAGACGGCAACATGGACCCGTTCAAAGGCATGGGTGCCGGTGGAAACCGAATGCCCGACCTCAATGCGACCGGTCCAAAAGCCGATTCAATAAGACGCGCCTGGATGCTGACTCAATTGCGCATAACCGGTGATACGGCTCTGATTGACCTGCCAATGGACACGATTCGTCAACGTCTTCGTGCCCGTGGCCAACGGCTGGGTGGTCAACGCCCAGGTGGTGGCTCAGGCGAAAACCCCTTGGCTGGGATGATTATGAGCGGTCCCGAATATATGACGGTTTTTGAAGGAAGCACCGGTAAAGCGCTTGCCACGGTGGATTATTTACCTGCTCGGGGTGATTCCGGTCTTTGGGGTGACAATCGCGGCAACCGAATGGACCGTTATCTGGCAGGTGTGGCTTATTTGGACGGGGTTCATCCCTCAGCCGTGATGTGCCGGGGTTACTACACCCGTGCCACCTTGGCCGCCTGGGACTGGAAAGACGGAAAACTGAGTCTGCGTTGGTTCTTTGACAGTTACGATGGAAAACCGGGCAATGCGGCTTTCAATGGTCAGGGAAATCATTCGTTGAGCATCGGTGATGTAGATGCGGACGGTTATGATGAAATCGTTTATGGTTCCAGTGTCATTGACCACAACGGCAAGGGTTTGTATGCCACCGGTGACGGACACGGCGACGCCTTGCATTTTTCAGACCTAGATCCGGAACGTCCGGGCATGGAAGTGTTTCAGGTACACGAGCATGGCGGCAAATATTCTGCGGCACACATGCGTGATGCAGCCACAGGAAAATTGATCTGGGGACTACCGGGTTCAGGCGATACGGGTCGTGGAATGACTGCAGACATTGACCCACGTTACTTGGGTTACGAAAGCTGGAGTGTGGCTACCGATGGTTTGTATTCCTGCAAAGGCGTCAAGATTTCGGACAAAAAGCCGCGTTCCTGCAATTTTGGCATTTGGTGGGACGGAACTCCAGACCGTGAATTGCTGGATAAGAACGTCATCTACAAATGGAATTGGGAAAAAGGTCAGGACGACGTATTGTTCAGAGCCGACAGCTGCATGTCCATCAACGGAACCAAAGCTACTCCAAACTTAAGCGCCGACCTCTTTGGTGACTGGCGTGAGGAGCTGGTGCTGCACACCTTGGACAATAAGGAGCTTCGAATTTTCAGCACCACCATACCGACAGATGTCCGACTGGTGACGCTGATGCACGACGCCCAATATCGTTGCGCCATTTCTTGGCAGAACGTGGCCTACAACCAACCACCGTATCCGAGTTTCTACCTGGGAACGGGAATGAAGATGCCTAAAACGCCCAAGATTTATACGCCGAAGGCGCACTAATATCGATATCCATAAAAAAAGCCCGGACTGCAGAGGAGGGCACTGAAAAACCCCTCTAATTGAAGCTCTCAATTGAAATCGAACTTGCAGGTGAAGCTAAGCCCTTCATCTGCAAGTTTTTTTATTACTTTT
>Ga0302205_10000925_pt1 | contig 11605 bp, 6 predicted proteins | sample II_Fen_E1_3_FD_194582 | JGI IMG/M metagenome (GOLD analysis project Ga0302205, IMG submission 194582) | Peat permafrost microbial communities from Stordalen Mire near Abisko, Sweden - II_Fen_E1_3 | ecosystem: Environmental > Terrestrial > Soil > Wetlands > Permafrost | place: Sweden: Abisko...
CACCCACGGGACCATCCTCATAATTGAGTGCAGGTTGTATGGAAAATTTATCACCGGCTTTAAACTGATGTGCCCATTTCTTACCTACTTCCACTAATTCACCTGCAAATTCATGCCCGATAATGATTGGATTTTCGGATACATCATTTGGAATGCGTTTATGGTCGGTTCCCTGGCTGGAAGCTTTGTACGATGACATGCACAAAGAATCGGATATCACCTTGGCCAGTATTTCATTGTCCTTGATGGCAGGTAATTCAAACTCTTCCAACCGAAGATCTTTTTTGCCGTATAGACGGACTGCTTTTGTTTTCATATTATTCAGAGGTAAGAAGCAAGAGGTAAGGGGTAAGTAAAAATACCTCAACATGCTGGCTTCTTCTAAAATTCGTTATTTTATAAAATATCATTTCTAATCAGGAGTATGTAAGAAGAACAAATTACTTGCCTCTTACCTCTTACTCCTTGCTTCTTGTTACTTACTCCTTGCTCCTTCTACGATAGCATTACCTGCCCACCAGTAATAGGCAATGCCTGACCGGTTTCACCACATTGTTCCATCAGGTATAACGCCCCCTTGGTTACATCCTCGGGGGAGCAACCTTTTCGAAGGGGTACCTGTGCCAGATAAAACTGTTTTACATCATCAATTGTTTTGGCACCCGGAACTTTACCTGCATTCAGATACTGAACAAATAACCCATTGACAGGATCACTCCAGAGCGGCCCATCATAGAAATTACCCGGACAGATTGAATTTACCTTGATGCGGAAGGGGGCGAGCTCTAACGCGAAAGACTGTGTAAGTCCAATGCCTCCAAATTTACCACCGGCATAGGCAAAGTTAGCTTTGCTACCCCTTAATCCTGACTTGGAATTTATCTGAATGATATCGGCAAAGTATTCCTGCGAATATCTGGTTTGCAGCTTCATCACACGGTTCACTACCTTGCAGCAATAGAAATAAGCATTGTAGTTTATCCTGGTAACAAAGTCAAAGTCCTCGGGAGTCATATCATCCAATCCTCCGGCACGCAATACCCCGGCATTGCTGATAAAACTATCTATGGCACCAAAATTACAAACAGTTTGATGAATCAGGTTTTCCAGGCTCTTAATTTCACTCACATTCGTCTTTACAAATATTGCCTGATTGCTTTTTGCCAGTGTATTGAAATGCCCTACTGTTGCCAACCCTACAGTTTCATTCATATCAGCCACTACGATATTGGCCCCTTCGAGCAACAAGCATCTGGCAATACCTTCCCCAAAACCCTGGGCAGCACCTGTTACGATAACGGTTTTATTTTCAGCACGCCCAACCGATGAACCGGCTGCCACACTGCGACGGTAGTTTTCAACTTCCCAGGTATCGATAAAGTCGATTTGTCCCTGCGTCATTGGATGTGCTCCTCCGAACGATTCGGCAAGGTATTCGATCTTCATGGCATCTTCGAATACATCGAGCAAAATGTCACATTGACCGGCATTATCCCCTGCAGCGACAAGCCCGATGCCTTTAATCAGGAATATTTTAGGCTGATAACCGTATCTGGATGTAAAGGCAGGAATTGCTTTCTTAGCTTCAGCCAATACAGCTTCAGGTTCTTCATCGTTGAGGAATATATAATTTGACTTACAATATACGATAGCATCCGGTGTGAAAGGTTTGGCAATCTTAGCCTGATTTTCAATGCTGTCATAATAGTATTTTATCAATTCAGTCTTTCGTACTTTCATGGTTTTCAAACCATCACCGGAAAGCATCATGCGAATGCCGGGAACGATTTGTTCCGTACAGGAGCATGTTTCACGTTCTGCGGTAGGGACAGGGAATTTGATTGCCTTTTCAAGTGTCTCAAAAATTTTGGAGTAAAGCACTTTAATTTCTTCAATGCTGTTTGCTCCAACAAAGATACCGTGGTTCTGCAACCAGATAACAGCAGGATCCGCACCGTCCTCTGCACGGAAAGCTTTAATGGCATCCTCCACCTTTTTGAAAAGCACATAACCGGGATCGGTGTATTCAATGTACAAAGCCTTTGCTCCAAATAATTTGCGAAGGTCACTTTCAGCATGTTGCGAGGACATTAAACCATTGACGATGGTAGGGTGCAGATGCACTACAAATGAAAAATCAATGGCATTGTGCATGGAAGTTTCCACAGAAGGACGCTTGCCTTTAGAGATTGTTGCTACTGCCAGGTCGTTCTTCACTTCCTCTTCCCGTTCAATAGGGTTGCTGCTGTATGTTTTGCCGGACATGAGGTTCAATTTGGCCCTGTCCAGCACTGCAAATCCCTCTTCGGTAATGGTTGCTAACGAGGAGCCGCTGGCTTTTACCCAGATCTTCTCAGCATTTTTGTAGGAAGTATTCCCGCCGCCGGCAATCACATAACGACTGTCACATCCGTAGAATTGCGATATTGAAATAAGTTCTTGTATTTCTTTCATAATTAACTTTATTGTGCAAGTTTCGGAGGATCTCCAGCTACACTAATACTATATCCTTTAAAAGGAATACTCAAAGGAAATGTATACTTACATTTTATTTTTTTAAATGAATCATTTTTATTGCCAGACCAGAATTCACCTGGTTTCCATTTTGGCATCAACTTCAAAACTCTTAAAAACTCATTGTCGACATTTCGATTGTAAGATCTTACAACAGTGAATTCACTTACATTTCCAATCGTATCAACTGAAAATGAAACAATTACTCGACCTTCAGTCAAAGTTGATTTACCTACTATTGAGTTATTAATATTCTCTTCAATAAATGACATTAAATCCAGTTCACCTCCTGGGAATTCAGGCATTTTATCAAGTTCAATAAATGGTTCAGTTTCTTTTTTCTGAACAGTATCTATTTTTGTTGATTGATCAATCTTATTGACCTTCTGTTGACAACTCAATAAAAAACACACTATTCCAACACAACATACAAGTTTTTTAATTCTAAAATTGCTCATGAAATTGATAATAGTGTTTAATACTCTATTCAACGACTTCTAGGTTGGGTGTTCATGTAAGTTTGTTCATCCCCCAGTTACACCGAGGCTTATTCACATTAAACTACTCCAGAATTTTTGATTAGCTCATCTCCTAACTTAATAAACTCGGTTCTTTTCGAGCGGTCTGCTTGGCCTGTGGCATCGACATATCCTCTCAGGCCTTGTGCCACCAGATGTTGATGAGCAGCTACTACACAGGCACCATCATAATTGATTTGCATCAACCGTTCGGTAAGTGGTGTGCTGTTCCTTGCAAAAAGTTCAACAGGTTCCATGGCAGGTGTATTATGCTCACTGCCAAAGGTAACGACAAAACCTTGCTCATGCAAATAAATTGCATACTTTTCCAGTAATTCCACTCCGTTACGGGTGGTAATAAATTCCACAGAATGAAAACCTCGTTCAGTCAGTTGGGTTGCGACTTTCTCCAGGTCTCCTTCAAAATCGGTATATCCCCCTTTAGCATCATCTGCCAAAAACGGATAGGTTGGTATGCCGCCTGCCGCAACAATGATATCACACACAGTCTGCATCGGCAGGAAGGCTTTCGGGTCTTCGGGAACAAATGCTCCACCGCCTGCTTTGAGCAAGTTAGCACGTATTTCGTTTTCTACTCCTGCAATGTCACTGATAGGCGACTTCAGCTCTTTCCCACTAAACAGTTTGTGAAAAAGGATTTTGATATCTATCTGATTATTGGCACAAGCTTCATAAACTTTCAGACGTAACGCTTTGGCCAAATGACGTTCGCGAATGGAACCTTTGGTCAGTTCGTTTTTAATCCATTCAAAGTCTAATGTAAACCCGGTATTATTGGCAACCAGTATTTCATTTACCTTTCCACACATAGCTTCCACCTGTGCATTGGCTTCAGCACTGACTTCGGCTAATTGGGTGGCAAACGGTTCTGCCAGTTTAACTGGATAAGACAAGCCTTTCCCGCTTAAATAAGTTCTGCCCGGGTTACCGGGATCATTCACCCGGAGACCTGCTTTCTGGTCGGCCTCATTGAGGCTGATAAACTCGATATTGAACAACGGGTACAGCCCGCGTTCCTTACAACCTTCAGCCCAGGCCTCGTAGCCGGTAGTAGTGTAAAAATCATTTATTCCTACCACTTTTACGTCTTCGGCAACAGCCCTGTCGAGCGCATCAGCTACATCCTTAAATGCACTGAATGAATAAGGTGTGTGGAGGTGTGCATTTACTTTTGTGATTTTCATGTACGTTATTGATTTATAAGATTAAAACCAAATTCACAGTACCGAAACATTTCAATACTGTGAATTTCAATACTTATACTCCCATTTTTGATCTCCTTATAAATTCAGCATCTGTAAAGTTCTGCCCTGAAATATAACCGGCCAGCGGTTGAATGCGTTCATTAATCATATCCAGGAACCAGCTTGGTTGTGGGAAGAATGAATCTTCCAGTTCAAAGGCCGGAGTAATCCAGTTTCTTGATCCCAATACACAAACCGGTGCATCAAGGTAGTCAAAGCAGAGCTGGCTGATATTTGCCGCCATATCGTTCAGGAATGAACCACGGGTACAGGCATCGCTTGCAAGAATTATTTTCCCGGTCTTCTTTACCGAAGCAATCACCTGTTCGTAATTGAAAGGGACCATTGAACGGGCATCAATTACTTCGACAGACATGTTGTATTTCTCTTCCAGTTCTTTAGCTGCCTGCAATGCAGGATAGAGCGTATGCCCGACTGTCAGGAAGGTAATATCTTTTCCTTCTTTCTTAATATCCGGTTCGCCGAAAGGAATTTCGTAATAACCTTCAGGAACGCCGCCTTTATGGAATTGTTCCCCTATTTCATAGATCCGCTGGCTTTCGAAATAAACGACAGGATCAGTACCCTGTAATGCTGAATTCATTAACCCTTTAGCATCGTATGGAGTAACCGGGAAACAAACTTTAATACCCGGTATTTGTGCTACCAACGAAGTCCAGTCCTGTGAATGTTGCGCTCCGTATTTCGAGCCTACCGAAACACGTAAAGTGATTGGCATTTTCAATACATTACCACTCATGGCCTGCCATTTAGGCATCTGATTGAATACTTCATCACCGCAACGGCCCAGGAAGTCACAATACATGATTTCAGGGACTACCCTTCCGCCACACATGGCATATCCAATGGCAGTACCTACAATGGATGCTTCAGAAATTGGCGAGTTAAACAAGCGGTGATACGGCAAAGCTTCAGTCATGCCACCATACACTGCAAAGGCTCCACCCCAATCGCGGTTTTCTTCCCCGTAGGCTATCAGAGATGCGTCTTTATAGAAACGATCCATCATAGCCTCAAAGATACCGTCACGAAGCTGAAATTGCTTCATTTTGCTAAAAGACTTGCCGTCTGTATCAAAAGCAAAACGTTCTTTAGATGCTATTTTCTTAACGCGTGAGTTGTCAGCCAAGGGTATTAAAACATCCGGTGTAGCTGTTGAGAATGAATCCACCGAGCCATTGGAGAACATCATATCTCCAATTATCTGTGCATTTTTCATGCGGGGGGAAATTTCATCATCAATTGATTTCAGGAACATCTCATAGACCAATGCTTTCACATCAGCCCAGATACCATCCAGATCAGCCTGGGTAGCCTCATTGGCATCCATCAGTTGCTTCCCGAACGAGCCGATACAATCCTGCGATTCCCATGCTTCCACTTCTTCTTTCGAACGATAGGATGAAGCATCTGAAGGGCTGTGTCCGCTATAACGATATGTCAGTACGTCCAGTAAAACCGGACCATTCTTTTCTTCAATAATTTTACGCTTACGCTTATATGCTTCAATCACAGCCAATGGATTATACCCATCAACACGTTCAGCATGCATTTGTTCCGGATTTACACCGGCGCCAATCCTGGCTGCAACATCATACCCCATGGTTTCACCACAGGTCTGTCCGCCCATGCCGTACTGGTTGTTCATGATATTAATGATCACAGGCAATCCGCCCTGCATATCCCCTTCCCAGAGTTGTTTGAATTGATCCATGGCTGCAAAGGTGATACCTTCCCAGACAGGACCACAAGCAAGTGATGCATCACCGATATTGGCAACTACCAGTCCCTTTTTGCGATTTACTTTTTTGTACAAGGCAGCACCTACTGCAATATCCCCCGAACCACCTACAATGGCATTGTTCGGATACACACCAAAGGGAGTAAAGAATGCATGCATCGATCCACCCAACCCACGGTTGAAACCTGTTTCACGGGCAAAAATCTCAGCCAGTGTGCCGTATACCAGAAAGCGACGAGCCAGTTCCTTTGTAGTGCCTTTAAAATCCTTTTTTACGACATTCACCACAGCACCATCAAAGAAACTATCCATAACTTCCGAAAGGTATTTATCATCGGACTGGTGGATTGCGCTCATGCCTTTAGCCAGGATTTCCCCGTGGCTACGATGGCTTCCAAAGATAAAGTCATCGACGGTCAAAGTCCATGCCATACCTACTGCCGATGATTCCTGTCCGATGGACAAGTGTGCCGGACCGGGGTGGTTGTACGATGTGCCGTTATAGGCACCTACTGTTTTGATCAGGTTGATCATCGTTTCAAACTCACGGATCAACACCATATCGTGGTAAATGGCTTTGAATTCTTCGGTTGTAAAGTTTCCTTTTTCGTCTTTAACGGTTTTCTGATATTGATTTACTGGAATCGGTTGAAATTCCACAAACCCCGGTTTACGTTTATCTGCGGGATCAATGAGCTGTACTTTTGGCATGATTTTTAAATATGACCCCTAACCCTTAAAGGGGTAAGAGTGGTTAGTATTAATTATTTAAATTTATAAGAGATCACACGAAAGTAACCAAGCTTCCCTGTAGGGGCTAAGGGTTATTTCTTAAAATTCAATTTCAAGTGTCTCAATCTCTACCGCAATCTGTTTCAGGAAGCGGGTTGCTTCCCCACCATCCAGGGCGCGATGGTCGTAAGTTAAACTAAGGCCGATATATGGAACGAATGCATATACCCCATCGCCTAAATCTTTCGGGCGTGGAATGATAGTATTTACTCCCAGAATCGCTGTCTGTGGCAGGTTAATCACGGGAGTAAACATTTCCACCCCGTAATTGCCCAAATTGGATACTGTGAAGGTAGCTGCTTCTGCTGCCAACAGTTCAGGGGCAATGCCTCCTTTACGGCAACCATTGGCAATTTCCTTGAACTGATTGGCCAATCCTATAATCGAAAGGTCATCGGCATTACGCACCACCGGCACCATTAAGCCACGATCTGTATCTACTGCCAATGCTAAATGTACCTTGTTGTACAAACGCATGGTGTCGTTCAGAAAATGGGAGTTCACATTCGGGAATTTCTTCAGGGCCTTGATCACTGCAAAACAAACCATGTCGTTGATAGTGATATTGGTGCTCAGGGTACCCGCATCCAAAGCTTTCTTTGCTTTTTTGCGCAGTTCCATCATCCGTCGCGCATCAGCTCCTAAATGGTGGGTCAGCTGTGCCGAGTTCTGAAGGGAAGTATGCATGGCTTTCGCAATCAACTTCCGCATGTTTGTTATCTTTTTGTCTTCGTAGTCTATGCCATATACTGTATTTGACACTGGCATTAAATCGATGGATCTTGCTGTTCCTGCCAATCCCGATCCGGCTCCCTGGGGTTGAACACCTTCCTGTGTTGCAATTTGCTTTGCCAGAGGCGTCATCTTTGGACGGTTTTCCAACACAGTCCGTATATCCTTTTCAATCACCCTGCCTTTAGGGCCTGTGCCTGTCAACTGTGTTACTTCAACAGCTTCCTTTTCAGCAAGGTTCTTTGCTCTTGGCGACACGAATACAGTTGAAGAGTTTGAAAGGTTTGAGGTTTGGGGTTCCGTGTTTAGGGTTCCGTGTTCCGCGTTAGGGGCTGCTATCGGTTGGTCATCTTGAGTCTTGGCTCCTGGTTCCTGACTTACCTCTTGCTCCTTGCCACTTACCTCAGTACCCAGCAACGCAGAATACTCTTCTCCGGGCTGTCCGAGAACCATCATATTCAGCAATACGGGCACTTCGTCTCCTTCGTTGTAAAAACATTCCAGGATAACCCCGTCGATAGGTGATTCTTCTTCAAAAGTTGCTTTATCGGTTTCGTAAGTGAATAAGACTTCGCCTTTTTGAACCGAATCGCCTTTTTTCTTTTTAATCTCGGTAATGATACAACTTTCAACCGATTGCCCTTGTTTTGGTAAAATTACTACTACAGCCATTTCTATTTGTGTTTTTTAATGGTTTTAGAATTTAAGAGTATTCGAGGATGAACGGGATGCCGAATGACGGTATTTCATTCCCGGTGACTTAGTTACTATGCAAAGTCTCGGTTGCATTAATTACCCTGAAGCATTTGTTTCTTGTGGATGATATTCAAAAAAGTAACATAGGCATTTTCCCAGGTCTTATTATTCTCCGGTAAAAATTCATCCAATGGAACCGACTCCCGTATGATTTGTCGCATTTCCTGTAATGAATCCACACAGCCGGCTGCTTTGGCCTGTATCATAATGTTTCCGATAGCCGTAGCTTCCGAAGGCCCAGCAATCACGGGTATCCCAATAGAATTGGCTGTCCACTGGTTTAACAACGGGTTTTTTGATCCGCCGCCTATCACATGAAGCTTTTCGATAGTAAAGGGAGCCAATGAATTCAGTTTGCCTAATATGAATTTATATTTCAAGGAAAGGCTTTCGAAGATACAGCGCACATATTCGGCATGGGTGGAAGGCGCTTTCTGGTCGGTTGATGTGCAATAAGCAGCAATGGCTGAAATCATGCTGGCCGGATTTGCAAAGGTGATATCATCCGGATCAATCAACGACTGGAAAGCCGGAGCCGATTCAGCCATATGTACCAGCTTTTCATACGCATAGGTAATGCCTTCTTTTTTCCATTCCTTGAGGCATTGTTCGAGCAACCACATGCCGGTAATATTTTTAAGGAAACGGGTAGTTCCTTCTATCCCGCCTTCGTTGGTAAAATTCAATGCATACGATTCATCATTGATAATGGCATCTTTTACTTCAATGCCCATCAACGACCATGTTCCGGAACTTAGGTATGCAAAACGCTCATTCTCGGCAGGTACAGCAGCAACCGCAGAGGCTGTGTCGTGGCCTGCAACGGCAATAACCGACACTTTTCCCAATTCACTTTCGTCAGCCAATACATCAGTCAGGGTGCCCACCACATGTCCGGGCATCACAATATCACCTAAAATATCGGGTGAGATCCCTGCCTTTTCAAGCAATACAGTTTCAAACTTTTTGGTTCGGGGATTTAACAGTTGGGAAGTAGAGGCAATGGTATATTCCACTACTTTATTTCCTGTAAGCATGTAGGCCAGGGCATCAGGCATAAACAACATTTCGGTGGCTACTTCCAGAAGTGAATTATGGGCTTGTTTCAAGGCAAATAATTGGTACAGGCTATTGAAATTCATGACCTGAATTCCGGTCAGATTGTAGACTTCATTGCGGGGAATAATCTGAAAATACTTCTCAGGTGCGCCATCCGTATGTGGATCACGGTAGGCATAGGGTGCGCCTAACAGAGACCCATCTTTGGCCAGTAATGCGAAATCGACTCCCCAGGTATCAATCCCGATAGAAGTAATTTGAACACATTCTTTTTTGGCAGCAGTCAATCCGGCTTTTAAATGGTCAAACAGCGAATATATATTCCAATGAAAGTGTGCCCCGATCTGAAGCATTTGATTTGGGAAACGCGTTAATTCTTTCATTTGAAGCCTGCCATCGACCAGGGTGCCTAAGATCGTGCGTCCGCTGGTGGCACCGATATCGAATGCCAGGAATGATTTGTTTTTCATGTTATTATTTTAAAGTTGGCACAAAGATATTTATTTCGACAGGAAGAAACTATGTGAATATTGACATTAAAACTGTACTTTTTGACACAAGCAGAGCAGCGCTTTTAAACTGATTATATTGTTGACATATAGTCTCCTGTGAGAAATCTATATGTCAAACAGTCTAAGGTCTAAAGTCCAAGGTCTATGGTCCTTTGTCCTTTGTCCTTGATTCTTTGTCTTGATTCTCAAATTCTTACTCTTCAAACCCTTATTTATCTTTGTTATTTCCCCTAAGTATAAAATCCAATCACCTCAGAATCCACCCTAATTCCCTTATTTAAAGTCTACTATACTGTAATAAAGGAATAAGGGTGGAGTTGCAGGGTTCAAAATTCTACTGAGGGTAAAAAAAGGAAATAGGGTTTTTTGTTTGTTCATTAACGCTGACATGTCTGCGACTATGTCAGGTTGTCTCCTAGTTGGTTGATTAAGTCGATTTGTTAATTCTGCAAGCGGAACGCCACTACATTTCGTTGTTTGATATTCCAATAGCAGAATGCTTCAAACCGCATAATACGGAACACGGAACACGAAACTTTTCTTTCTTTTTGTTCTTACCTCTTACCTCTTGGTTCTTGGTTCTTGGTTCTTGGTTCTTACTTATACAACGCACCATAAGTCTGGCATGCCCTGTAATCCGAACCCTCGGCATCCATTCCGAAGGCAGCCCAGGCACTTGGACGGAATATCTGTTCCAGTGGAACATTGTGCATGCATACAGGGATACGCAGCATGGCAGCCAGTGTAATCAGGTCGGCACCAATATGGCCATAGCTGATAGCTCCGTGGTTGGCTCCCCAGTTATTCATCACGCTGTACACGTCTTTAAACTGTTGTGTTTCATTCAACCGTGGTGCAAACCAGGTTGTTGGCCAGGTCTTGTCAGTACGTTCGTTTATCGTCTGATGCACTTTTTCAGGAAGCTCTACGGTCCAGCCTTCGGCAATCTGCAAGACCGGTCCCAGTCCTTTGATTCTGTTTAGTCTTAGCATAGTCACCGGCATACCGCCTTTTGACAGGAAGTTCGAGGAGAAGCCTCCTCCACGGAAATAACCCTGGTCGGCAGGGTACCAGGTGGTGGCTTCCAGACATTTCAGTACTTCTGCTTCCGTGATCTCCCAGAAAGGTTTCATGGCAGGCTTGCCGTCCTTACCGGTCTGTTGGCCGGTAGCGTCCAGGCAAGTAGCACCCGAATTGATCAGGTGTATAATACCGTTGGCGGCAGCACCTTCCAGTTGATAGCCTGTAACCCGTTTTACAGCTTCCGGACTCCAGAATGTTCGTACATCGGAGAATATGGAAGCCGTGTTTGTAAGCAGGTGACCGAATAACATAGACACGCCATTGAGCGAATCGTTTTCAGTAGCCAGTATAAAAGCTTCGCGGATGCCATTCCAGTCAAAGGAGGAACAGAGCAGTGCTTCACTGTAGTCGCCGTTTGGCATAAAATCAGTCCATTGACGTTGTCCCTGGAATCCTGCCAGGATGGCATTATGACCCAAAGCTTCTTCGGCAAAACCAATTTCTTTCAGTTTAGGGTTGCCTATCATCAGGTCGCGCATAATCAGCGTCATTTTTACAACATATTCCCAATCCTTTTCCTTTTGTTCCGGACTGCTTTTCAATTCAGCGGAATTATAGTCATTACCTTCGTTTACCTTGCAGTATTTTTCAGTCCAGGCCAAGGCTTTTACA
>Ga0302205_10000927_pt1 | contig 11593 bp, 9 predicted proteins | sample II_Fen_E1_3_FD_194582 | JGI IMG/M metagenome (GOLD analysis project Ga0302205, IMG submission 194582) | Peat permafrost microbial communities from Stordalen Mire near Abisko, Sweden - II_Fen_E1_3 | ecosystem: Environmental > Terrestrial > Soil > Wetlands > Permafrost | place: Sweden: Abisko...
GGGACTTCTAAAAGAATTTAAAGAATTTGCCATGCGTGGCAATGTTATTGATCTGGCTGTCGGAGTAATTATCGGAGGTGCATTTGGAAAAATCATTGCTTCGTTAGTAGCCGATATTATTATGCCACCAATTGGTTTACTGATAGGAGGAGTCAACTTTGTCGATCTGAAATGGCAATTGAAACCTGCCGAAATTGTTGATGGTGTAAAAAAAGCTGCTGTTACTTTGAATTATGGCAATTTTATACTGGTAACTTTTGATTTTCTGATCGTTGCTTTCTGTATTTTTTTGTTTGTAAAAGCAATTAATTCGATGGCAAAGAAAAAGGAAGAAGCTCCTGTCGTTCCTCCTCTACCATCCGATGAAGTGAAATTGCTTTCTGAAATCCGTGATTTGCTGAAAAAATAATACAGTCGGTATTATTAAAAAATTTCTTACTGATGACTTTTTATGTCATCAGTATCTTTTTATAGCCTTTTTGCTATACTTTCATCGGGATATAATGCTTTGTTCATCGATTTTTACTTGCTTTACTTCCCGACATGCGTGTATCTTTGCATCATAAATTTTTAAACAGACTATTATGGAAAATGAAGTTAAAAATTCGTTTCGTCCGGGCTATACAAAAGGACTTGGCTTCGGACTGTTTTTAATGCTGATTGGCGTTTTGTTTCTTGGATACAATTTTGGTATAATATCTTATAATATCAAGGAAATTATTTTCTCATGGCCTATGATATTGATATTAATTGGTGTGATACAATTTTTCAAGAGAAGATTAGTCTCAGGAGTAGTATTGATTTTAATTGGCGGTTTTTTTATGATTCCTAAAGTTATACCGGGTCTGGATGGTCAATTTGTTCATATCTATTGGCCATTATTATTAATTGGTGCCGGAATCGTTATTCTACTTCAACGTATTGTTAATCCGGGTTGGGGATTTGAATCGTGGGAACGAAACTGGCGAAATCATGAACATCGACATCATTCACATCGTTATGATCATTCAAAATGGTCAGGTAATTACGCTAACGGTGGGTTTTCTAAAAGTAGTGTATTTGGAAGTGGTGACCATATTGTACTCGATCCTGAGTTTAAAGGGGGTGAACTGAATGCCGTGTTTGGAGGTATTACGCTGGACCTGCGCAGGACTAATTTACCGGTGGGAGAGACCGTTTTAGAAGTCAATGCAGTTTTTGGAGGTATTACTATTTATGTCCCGGTCAACTGGTTTGTAGAAACACATTTAGATGCAGTTTTTGGTGGTTTTCAGGATAACCGGTTACCTAAAGAACCAATTGATACAACACGAAAACTGTTAATAACCGGATCGTGTGTATTTGGAGGAGGTGAGTTACGGAATTAATGTGATGATGTGTTAATGTGATGATGTGATAATGTGATGATGTGGAAAACAATCTATACACATTTAACTAAACTATTTAATTCTAACTGTTTACTGACTACTAAAAATGATACATCCATTTCTGGAAAATACTTCAAAAACACTTCAATATATTCTTGTTTGGGTGGTATATGCCTTACTTCAAGCCTTTTTTATACAAGGATTGGTAACATTTCCATTCTGGATGGTGCTGGTAGCCGGTATATTTGGCCTGATTGGTATTCTGCTTTGGAGTGTCGTGAAATATGGCAACTTTGTAGCATTAACCATGTATCAACGGTTGGTGAATAACATTGCCCTCGCATTATTAAGTATTGCCTCCTGGTTAGGTTGTGGATATGGTCTATTTAATTTGCTATTCGGAAATGAATTGAGCAGTCAGCTCATTCCACTGATGCCTGTTTTGGGATTTATCGGACTCTTAATTTATATGCTGATCATGCAACGTTTCCGGATTGCCATGTTTCAAATGGATCAGTTGAACAATGCACCAGACACACTCGTTGTTACAGAAGAAATAAAATTGACTAAGGAGATTCAGTCGGAAATAATTGAACGCATAGCAGTTAAATCGGGGACTAAAATTCATGTGGTGTTAGTTCCTGAAATTTTATATTTGCAGGCTGATGGCGATTACGTCCAGATATTTACCGCACAGGGTAAATACCTGAAGGAACAAACCATGAAGTATTTTGAAGAGCATTTGCCTGAAAATCAATTTGTACGGGTTCACCGGTCTGTCATTGTCAACGTGGAAATGATCTCACGCATTGAGCTGTATGAGAAGCAAAACCAATTGTTGACTCTGAAAAATGGTCAACAAATTAAAACCAGCCCGGGTGGATATAAAGCATTACGGGCGGTACTGAATTTATAAGATTTTATCATTTCGGATATACATTTTTTATCAATCTCTGAATAACAAAAAAACAGCTACTCCGCATTGGACCAGCTGCTTTACTATTATTTAAAAAGATATTAATCTTCTTCATTCTTTGTTGCTTCGTACTCTTTAAGCAATTTATCCTGAATGTCGGTGGGAACCAATTCGTAACTCGCAAATTTCATGCTGAAAGAAGCCCTTCCTCCTGTCAGTGAGCTCAAGGTCGTTGAATAACTCCCCAATTCTTTCAATGGAATTTTTGCGGTTAATTTTTCATAACCCTTTTCGCTTTCCATGCCCATTATCACGGCACGACGTCCCTGCAAGTCACCCATTACATCGCCCAACCGGTCGGAAGGTGCCTGAACAATTACATCATAGATCGGTTCAAGCAATTTTGGTCCGGCTTCTTTAAATGCCTTCGAGAAAGCATGACGACCTGCCAACCGGAATGAGATTTCATTTGAATCAACCGGGTGCATTTTACCATCATAGACTATAACGCGCACGTCGCGGGCATATGAGCCCGTTAGCGGCCCTTGTTCCATTCGTTCCATGATTCCCTTCATAATGGCAGGTAAGAAGCGTAAATCGATCGCACCGCCTACGATACTATTCACAAGAATCAATTTACCACCCCATTCCAGATTTACTTCCTGCGTATCGCGATTGCTGATTTTAAATTCCTGTCCGTTAAAACGGAACAAATCCGGAGCAGGCATTCCCTCGTAATAAGGTTCTATAATAAGATGAACTTCGCCAAACTGACCGGAACCGCCTGATTGTTTTTTGTGACGGTAATCGGCACGTGCTTTTCTCGTGATGGTTTCACGGTAAGGAATTTTTGGTTCTTTAAAATCAATAAAGATCTTATCATTGTTTTCGAGTCTCCATTTTAAAGTACGCAAATGGAATTCTCCCTGTCCGTAGAGGATGGTTTGTTTTAGTTCTTTCGATTGTTCTATAATCCAGGTAGGATCTTCTTCATGCATACGGGTGAGGATCTCACTTAGCTTTTCTTCGTCAGACTCCTGTTTGGCCTTAATGGCACGGCGGTATTTTGGTTCGGGATATTTAATTTCTTTGAAGTCATATTCGCAGCCCTTTACATTCAGCGTATTTCCGGTACGGGTTTCTTTTAATTTTACTGTCGCACCGATATCACCTGCCACTAAAACATCCACTTTTGTACGTATCTGACCGGCTACAGAAAAGATCTGACTGATCCGTTCTTTTGCACTACGGTCAATATTCACTAAATCATCGCCTTCTTTTAGTTTTCCGCTCATTACCTTGAAGTAGGAAACTTCACCAATATGTGGTTCAACACTCGTCTTAAAGACATAGATGCTGGTCGGTCCGTTTGGATCAGCTTCTATTTCCTGACCATCTTTGGTCTGTGGCTTTTCGGTTTGATTGACGCTGGGAGAAACATTGCAAACAAATTCCATTAACCTGCGAACGCACATGTCGCGACCGGCACATACACAAAAAACAGGGAACATTTCACGTCGGATTAATCCCTTGCGGATACCAATACGCATTTCATCTTCAGACAAAGAACCCTGGTCAAAGAATTTTTCCATTAATGCTTCATCATGTTCAGCAGCTGCTTCCACCAGCAGGTTATGCAGGTTTTGAGCTTTTTCTATTTCACCGTCCGGGATTTCGAGAACATCGGGTACGCCACCTTCGGGCTTCCAACGGTACATTTTCATTTTCAGAACATCCACAACGGCATTAAACTGAGGACCAACCGTAATGGGGTATTGAATCTGAACTATTTTATTTCCATAATTATCTTTAAGTTGTTCCAACGTCCGATCAAAATCAGCTTTTTCCTGATCAAGATGGTTGGCGACAAAAATAACTGGTTTGTTGAATTTTTCCGTATACCGGAAGTGATTGTTGGTACCGACTTCTACACCGTATTGCGAATTGAGAAGGATAAGTGCGGTATCGGTGACATTGAGGGAAGTTACTACACCGCCTATAAAATCGTCGGAACCGGGGCAGTCAATAAAATTTAGTTTTCTTTCGTGCCATTCGGTTTGAATAATAGTTGAAAAAACGGAATAGCCATACTCTTTTTCTACGGGGAAATAATCGGAAACTGTGTTTTGAGCGTTTACAGTACCTCTGCGTTTTATAACACCACTCTCGAAAAGCATCGCTTCTACAAGAGTGGTTTTCCCCGAGCCGGAACTCCCCAGCAGTGAAATGTTTTTAATTTCATTCGATTGATATACTTTCATATTGTATTAAAATTATAAGAATTAATACTAAAAAATAGATGCTTTTTAAAATGAAAAATCGTATGGCAATGTATGAAATCTCTATTAAAATTGTATTTCGGAAATATATGTTCTACAACATGGTTTTAAGTAGGAAGTTGGAAGCTACCAGTAAGTAGTTGGACGTTGGAATGTGAGAAGCTGGTTTTGTGTTATGGATGGAGCATTTTTTTCGTTTCATTCCAGTACTCAGGAGACTTTTTGAAAAAGTAAAAAGTAACCAGTAAACAAAGGGCGAGAATTACACCAAATACGGCAAAACTATTTTCGGAGGTAAACCATGTGGTGAGTGAGAAGAGCAGGGTACCTGTCAATACAAACACAAAGGTGATCAGGTTCAGGTATCCGATCATGTCGCCCAGTTTACGTCCCAGATTCGAGTTCTGAAGCATGGACAGGCATGGAATCTGGAACAACCCTCCCATAAATGCAGTGCTGAATACACAGAACACAAAAAACCACAAGGTGAGATGGAAAAATGTCAAAAGAAAAAACAGGATACTCATTCCCGAAATTCCGATCAGGATAAGTCCTTTTTTGACTTCCTTGCCGGAGATTCGTCCCGCAGCCCAGCATCCCAGGGCAATTCCTATAGCAGCACATGCCATGGCTATTCCGGTGGTAGTATTTGAAGCGTGATAAACCTGTTTGCAGTGAATCACCAGGTTCATTTGCAACATCCCTCCGATAAGCCAGAAAGCTGAGGCTCCAAATACAGCACTGTTGACGCCCGGATGTGTACGGGCAAACCGGAATGAATTGATCACAAATCGAATGGGATTTAACGTACCGGCACCTTCTTTCTTTTCGGGTAATTCAATTGCACGGATGGAACGCGTAACCAGCCAGCCCAGTACTGCCAGTCCGATAAAAATTGCGAACACCAGCCATTCATTATAAATATCAGAAACAACAGAAGCTATTACTGTCCCAGTCAGAATACCCAGGAATGCCATCATCTCAAAGACTCCGCTTCCAAACGAAACACCCTCTTCGCCACCGATGTCACGGATCAGACTGTATTTGGACGGTGAATACATGCAACTTAGAATGCCCATCAGCAGGACAGTCAATATCGCCATCATCACCCATTGAAAATAGAATGCCACGCATGACAATGCCAGAACGGGGATCTCCAACAACTTGCACAAGCGGAATACTTTCTTTTTGGAATATTTCACTGCCAGACGTCCTGCCAGAGGTGACAGAAAAAGATATGGCACTATCAACGATGCCGAAACCAGTGATATCAGTTGCGACTGCGTCATCCATCGCGGCATGGCCCATCCTGCTGCAATAAAGATGATGCAGTTCTTTACAAAATTGTCATTAAACACTCCCAAAAAGTTGCTTAAAAACAAGGGCGTCCATTTATTGCGGAATACTACCATGGGTTGATGGGTTGATGTGATGATGTGATGATGTGATGATTTGTTGATATGATGATGTGATAATGTGATGATGTGTGATTGGTTTAAAAAAACAGGTGATGAATTAAACCAACTCATTCAATCCATTTTTATTTTTATCTATTTACGATGTTCATTTGCTCTGTACGGTAAATTATTCTTGAATCCTGTTTGTTGTAACATTGAATGATGTAAAGGTAGAAAGAGTTGACGGAAATAAAATTTGTTTTATAAAGTTTTTATCCGGGGTAACAAATAGATTCTAAAAAACCCGAAGAGTAACATTGAGTTATTTCTTCGGGTTTAGGACTTTAACATTGGATATATTACAAACTGATTTTCTGTCGGAAGTCGCCTACCCTGACAATATACAGCCCTTTTGTTAGCTGGGGTTGAATGGTTTCTTTCAACTCAGAAGTATAGACTCTTTTCCCTTGAATGTTATAAATTTCTACATTTCCGGTAGTGAATCCTTTGAGAGTCATTGTTGAGTTTGAAACGGTAAGTTTGCGGTTGTCTGTATTTAAATTTTTAACGACAGTTGATAATTCACCAATTAATACAACATCATCAATACGAATTTCGCCTAAAGTTGGGGTTGAAAATTTTATGCTCAAATTATTTGAAACTGGAACAATAATACCACTAATAAATTCCCATTTACCTTTTGCAGATGCCAATGCTGCAATATCTGCAACAGCTAAATTTGTTAATTCACCACCATTATTAGAATATTGCACTACCATTTTTTTTGAATCACCTGCATTTTTCCCAAATATACCGAAACTTAATGTATAACGATCGTAAGATTGTCCTGATATACCACTAATGCCACTAATAGTAAATGAATTTGTTGCATTTGAGTTGAAATATAGATTCCCATGCCCGCTAGCAGTTGCAATACCTTTAATTGCAATACTGTCCGAAGGATTATTACTTCGAACATTAATACTTCCGACTGTATCCGTGCCAATTGGATCTACACGAGTCCATGAATATGTAATCCCTGTAGCAGCTAAATGATCCCAAACGTGGTTAACAATATTTTCTCCTTTTTGAGTAGAAGGCGTCCCAAAAGTCTCTTTAAAGATAATGTCCTGTGCACTTGCAGTTATTGTAAGCGCAAGAATTCCTAAGGAAAGTAGTGTAGTTTTTTTCATATGCGTATTTTATTTAATTATTTTGCAAAGTTATCTTTTTTTTTAAGACAAATACAAAAAACGAATAAAAATATAGGTCAAATTGATATTTGATGGTTTACGCAAAGTGTGTGTAAAAAAAAATACAGATAATAAAATGAATTTAAACTACATATCAATATTTTCGCAGTGAAAAAATAAAGCTTAACCCACCTGACGGAACCAGTTTGGCGGATATTTTTCCACGGTGGTTGAGTACCGCATTTTTTACAATGGCCAACCCAAGCCCTGTACCTCCCATTTTTCGGCTACGTCCTTTGTCCACCCGGTAGAACCGTTCGAAAAGGCGGGTGAGATGTGTTTCATCCACTCCAATGCCATTATCACTGAATGAGAAATAATAGAAGTGCTCATCTTCACGGTAACAACTGATATCAATGGTTAATTTATCACCCGCATAGGTGAGGGTGTTGTCCAACAGGTTCCTGAAAATGGAATAGATGAGTGAGCGGTTGCCCAAAATTTGAATGTTAGGTGGATAGTTTTTCAGGATTATACATTCTTTCTGCTCAATTTCCAAATGCACATCATTGAGCACATCCTGAATGACTTCAGATACATTACACGGTTCTTTTTCAAACAGCCGTTTGGCTTCATCCATTTTGTTGAGCGTTGTAATATCCTGTAGCAGCGCACTCAACCGTTTAGCCTGTTGGAATGAACGTTCCACAAAAAAGTGTTGACGTTGCGGATCCATGTCCGGGTTTTCAAGAATGCTCTCCATATAGCCCAAAATACTGCTTACAGGAGTTTTTAGTTCATGAGAAATGTTTTGTGTCAGGTGCCGTTTCATCTCATTTTCGTGTTCCTGGACTGATATATCATTGATGGATATTTCGAAAGTATTATCCTGAAAAACGATACATTGTACTGAGAAAACATGACCGCCTTTTTCTACAATCAGTTTCTTGCGTTTAATTTCATTGTTTTGTAAACTTTCATCGATAAACTGATTAATATCCGAAAATTCAGGGAGCATAAATATCTCATCCGAACTCTCGCATTGCTGGTCGGAAAGGATGTTGGTAAATTGAATAAAGTGCGTATTGGCAAGTAATTCTTTTTTTTGTGAAGAAAAGATACCCAGTCCTTCCTGTGAAATCTGAAGATGTTTGATCAGTTTCTCCCGCTCACGGTTCACCTCGTCCTTTGTGATCAGGAGCAATTTATAAAGCTGTACTATGTTTTTACTTATCTCACCCAGTTCATCATTCGGAAATTCAATGTCAATATCAGGCATTTCTTCTTTTTCAGCTTTTTGGGTAAATATACGCAGCCGGTCGATGGAACGTGTAAAATTCCTTGATATAATATACAGGGCTAATACAGCCATGATCAATACCATTGCCATGAAATACAGGAAAAAGGTATTCGCTTTGAGCATGCTGATCAGACTTACATTGTAAGGTAAAGCGCTCCGGACGTAATCATTCGGGAATCGGTGGGCAAGGTAATAATAATCCTTTCCGGTAGAAACAGAGTGACGTATGGCTTTTCCGTTGTCGGAATAATTAGCCATTTGTATTTCGGGGCGATTGAGGTGATTCTCAAGAACCGTATCTTTTTTGACCGACGAATCGAATGAAACAACTCCGGTAGTATCAACTACTGTTACCCGTAAGGCACTGTCGGGGAATAAGTGTACATAGTCATCCAGTTCATCCCAGGTTGGATGTTGTTCCCGGATAAAACGGTTGATCGTGAAGTTGTAGGTGGTCAGTTGTTGATCGAGTTGTTCAGTACGGAACGCCTTCTCGCGCTGGTATTGAAAAAAACAGATGATAGCCAGCATCAAAAAGAAGATGCTGAAAAAGTACAGGAATATCCGTTTGTTTAGATTCATAATCAGGAAGAATTTACTATTTATTCATTTACTATTTACTATTTAAGATATGAAAGTGAGGTGTTTTTATAAAAATATAAATAGCAAATATTTAAATTGTAAATAGTAAATGAATAAATAGTAAATGATTTTATTCTTCAAAACAATACCCATACCCAAGCCGGGTTACGATATTTTTACCGTACGGACCTATTTTTTTACGAAGCCGTGTGATGTTTACATCAATGGTGCGATCAAGAACAATTACTTCGTCACTCCATACTCTGTTCAACATTTCGTCGCGAGAAAATACCCGGTTTTTATTTTCCAACAGAAGTTTCAGTATTTCAAATTCCTTTTTGGTAAACGGTATTTCAATTCCTTCGAGCATTACTTTCTTATTCTCCAATGACATTTCCAGTTTCTCGTAGCTCAGTTGAAGCGCAGGGAGTGAATCAGTTTTATTGGTTTCAAACCTTCGTATTACTGCTTTTACCCTTGCCAGCACCTCGCGAATGGAGAATGGTTTGGAAATATAATCGTCCGCTCCGATATTAAATCCCGTCAGGCGATCAGTCTCAGAGTCTTTTGCCGTGAGATAAATGATTGGAATATTCGTTGTTTTTGGGTTCTCGTTCAAAATACGTCCCATTTTAAATCCGGATATTTCGCCCATCATTACGTCAAGTAACAAAAGGGTGTAACTACTTATGTCTTTTTTTAAGGCTTCCTCGGCCGAATAAGCCACATCAACCGTATATCCTTCTGTCTCCAGGTTGTATTGAAGGATTTCACATAAATCTTCTTCGTCGTCCACTACTAAAATTCGATATGGATTCATACACTTATTTTATTAAATATTTGATACAAAGAAACTAATTGTATATTTCGCGGTTGTGTAATAACTGTTACAAATATATGACATTTATTTAGAACCTTTCATTATTCAGAGGTATTAAATAAAAAAGAGACAATCCGGTTTGGATTTATCTCTTTTTTAAAGTTGTAACAGATGAAAGTTATATCTTTTTTGGAGCATGTTTAAGTACTTTGGCATCGATATAGAAGAAAATCTCTTCCGCAATATTCGCACAATGATCGCCGATTCTTTCCAGTTTTCTGAATATACCGATTAGTTCGAGGCATTCAAAAGCTCTGTCCGGATTTTTTTGTAAATAAGCGGCAATGATTTGAACCGATTTTTCATTGATTTCATCAACCTGAGAATCCTCATTGAAAATAGCTGCAGCAAAATTCGATTTCTCGTTTTCGAAAGCTTCCAGTCCCTGAGCCAGCATCTTGTTTACCTGATCGATCATCTTCTGCAAGTTGCTGTCCGATATTACTTCTGCATCGACTATGACCGATGGGTTATTGATCAGTATATGTGAAATACCATTGGCAAAATCACCGATTCTTTCCAGGTTGGAGTTGATCTTGAAGACAGCCAGTACAAATCTTAAATCGACTGCCACGGGTTGGTAAAGTGCAATGATGTTTTCACAAAATCCATCGATCTTCAATTCATAGGCATCTACCTTTTTCTCACGCATATTTACTTTAGCCGCCAGGTCTTTGTCAAATAAAAGAATGGCTTCACCGGCATTGGATACCTGTGATATTACTAATCTCCACATGTCAATTAAATCTTGTCTGAGGGACGATAATTCTTGTTCTATGTGTCTCATATATTTTATTTTGTAATGACCCCCAACCCCTACAGAGGGAGATGAAGTCCGGATTCCATTTTTAATTATTATTTATAGCATGATTTGTAATCAAAATCATGAGTGATGTCTTTTTACACCCTTTAAGGGGCTTGGGGTCTTTTCCTTTCTCCCCTTTAGGGGTCGGGGGTCATTCATACATCAACCGAACCTTCCTGTAACATAGTTTTGTGTCGAAATCTGTTGTGGATTGGTGAATATCTTTTTTGTTTCATCAAATTCAATCATTTCACCCAGGTAAAAGTAAGCCGTCTTATCACTAACACGCGAAGCCTGTTGCATGTTGTGTGTTACAATGATAATTGTGTAATCTTTTTTCAGTTCATAAATCAGATCTTCAATTTTAGCTGTTGAAATAGGGTCAAGTGCTGAAGCCGGCTCGTCCATGAGGACTACTTTCGGTGAGATAGCCAATGCCCTGGCAATACATAACCTTTGTTGCTGACCTCCTGAAAGAGCAAAGGCCGATTTTTTCAGTTTATCTTTCACTTCATCCCATAAAGCCGCCGATTTGATAGATTCAATGACCCTGTTTTCGATATATTCTTTATCTTTGATTCCATTTACACGCAGCCCGTAAGCCACGTTCTCGAATATCGATTTAGGAAAAGGATTTGGTTTTTGAAACACCATACCTACCTGTTTCCTTAATTCATCCACATGAACATTCGGTGCATAAATATCTTCCCCTTCAACCAGTACTGTTCCAGTCATACGGGTACCTACTATCAGGTCATTCATACGGTTGAGTATTCTCAAAAAAGTAGATTTACCACACCCTGAAGGTCCGATAAGAGCCACGACTTTGTTTTTCTCAACTTCGAGGTTGATGTTCTTTAACGCGTGGTAGTCA
>Ga0302205_10000930_pt1 | contig 11586 bp, 5 predicted proteins | sample II_Fen_E1_3_FD_194582 | JGI IMG/M metagenome (GOLD analysis project Ga0302205, IMG submission 194582) | Peat permafrost microbial communities from Stordalen Mire near Abisko, Sweden - II_Fen_E1_3 | ecosystem: Environmental > Terrestrial > Soil > Wetlands > Permafrost | place: Sweden: Abisko...
GTCTTCGTGGACGTTTTCATTGTCCTTGGTGTTGACCGCGCGCAAGCAATTGCCGTGTACCTGGTACAAAAGGTACAAATCGGTTTTGTCGTGGGCGGCGCTCACGGTCGTGAGGGGTCGGTAGCCGTACAGTTGGGGCCAATTCAGCGTTTCAATGGAAAAACGGGTGCCGTTTTCGTCGATGTATTCGGCCGCTTGCTCCAACCCAACCGATTTTAAGTCGGGCAAATACGGAATGGATAGTGTTTTCATCCCTTTTTTATTTCTCTATAGGACTACAATAGTACGATATTTTGGGGCGAAAAGCAAGGATTAGCAAAGTTTTACCTACCTTTGCACCATCAAAGCAACCCCATCAACATTATGATTCAATTCTTTAGTACACAGGCCGGTAGCGTTATTGCTGTTCAGGCTGCCCGTGGTTTTTCCGAAGCTGAAACCGCCAAACTGATTTGGCTTTTGAGTGATGCCAAACCCATGGACGAGCAAATATTGTCCGGAATCTTTGTCGGACCCCGTCGTGAAATGATTACGCCATGGAGCACCAATGCGGTTGAAATCGCCGCCAATCTGGGTGTGGAAAGCATTCAGCGCATGGAGGAATTCTTCCCGGTTCAGTCGGAGGAAGCCGAGCACGACAGCATGTTGCAGCGCATTTTCAAGGGGTTGAACCAAGACTTGTTCACCATCTCCAAACAACCAGAGCCGATTTTATCCATTTCGGACATTGCTGCATTTAATAGTCAAGAAGGTCTTGCACTGAGTCCTGACGAAATCAACTATTTGGACGATGTCGCTGTGAAGATGGGCCGCAAGCTCACCGACAGCGAAGTGTTCGGTTTCTCGCAGGTGAACTCGGAGCATTGCCGCCACAAAATTTTCGGTGGTTTGTACATCATCGACGGTGAGGAAAAGCCATCTTCCTTGTTTGAACTCATTAAAAAGACTTCAGCCATCAACCCCAATCGGTTGGTTTCCGCCTATAAAGACAATGTGGCTTTCAACGAAGGTCCTGTCATCGAGCAGTTTGCACCTGCCACTTCCGACAAACCCGATTATTTCGAGATCAAGGATTTCGCCTCCGTTATTTCCTTGAAGGCTGAAACCCATAATTTTCCGACTACGGTCGAACCCTTTAACGGAGCGGCTACCGGTACCGGTGGTGAAATTCGCGACCGCCTGGGTGGTGGCAAGGCTTCCCTGCCCATCGCAGGTACTGCTGTTTACATGACTTCCTACCCCCGCACCGAACCGGACCGCGAGTGGGAACAGTCCATGGAAGAACGTCCTTGGTTGTACCAAACGCCCGAACAAATCCTGATCAAGGCTTCCAACGGAGCCAGCGATTTCGGCAATAAATTCGGACAACCGCTTATTTGTGGTTCGTTGCTTACGTTTGAACATGCTGAGAACTCGAAGAAATTCGCCTACGATAAAGTGATCATGCTGGCCGGCGGTGTCGGTTTCGGCAAAAAAGTCGATGCACTGAAAGGTGAACCCAAAGTGGGCCAGAAAGTGGTGCTACTGGGTGGTGACAACTACCGCATCGGGATGGGCGGCGGCGCTGTTTCCTCCGTGGAAACTGGCCAATACTCCTCCGGCATCGAACTGAACGCCGTTCAGCGTGCCAACCCCGAAATGCAGAAGCGTGCCGCGAATGTCATCCGTGCACTGTCTGAACTCGATAACAACCCTGTCGTTTCCATCCACGACCACGGTGCAGGCGGCCATTTGAACTGCTTGTCTGAACTGGTGGAAGCCACCGGCGGCAAGATCGACATGAGCAAGCTGCCCATTGGTGACCCGACGCTTTCAGCCAAGGAAATCATCGGCAACGAAAGCCAGGAGCGCATGGGCTTGCTCGTTAACGCCGAAGACATTGATTTCATCAAACGCGTTGCCGACCGCGAACGCTCTCCGATGTATGTAGTGGGCGAAACGACCGGTGATCATATGTTCGTATTTGAACAAGCCGACGGGCAGAAACCCATGGATTGGCGTCTGGACTATATGATCGGCAAACCTCCGCGTACCGTCATCACCGATACGACGTTGAACGAAACGTTCGAACCCGTAACGTACGAGGCTTCCTTATTGGATGAATATGTGGAAACCGTTTTGCAACTTGAAGCTGTAGCTTGTAAGGACTGGCTCACCAACAAGGTGGACCGTTCCGTAACGGGCAAGGTTGCTCGCCAGCAATGCGTGGGTGAGATTCAGTTACCGCTTGCCGATTGTGGCGTAGTGGCGCTGGACTATCGCGGCAAAACAGGTATCGCAACGTCCATCGGACATGCGCCTCAGGCTGCCTTGGCCGATCCGGCTGCGGGTTCCGTTCTAGCAATTGCCGAATCCTTGACCAACATCGTTTGGGCTCCGCTGAAAGAGCAGATTGACAGCGTTTCGCTTTCAGCCAACTGGATGTGGCCGTGTAAGAATCCCGGTGAGGACGCGCGCTTGTACAAAGCTGTGGAAGCCGCTTCTGAATTTGCCATTGCGCTGGGTATCAACATCCCAACGGGCAAGGACTCCTTGTCCATGACGCAGAAATACGGTGACGAAAAGGTGTTCTCACCCGGTACGGTCATTGTTTCAGCCGGAGCCGAGGTTTCGGACGTGAAGAAAGTGCTGACGCCGGTGTTGGTGAACAATCCAAACTATCCGTTGTATCATATTGACTTTTCGTTCGATACCTTGAAACTGGGCGGTTCCGCCTTTGCGCAGTCTTTGAATAAGATTGGCGACGAAGTGCCCACCGTGACCAAGCCCGAATATTTCCGTGAAGCGTTCAACGCCATTCAGCATTTTATCGAACAGAGCTGGATTGTTGCCGGTCACGATATTTCTGCCGGCGGTCTCATCACCGCCATGCTCGAAATGTGTTTCGCCAATGTGGAAGGCGGTCTGGAAATCAATCTGGACGGGGTGGCCGAAGAAGATCTGATCAAGATTCTGTTCGCAGAAAACCCGGGTGTACTCATTCAGGCTCGTGAACCGCAGAAAGTGGAAAAATACTTGCACGAAAACGGCCTTGGGTTCGCATTCTTGGGCGTTCCTGCCGAAGAACGACAGATTCTCATCGAAAAAGACGGTGCGCAGTACGACTTCTTCATTGACCATTTGCGTGATGTCTGGTTTGAATCCTCTTACTTGCTGGAACGCAGACAGAGCGGCGTGAAAGCAGCTACGGCGCGTTTCGAAAATTACAAACTGCAACCGCTGGAATTCGTTTATCCTAAGACTTTTAACGGCAAACTCTCCAAATACGGCATTTCCCCCGACCGCCGCACCAAAACAGGCACGAAAGCCGCCATCATCCGTGAAAAGGGTGTGAACGGCGACCGTGAAATGGCCTACACCTTATATTTAGCAGGTTTCGACGTGAAAGACGTCCACATGACCGACCTGATGTCTGGCCGCGAAACATTGGAAGATGTGAACATGATCGTCTTCGTTGGTGGTTTCTCCAACTCCGACGTGCTTGGTTCCGCCAAAGGCTGGGCCGGTGGTTTCCTCTTCAACGAAACGGCCCGCAAGGCGCTGGATGCTTTCTATGCCCGTGAGGATACGTTGAGCCTTGGTATCTGCAACGGTTGCCAATGTCTGGTGGAACTCGGTCTGGTTTATCCGGAACACGAGCAGATGCCTAAGATGCTGCACAACGAATCGCACAAGTTCGAGTCTGAATTCATCACCGTTACCATCCCTGAAAACCATTCGGTCATGCTGAGCTCACTGGCCGGCAGCAAGTTGGGCGTTTGGGTGGCCCACGGCGAAGGTAAGTTCAGCCTGCCGTACTCCGAAGACAAGTACCACATCATCGCCAAATACAACCACGCCGCTTATCCGGCCAACCCCAACGGTTCCGACTATGCCACAGCTGGCATCTGTTCCGCTGATGGCCGCCATCTGGCCATGATGCCGCACCCCGAACGCGCGATCTTCCCTTGGCAGAACGCGTTTTATCCGCTTGACAGAATCAATTCCGATCAAGTGACTCCGTGGATGGAAGCCTTCGTGAACGCAAGAATTTGGATTGAAAAAACAAAATAATGGCAATTCTCGGTAAAGTCAACCCACTCAAGGTGGTGAAATTGGTGGACTTCGGTGTCTACCTGGACGGCGGCAGCGACGGTGAAATCTTGTTGCCCAAGCGTTACGTTCCAGAAGTCTGTGAAATTGGCGATACCGTGTCGGTGTTCATCTACAACGATTCCGAAGACCGCCTCATAGCCACCACAGAGAAACCCTACGTCATGGTGGGTGAATTCGCCGCGCTGGAAGTGGTGGAAGTCAACGAAGTGGGCGCTTTCCTCGATTGGGGTTTGATGAAAAACCTGATGGTGCCTTTCCGTGAGCAGAAACTCAAAATGGAGGAAGGTCGCCGATACCCAGTGTTTGTCTTCGTCGATTTCGACAGCAAACGAATCACGGCTTCAGCCAAGATCGAAAAGTTCGTGGACGAAAGCAAACCGGAGCTGGAAGTGGGGCAGGAGGTTGACCTTTTGATCTACAAGAAAACAGATATGGGCTGGAAAGCCGTTATCAACCAGCAATATACGGGTGTGCTGTACGACAATGAAATCTTTAAGGAAATCCACACCGGTGAAACTTTGAAGGGTTTCGTGAAGCAGATTCGTCCGGATGATAAGATTGATCTGATGCTTCAAAAGGCTGGATTTGAAAAGATCGATGACTTTGCACTGAAATTGCATGCTTTGCTGAAGGATGCAGACGGTTTCCTACCGTTTACGGACAAGAGTCAGGCGGACGATATTTACGAGGAGTTCGGCATCAGCAAAAAAACGTTCAAGAAAGCGGTGGGCGACCTGTACAAAAAGCGACAGATCCTACTGGAACCGGACGGAATCCGTTTGGTCTGAATTCAATTTCAATCATACTTCAAGGGGAGCAATTAACAAATTGTTCCTCTTTTTTTTGTTTCGAATAATCGTTTGTAAATGGTATCATTTGTACCGCTTTTATTCGAAATGTATTTTTTACTGCTGAATAAAGGTAGGAAAAGTATCATGTTCGGATAAAATAATATACGCTTTATGTGGAACATTGCTCTATTTTTGCTTCGTTGATTTCTATGCCTTAAGACCTATATCTAATATCTCTAATACTAAATCTAATTCCATGAAAAGAAAAATCTTTTTTCTATTGTCAGTTATGCTCCTGACGGGATTCGGCACGATTTGTGCGCAGAGTCTCTCTGTTTCGGGAGTTGTAACAGATGCAGGCGATGGTAGTCCGATTCCCGGAGTTTCAGTCCTTATCAAAGGAAGTGTCAAGGGAACCATGACAGATGCCAACGGAAAGTATGCGATGAAAGTGAATCAGGGCAACACCTTGGTTTTCTCATTCATTGGCATGGACAAGCAAGAATTCTCCGCACGTGCAGGAGTACTAAACGTGCAAATGAAATCGGATGCGACGATGCTGTCTGAAGTAGTTGCCATTGGTTATGGAACTTCTCGCAGAAGCGATCTGTCCGGCGCCTCTTCGTCCATCACAACTGAGAAGTTGAAAGCTTCGGTCATCACGAACATTGACCAGGCCTTGCAGGGACGTGCAGCCGGTGTCACAGCGGTGTACACTTCCGGTCAACCCGGCTCTTCGGTTTCTATCCGTGTACGCGGTCAAAACACCATCAATGCCAATGCCGAGCCACTTTATGTAATCGATGGTGTTCCTGTTCAAATGATAGGACACAGTGGTTCTTCTTTCGGATTGGGCGATGCACTCGGAAATGGTGCCACTTCCACCGTTTCTCCGTTGTCTACGATTAATCCTGCTGATATTATCAACATGGAAATACTAAAGGATGCTTCTGCTACCGCCATTTACGGATCGCAGGGTTCCAATGGCGTCATTCTGATCACCACCAAGCATGGTCAAAAGGGTGAAGCACAATTCTCCTATGAAGGGTTGTATGGTACGCAGCGTCAGGCCAGACGTCTGGATGTATTGAACCTAAAACAATTTGCGGAATACAGCAATGAAATGGCTGCTGAAACCGCTGGTCGTGAAGGTCGCGTTGAATTCCTCGATCCCAGTTTGCTGGGCACTGGAACCAACTGGCAAGACGCCGTTTTCCAATTGGCACCCATGCAGACCCACACGGTCACAGCTTCGGGCGGATCGGATGCCGTACATTACATGGTTTCAGGTTCCTACATGGATCAAGCCGGAACAGTAGTTGGAACCACCTTCAATCGTGTATCCTTCCGTACCAATATGGACGCCCAATTAAAAAAATGGCTGAAACTCGGACTGAACCTGAGTTACGCCAAGACTGCAGAACGCCTCGGTTTGGCCGACAGCGACGAAGGTATCATCAATACAGCCCTGTTATCTACTCCGGACGTGCCCATTTACGACATGTACGGTAACTATACCAGCGTATCCCGCCAAGATGTGGCTTCCCGCATCAATCCCATTGCCAAAGCATTGGATGAAGACAACCTACTGAATCGGAATAAACTGATCGGAAATATTTTTCTGGAAGCTACCTTGATACCGGGTATGGTGCTGCATTCTGAATTTGCCACCGACCTGAATGGCTCTCAAGCCGAACGGTTCCGCCCCATTGCTAAATATGGAAGTTGGAGTCGCACCATCAACAGCGATGTCTGGCAGTTCAACGACAATTATTTCTGGCAGGTTAAGAACTATCTGACCTACAACAAGAACCTTGGTCTGAACAAGATGACTTTGATGTTGGGTCAGGAAACGTCCGAAGGCGGATGGAAATATTTGAGCGGTGCCTCAACAGGCTTACCGGACAACTCGATACATAATCCACAATTGGGATCCGATTTCGTCACTGGTTCTGGATTCGGCAGTAATTCCATGGTTTCAGCCTTTGCACGTGGAAGTTGGAATTACAACGACAAGTACTTTGCAACCTATACGTTCCGTATGGATGGTTCCTCCAATTTCGGTCCAGAAAATCGTTGGGCTCCTTTCCACTCCATGGCTGCGTCTTGGAGACTGAGCAACGAGGATTTCTGGAGTTCCATCATTGATCAGGTCAGCAACGCCAAGTTGCGTATTGGTTGGGGACAGACTGGTAACCAGAACATCGCCGCCTATTCCTGGGGTGCCGCCATTTCCAAAATGGAAACCGGTTTGGGCCAGGGTTATCGTCAGAGTAATATTGCCAATCCATACATACAATGGGAAACGCAAGAACAAGTCAACCTCGGTTTGGACCTGACCTTCCTGGACAAGCGATTCGACTTGGTTGTTGACATGTACGATAAAGTTTCAAAAAACATGTTGATGCCCTTGCAATTACCTTCCTACATGGGAACCAGAGGGAATGTATCCAGTGCTCTTGGTGCCCCCAACGGCAACTATGGGACCATTCAAAACAAAGGTCTCGAAATCACATTGACATCGCACAACTACACCACCAAAGATTTCAGTTGGGATACCGATTTGCAACTTTCGTTCAACCAGAACAAACTCGTTGCTCTGGATGGAACTGACAATGCGGCTATTGAAGGTTATGGACAATGGACCGACGTCGTTTCCCGCACGGAAATTGGTCAACCGCTGTACAATTTTTATGGCTATGTGACAGATGGTATTTACCAGGATCTGGCAGACATCCAGAACAGTCCTGCCGTACGTGGGGATGGAAAATACAGCCGCACCGGAACTGTTTACCCCGGTGACATCAAGTTTAAGGATATCAGTGGGCCCAACGGCATTCCTGACAACAAGATAGACGAATATGACCGTACCAACATCGGTTCTCCGATGCCTAAAGTTACATTTGGTTTCAACAATTCCATCCGGTATAAGAACTTCGATTTGAATATTTTCATGAGCGGTTCATACGGCAACAAGGTTTACAACTACATGGCCATGAACCTGTCAAGTCAGAAATCAATTTGGAACAACCAATTGGCAGTAGTAAACAACAGAGCGAAACTGGAACCGATTGATGGCAGCATCGTCTACCCTTACGTGAATTCCACCGGTGAAACCATTAACAACTGGTTTGATGACATTGATAACGTTCGAGTATCCAATCCAGGAACGAAAACACCACGTGCCATTCAGCAAGATCCAAACGGCAACACTCGGATATCCGACCGTTACATCGAGGATGGTTCTTACTTGCGTATCAAGAACATAGCTTTGGGTTATACCTTACCCAATGCGATTTTGAAGAAGTGCCACATCCAGACGTTGCGTGTTTACGCGAACATCCAGAACTTGTACACACTGACCAAATACACTGGTTTCGATCCTGAAATTGGTGTCAGCACTGCCAGTACGAATGTTTACGGTCTAGATAACGGAAGATACCCTTCACCTCAGGTGTATTCCTTCGGAGTCAATCTCACGTTTTAATCTAAGAAAGGAAATATTATGAAAAATAGGATTATAAAAAATTTGGCGATTGCAACATTGATGTTGTCCAGTCTGACTTCTTGCCAAGACTTTCTGAATCGCCCGACGGAGGACAGTTACACCATTGACGGATTCTATAAGACGGATGAACAGTGCTTTCAGTCTGTGAATACGATCTACAATTCGCCTTGGTACGATTTTCAGCGTGGTTTTATTAAGATCGGCGATGTTCTTGCCGGTAATGTATATTACGGTACGGACAATGTCTATCAATCGTTTGTACTGAAATCAAATGATGCCGATATAGCCAACGCTTCAGCATCCCTCTGGTCTGTTAACGCTTATTGCAACGGCATCGTCGAAAACATCGACCTCAAAGCCGGTCCAAATGTGACTTTGGCCACTAAGAATACGGTGAAGGGTGAGGCATTGACATGGAAAGCGATGGCTTATTTCTACCTGGTTCGTTGCTTTGGTGCCGTGCCCATCATTCATAACAATGCTGCATTGATATCCAGCAACACCTATAATAATGTGTATAAGGCTCCTGAGTCCGACGTGTACACCTACATTGTAAAGACGCTGGAAAAAGCCATTCCGATGTTGCCTGAAACCAATGCTCCTGGTCGTATTGACAGGTATTCCGCATATGGTCTTTTGGCCAAGGTCTATTTGGCAAAATCCGGACTTGATGGGGATACCATAGCACATACCCGTAGTCAGGCTGATCTGGATAAGGCTGCTGAATATGCTGCCAAAGTCATTGATGAAAGTGGCCGCAAGCTAATGCCTGTTTACTCGGATATTTTCCGTTTGGCCAACAACTTCAGTGAAGAAAGCTTGATTGCCTGGCATTGGACGGTTGGCGCACAATGGACTTCTCAGAATACGTTCCAATCCGATCTTGCATTGAACAACTTCTCTGAATTTGCAGACACTTGGGGGACTTGGGTCGGCCTTACCATAGACCTGGAACAAGCATTCGGAGAAAATGCATCCAGCCTTACTCGTGTCAATACGGATGCACGTCGCAAGGCAACCATGATGATGCAAGGTGACCATTACGAATATTTCTGGCAGGATAAGGGAGGATTTGATTACGACTGGACCAAAGCCACTGCACAAGGTATAACCTACGGCAGCCCGACGGGTTCCAACTTAGTCAAGAATATTGTGGGTGACAACTACGATCACCAACAAGGCTCCGGCATGGGTATGGCCCGCATGGCCACCGCATTGAGCACCCATTTGCTCCGTCTGGCGGACGTCTACCTGATTTATGCCGAAGCTGTATTAGGCAACAATGCCAGTACCAGCAATTCCAAAGCTTTGAAAGCACTCAATGACGTTCGGGCTCGCAGCATCAAGAATTACGTGCCGGTCACATCGTTCAACTTTGACGATATTTTCAAGGAACGCCGCTTGGAACTTGCCTGCGAAGGAGACAACTGGTTCGATTATGTCCGTCTGAGCTACTACGACAGAGCGGCTGCAGCCAATCGCCTGGCTGCTCAGGAACGCGGTTACTGGAACAATCTGGATGGTTGGTACAAAGGTGTACTGGCCAACAATTCGACCGTTACCATCGGTACATGGAAAGTGAATGCCAGTGATGTGGAATTCAGAATTCCGTTCCCCGATACGGACTTGGCCATGAACCCACATTTGAGTCAAGATCCTGTTCCTTTCAACTTTAGCACCATTGGTTATTAACCTACAAACGAACATGAAAATGAAAAATATTTTGAAATCAACCTGGAAATTCGCTGCAACGGCAGTGGCTTCGCTGACATTGTTCGCTTTGCCTGCTTGCAATGACAATCCGGATGCATACACCATCACGGACGGTGTTCCGACAGTGAATTACATCCGTTTGCCGGATGCATTGCGTTCAGATTCATTGCTGACCCATGCCTTCATGGGTACCACCATCGCTTTGATCGGAGAGAATATGACCAGTGTCAAGGAAATGTGGTTCAACGATGTGAAAGCTTCGATGAATTCGAGCCTGATCACGAACAATGCGTTGATTGTGACTGTTCCCAGCTCTATTCCTGCCAATGTCACCAATATGATTTCTATGATCAACAAAAATGGAGATACGACAAGAGTGGCTTTTGGAGTGGACGTACCTTCACCCATTTTGAACAACCTGACCTGTGAATATGTTAAAGTAGGTGACACGGCTACCATCAACGGTAATTATATTTTGCCGGTTTCAGGTGCTGTCGTTCCTGAAGTTTATTTCACCCCGAATCTACCAGGGACGGTGGTTTCTTATAACTTGACTTCCATCAAGGTTGTTGTTCCTGCTGGAGCTACAGAAGGGCCCGTTACCGTGAAAAGTCGATATGGTGCTACCCGATCGACGTTCCGTTGGTGGGATACCAGAGGGATGATCCTAGATTGGGACCATACGAATGCTTCTGGGGGCTGGCGTGCGGGCGTGATTTCCAACGTTGGCGGAATAACAGGCAATTATGTGAAATTTTCAGGAAGTATGGCGGGTAAAAACGCAGCAACCTGGAACGAAGATGCCTTCTCCTTCAATTTGTGGGGTGCTTCCAACGGCAGACCTGCTGGCGATCTTTTCTCGACCGTTCCTGCCAATTCCGTGCTCAAGTTTGAAGTCTATGTGACCAAAACGTGGTCAGCCGGTGCTTTGCAGATGATTTTCACACCTTGGGCAACCAGTGGTACCAACGGGTATATTGGTGACGGAACTGTGATGAGAGGCCTTTGGATTCCTTGGGAAGCAACAGGTTCCTATACCACCGATGGTTGGATAACCGTGGCTTTCCCCATCAAGAATTTTACCAAATCCGCTGTTGGTGCTTCACTGGGAAGCAATTGTCCCGCTGCCGGCAATTATGGTGGTCTCACGTTCTTCGTGTTCAGCGGTGGCGTGGACGGAACCGATTGCACTCCCGAAATCCATATCGACAACATTCGTGTCGTACCTGCTGAATAACCTTAAAAAACCATGAGCATTATGCAACATAAATTTCTAAAATCCCTGTCGGCAAGTCTGATGACTTGTCTGTTGCTGGGCAGTTTGTCTCTGACATCCTGCGATACTACGGCTGATTCGACCGATAAAATCGTTCTGGAGGTTTTTGGACCGACTCCCGCCTTGCGAGGTGGCGATCTTGAATTCATTGGTATGAACCTGAATAAGGTAACCTCCATTGAAATTCCCGGCACCGCTCCGAT
>Ga0302205_10000943_pt1 | contig 11459 bp, 12 predicted proteins | sample II_Fen_E1_3_FD_194582 | JGI IMG/M metagenome (GOLD analysis project Ga0302205, IMG submission 194582) | Peat permafrost microbial communities from Stordalen Mire near Abisko, Sweden - II_Fen_E1_3 | ecosystem: Environmental > Terrestrial > Soil > Wetlands > Permafrost | place: Sweden: Abisko...
AAAACCCATAATAAAATACCTCTTCACTTTTCCCGTTTACTTTTAGTGTGTTATCAGCCACATCTACCGGTGAAGCACCAAAAACGCACATACTCCAACATACTATCACCGGGATCAAAGTCAAAAATCGTTTCATTGTTTTTTAATGTCATTGTCATTCGACCAGCGTTTACTCTCCGCCGGAACAAATGAATTTAAAAGAAGCACAAAATTACTCAATTCTACCAGATCGCCCAAATTAAAAAATATGATTATCTGCATGCTGTCCTGTAGAGAGACTGATTTCCACAGATTATTTAGATTTAAAGAAATAAAGAAAGATTGTCCGCAGATTACACAGATTTCCACAGATTAGTTAGATTTAAAGAAATTAAGAAAGAATGTCCACAGATTACACTGATTTCCACAGATTATTTAGATTTAAAGAAATTAAGAAAGAATGTCCACAGATTACACAGATTTCCACCGATTATTTAGATTTAAAGAAATTAAGAAAGAATGTCCACAGATTACACAGATTGCCCACAGATTATTTAGATTGATTATCTTCAATGTCTATGAATAGAGTAGATTTTAAATTGTAAAGTGATTGAAGGAGCTTTTGGTACATTCCGACGTGTCGGAAAAGCTCCGACATTTTGGTAGAAAGGACGTAATTGAACATCCAGAGTTGTTTCTGTATTCTATTTCCCCAGTTCCGCAGTCTACACTGAGGGTTATTCAAAGATTACACCTACAGTGTAATTTGTTTCTTCAAATTTGTTTTAACTACCAATACAAAGGTGAATTTACAAGTAATTACAGGTTGGGTGCAAATGCCAATATTCATTTTATAATTTATGGAATGGTTTTCCATTTAACGCATGGATCAGGGTGTACAAGGCAAGAATACCATACAAGGTACTGACAATTAAAACTGACATCGTGGTTTTCAATAAATAAAATGCAAGAAAGGGAAGTAGTTGCAAAGCATGCATACCTATGAAATGGGCTATTCTTAAATCACCGGATTTCTTACTCCAGTTCAACACCGGTATTCCGGCACCGGCATCTTTTCCACCCACTGTGTGAGCCATCCTGGATCCCATTACTGCACCTTCAAAAGAAAAGACAACAAAAACAACAATGCCTGACCGGATACCCCAAAGGTAATTTAAACTTAAATCAGGAAAGTCATACTGGAAAAACAAGAATCCTACATAAGCTGTGTATATAGTTACCAATGCTGCCGCCAATCCCATCATCTGAAAAAGTATTGTGTATATAGGGGTACTGAGATTATAATGTGAGAGCTGTCCCCGCCCGGCTTGAATCGCGATGTATATGATTTCAAAACCAAACAATACAATTATCGTCCAACTGAACAGGTTTGTGTTGAAGGACGGCAGGTAAAAGCAATACCATGCCATTGACCAGGAATAGAACATGATTGATAAGGCAAATTTAAAAGGCTTATACCATGAATTTACACCGGCTACTTGTTTGGATGTTACTTTGGTGAGCAAAATAAACAGAACTGCTAGCCCGAAGCACATCAAGCCAAAGTAGAACAAATATTCATTTCTCGATTTTAATATTTCAATAAAATTCATTGTAGTTTTTTTTATGTTTTTAATTAATTGAAAGAATTTCTGAAATCTTAATGTGAAATGTAGGTTTTGTAGATCCCATCATTCGGGACGATTGCAAAGGTTGTTCCACCAGAATTAAACTTATATTCGCTCCAAAAGTACAAACAAAAATTAATATTAAAAGCACTTTATAAATTCATTAAAAAAAATAAAAATCGGGATGTTTTATTCATTGCTTTCCGATTACCATTTCATGTTTTATCCACAACAATTACATTAAAACCAGAACGTTTTTAATATTCAATTCTTTGGTGGAAACAATTTTTTGAATCGTCAGAATAAAAGCATAACCTTCACCCAACAATTCAATACAAGGATTAGACATTCCAATTTATTAAAATATGAAATAAAATTATTATATTTGAATCCAACAAAAAAAAACGGTCAATCAAGCGAATTAATCGCCTGATTGATCCCATAAATCTCAAGAATGAAAAATAAATTACGTATTTCGGTTCTATTTGCATTATTTGCATTTTTCAGCGTGTCATCACTAGTGGCTCAGATTGTTACGGGCAATGTAGACGATTATGGAGTCTATACCCTTAAAAGTGGATCGGGCGAACTTTATCTACAGGTTGCAGGAGATACCCTTTATAACGAAAAATATAAAGACCAGGCTTTTATTGTTGGTCATGCTGCTGATTTGGACTACGAGGCCAACCCTCAAAAGTATCAAAGGTGGCATATTATTTACGTTTCAACCGAAAATGATGTGAAGTACTATTCGATCCGAAGTACAATGAGTGGCAAGTTTCTTGATATTCCTGCCGGATCCACGGTTGCCGGTATTCAGTTGCAACAAAATGCAGGGTTAACATTGCCCGGGAATCAAATGTTGTGAAGTATTACTGAAGTATCAACCGGTAAATATAAAATAACCAATAAAAATAGCGGATTGGTATTAACCAATTCAAACCTGTTAATACCAGATAATACACCCATTACCCAGGATGTATTCAGTGGAGCGGATAATCAGCTGTGGGAAATTAATAAAAGGGCACTTTGTACATATCGTGATGACAAAGTAGTGAAGTTTTTTGGACGGAATACTAAGAGCTTCGGTTCAGCAGCTTTTGACCAAGGTTCCAGTATCTCTTTATCGAATGGTAAAACGTTGTGGGTTACTCAGGATTCCTGGGATGGTTCGCAATTACAAACCAATAGCTTATTCAGTAGCACTGCGTACTTTTCCTATGGTAATTCTATGTTCTTACAACCTTCCACTACGGATTGGTCACCGGATCATGCTCCGAATATCACCCGAAATTACAGTTCCCAGTCTCGTCCCAAACAAATTTGCAACATTCAAACCAACCAATCTTTTGCCTGGCCTTCAAATGGTGTGGAGATCAACGGAAAAGTATATTTAATCTGTGGCGAGGGCAGCGGATTGTCACAAACAAAACAAACACTGTATGAGATTTATCCATCATCAACGGGTAGTCTTGTCTGGACTTCCATTCGCCACGAAGTCCCCGGATTGAGCACCAGTGTTGTTATAAACTATGCTTACGGGATGGTTAAAGCTTCCGATGGTTATGTTTATGTCTTTGGAGGCAGGGGGCTTGGTTTTGGCACCGCGATACAGATATTCGTAGCCCGGTTCTCACAGAACAGTCCATTCACTGGATGGACTTTCTGGGATGGCTCTGCCTGGGGATCTGCGCAACCGGCTACCGATGCAGAATGCTCAAAAGCCAAGGTCTTTGAAGGAACGGGAGCATCTGCTGCAGTCGGGTATGTTAACGGCAAGTATGTATTGATTACACTTGACATTGGCTTTTGGTCAACAACTTCAAGGTTTATCAGGGGTGCTGTTGCCGATTCTCCTGTTTCGGGCTTTTCAGAGTCGAAGAAGATCTATGCTATCAACGAGTATATTTATGGTTCACAGGCTCGTTATTATACGCCCAACGTTCATCCTCAGTTTACAAATGAAAATGATGAATTGCTGATTACTTACAGTTTGAACTATTCTGCCGACGACAAAACGGATATCACTGTGAATGCGGCCGGTAAGAAAATTGTGAATGGAGTGAGTGTTGTAAAAGGAGCATATATCGATCCTTATTTCTACCGGGTAAAGGGAGTGAGAGTCCCCTACTCGGTTTTAGGCATTCCTTCAACAGGAAGTATAACCTCAACAGAGAATTTAAAAGCAAAGAAAAACGAGATTGAACTGTTTCCCAATCCTGCTAAAGAATTAATTGATATAAGATCCGGAATTCCTTTGGAGGGGGCTACTTATGAAATTTACAATACAATGGGAAGTTTAATAACCAACAGTAGGTTAAAGGAGAATCATGTGGATATTCAATCTCTTCCTGTCGGTTTTTATACATTGGTAATTAAAAAAAATAACGCGGTTTTCTCTAAATGTTTTACTAAAATAAAGGGATAGTCTGTTGTATTAATTGCCGGGAAATTTTAACAGGGGAAATAGAGTATATGAAAAAACACACACTATTTCCTCTTTGTTTAAATATTAATTATCAGATACTTGTCGAGGATAATACATCACAGGAAATATGAAGCTTATGTCGCTTTTCTGCTAGGGTCTTATGCTCTAAATTGAGGTGTAGTTTGGCATAATATTGATTTACAAACATAACTGTGACTTTAAACCCGGAAGGTTGACATGATTGTAGAATAGAATTGAAACATAACATTCCAATTTTCAACACAATCACATATCCCCATCCTTTATAATGTGTGGAATTTTTTATTCACTCCACACACCATTTTTAAAAAGTTGAAACCATTTTTCAATATCAGGTTTACTATACAATTCTATCTTCTCAAATATCTCCCTTGCAAATTCAATAGGTGCAATCCCTTTTGCTGTAATTACTTGCTCATCGGTTACTGCGAGTGAGTTGAGATAATACCTGTCACCTGCATAGTGTGGTACCATCTGTTTCAGATAGTATAAGTCGTTGCTTGTATGTTTCATATGATCTAAAAATCCTAGTTTCGCTAAATAGGTGGTCGCTGCACAAATAGCGGCAATAGTCCTTTTTTTATCGAACAGAGTTTTAGTCAACCGGTCTATTTCTGTATTTTCTCCTTTGTCCCAGGCAGTCCCTCCCGGAAGAATCAACATAGAAACATCTTCCGCATTGATTTCCGCCAACGATACGTCCGGCAGTATACGCAACCCTCCCATTGAGCTTACAGAGCTCCCATCAGCTGAGAAATAAACTAAATCAAACTCTTCACTTTTCCTGATCTCAGGAGTGAGGTACGCAATTTCCCAATCGGAGAAACCATTAAACAGGAATACAATTATTTTTTTATTTTTCATAAGTTTCTGTTTTATATATGGATAATGGTTGCAATGCAATTCGTTTCGATTTAGAGCTCCAGTATTATCGGCTCAAACAGTTCCCTGCCTAATGTGTACGGTATGTATCCTTTGTGTTGCAACCTTCCAATAATTATCGCCGGATGGGTGTTGAACTTTTTTGCGAACATACGTACTTTCTCTTCATTCAAAGGAGTTGCATTCATTATTTCTTTTTCTTCATCCTCCGACAAAGTCCATTTAATGGCAAAAATGTCTGCCTCCAGTTCTTTTTCATTTATCTTATCCGGATATTCTATATTTTCCAGGAAAATATCTTTCTTTCCATGGATTAGAATATGACCAGCTTCATGGAAGAATGTAAACCAGAAAACATCATTCCGTTTATATCTCCCTGTTAGTTGAATAAAAGGAGTGTCATTCAACCAACGTGAGGATCCACTAATAGGTGCTTTAGGCAAACATGGAGTATATACCACTTTAACACCTGCTTTCAGACACTTGGTTTGTAATTGCACGAAAAAATCTGCCGGCTGCGTAGCCATTAAGGTTTTTATTTCAGGCAATATTTCTTTAAAACTTTTTTCCGAATAAGTATTTGTCGGAAGTTCTGCAGCTTGTAAATCTCCCTTTCGTAGCCAGGCGGAAATGGCATAAGGTTCGTTGGTATGTGCCAGCGAAATCCGGAAAGCAACTTTCAGTTCCTGATTGAAGTAATAATCTTTCCAGGCAGCCGGACTACTAATGCTAAAAAATGAAAGTAACTCAGAAGTTTTTTCTTCTATGCTTGAAAATGGGTGTAACCATCCTTTCTTTATCATGTCCGAAACAGGAAATAATCTTGCCCATTCTATCGATTGAGTTATTATTTCTTTCCTCTTTTCACGTGCTACAAATTCATCATAGTGGCGTTGGCTGTTTATCCAGAAATGGGCCGGTATTCTGGTCACACTTTCGAATTGGACAGCCATATCGGGAGTCAGGGAGCTATCCCCTTTTAGTACTGCAATAATTGTTTTTTCCGGTTTCCCGGTACGTATAGCAAACTCTTTTGGTCCCATGCCCATTTCCTGAAGTTTCTCTTCCAGTGTTTCACCCGGATGAAAAACAACTTGTGGGAAGTATTGATTTTTATTTGTTGTCATGGTAGTTATGTTATTGGTGATAGTCTGTAATTTCGATGATTTCAACACCCTTTATTTCAAACCAGATATATTTTCCTGAAATATCAGTTGGTACAGGATTTTCTTGTGGTTCAAAAATTAATCTGTAAGGTTGATCTAAATCGCAAGCCCATTGGCCTTTTCGGTTTTTCGTTAGTTCGTGGTAGTTACCTGGCAAATTCCTTACATCTTCTAGAGTTTCTGCTTTTGTTAAATCACCTAAGCGAATATTGTAAAGTTTGGCTCTTTGCTGACCCATTACCTTCTGACACTTGCTATAGTCGTTTGCCAGTTTCTCAAGTTTATTATCGTTAAATATTATTTCCACTGCAAAGATATTATTTTATTATGACTAACAGTATGTGTAAGTATAAATAATTATTATTGTTTAACGATGTAGCTCTATTCTACTTGTTTTTAATTCTGAATTAAATAAACTCTTTCAGCCGGCACCATGCCTCTTCCTTCTTTTCCCTGGATACACCTGCATTAGCCGGACTGGTTGAAGGTAACGGAATAAACTGTACATTTTCAATCCCCACAATGTGTTTTCGAAACATTCGTGCCGATTCCATACCATTACAACCTATCACTTTCAAATGGGGATGACCGGCAATAAATGCTTTTATATCATTTGGCACTTCATCTGAAATATTACTATCCAGACTTCCTGGTCTGTTACAGACCTGACACATATCCCACAGAGCGACTTTATGTCTTCGTAAATATGCTTTCTTCTCTTCATAACTGTCGGGTACTGTTTCTCCAATGACACCGGCTATTAATTTCCAGAACAAATTACGGGGATTTGCATAGTAGGCTTGCTGTCTCAACGATTCTATCCCGGGCATGGTTCCCAGAATCAATATCCGGCAGTCTTCGTCTTCAATTGGAGCCAATCCCGATACCTGATTAAGAGATGTATTTTTTATTACTATTCCCATATATGATGGTTCTTCTACTTTTAAAATATTATATACTATCCTTGTGAATCAATTCAAAAATCAGTTTCTGTAATCCAGCTGCACAATGCAAAACCCGATGAATAAAATCCCCATTCCATCTCTGAATGGGTGTATGAAAAGCAGTTCGCCGTGTACTTTTGCAATGTCACTGATTAGAGATTCTTCATTATCATATGTGTCTGGTAATACATTAAGTATATCGTTTTCAAAAGCACTCATGCATTGTGGAATAAATTGAGCCGCTGGAAATAGAAATCCCCCTTTTGACATATTCACTGTCCGATACTTTCCTGCAAACGAATACAACTCGTTAAGTGCTGATTTATGTATTTGTTGAATATATTTTTCATTGAATTTTGTCCTGAAAGTCAATTTGTCAGTTAGTTATAGTTATGTGTATAGAAAACCTTCAAACTCGGCATTATCAATATCTTCTTTTTTATTTAAATGAAGAAGATTTGGTAAATTTCATTTTCGTCCCTGGATAATTTATACTTGCTCATTTCTAAACTCTATTTACAGACCAAAATCACACATTAAAATTTCAACTGTTCATTATCTATATTTATTTCATCCTTTATTTTCGGTTAAATCATCAGTTGTACTGTCTACTAATTCTTTATACGGACTATCAATGAGGATGTCAATTGCCCGTTGGTAGTCTTCTGTATTGATTTGGATACCGATGGATTCAGCGGCATTAAATCCGGTGTAGGTAGTCATAATCGAAGAGGCCGGATTGTCTGAAACAAGCATCGTATAAATTTCAGATTCTTCCAATAGACCCTGAATATCCTCTGCAATTATTCTGTCCTCCAGTGAGAGTAGAAGTCTTAAGTCGTCTTTAGCCATGATTTTTTATTACTTTTGTTTAAGGATAAATTTGTTATTGAGCAATAAGTGATTTAATTTTTTTTTAATATTCGCTATTTTTAAGCCTAAAACGGGTTTAAAATATAATCCAACTGTAAAGCTTTCTCTTTCGGCTTACTCTGCTCCTGGTGGAATTGCAAAACCGTGAACATACTTCCATCCAACTGATTGAAGTACTTCCATTTCAAAGGTTTCTATTCTATCTTCGGTGATTGGTTTCACTTTCAAACTTTATTTATCGAGGCATTTTATTCATCATTTTGTCTTCGATGGATTTTTAGTTAAAAATTGGACCATCGGATATGCCGATATTGAGAAATTGGCATTTTTTTATTGCCGATTTACAATGTGCTGAAAAAATCGGCAGTAAAAACAGCAATCGGCATTGCCGAAATTGCCGATTTACTCAACCCATACATATTTGATTCCTTCTTTTTTTACATAACCATTATAAAATAAGGCCGTTAAATGATTTCTTGCCTGTCGTTCTTTTAATCCAGTAATCTTTTCATATTGTTTTGTCGTTAGAGATTTATGCGCTCTTAAAATCTCTAAACCAGGCAGTTCTATACTCGATTGAGTTTGTTGTTCGGGGTTAACTAATCGATATAGTGTTGCTTTCAAGATTCCATTTTCTAAAGTAAACTTTGGTTTTGGTAACCCGAAACTTTCTACTTTTCCTAGTTCTTCCATACCAAAGCCCCTCTCCTCAACCAACCCCATTTCGAAAAAGATATGAGCAATTTTAGCATTTCGACTAAACGAAGGTGCGGTGAAGCTATTCAATTGTTCAAGGGAACATAACGGTTCTCCAGGACTAGATATAACTACCTTTTCATCATCAATATCTACCATAATTCGCGCACCAGCAATGGTATAATCTCTATGTACCATGGCATTCATGATTACTTCATAAAGTGCAGAGTAGGAAGCTTCAACCTTTTCTGTTCTATCAAAAGAAGTACGAGAAGAAAAGCCCTTTGGGAAAACAAAGCCTAAATATTGTTCTATTTTTTCTGGAAGAAGGACTAACGGTCCTTTAAAATCCTCAATCTTCGGATTGTCTGAACCAGACCGGACTGTAAACTTTATTCTTGCTTGTGGAAAATGTAGCTCAGGTTGTTGACCTAAAAGCAATAAACCTAATCCTGTGGGACGGGCTGTATTACTTTCTTCATTGACTTTGATTAACTTCATTCTATTCAAATAGCCTTTCCAAGCATCTGTACCTATTTTGTATGACAATCCCATTTTGTCAATCATGGTACGCTGAGCTTCTTCTGAGAGGTCGTGCAATTGAAATTCTATCAACTCATTTTCAATAGGATCAATAGCTGATTGAATTTCCTTCGTTTTATCCTCTTCGGCTCGCTTCACTGCTTCTTTAAAAAACTGTTCATTTTCTTTAGCGATAATCTCTTCGTATTTCTTATCAAAGAAATCCACTTCAATACCTGCCATCTTTAATAATTTATACCCATTAGATGCCACGGTTGGGTCAGGGTCATAATGACCAATGTAAACTTTTTTTAATCGAGCATTAATACAGCGTTTGTAACATCCTTTTTTTGGTAAATTCCTTTTTACGCAAGGCTCAAGAGTTGAATATAATGTAAAGCCCGATAAGTCTTCACCTTGGTGTTTTCTTTCCAAAATGGTAAATTCGCCATGATCACCAATACGTAACTCTCCTCTATGAGCCTTGTCGAAATAAGCCCCATTTTTGTCAACCAAAACGGCCCCTACTTTGGGATCTGCTCTATCAGCATGCTCAGCCTTAGACTCCAACATTTCTAAGATGCAAAGCTCCATATATTGCTCATGGGTATATTTCTGCCCTTTTATAAAATTTTCTCTTTTCATGTATAAATAATTGTTTTTTAAGGTTACATGGAACTCGCATTTCAATTTTTCATCAACTTCTGCAAACTTTCTGTAGTTAATTGCCCATCAAAAACTTCGAGTAAAGCGAATAGTGTTTTTCTTCTGTAATATAATATGTAACAAAGGTACGAGTTTTATTTATTGCTCATCTTTACACGTTGTATGAACTATGATTTTAAACACAGTATAGACATTTTTATCCTATCATCCCAACAAAACAACTTCGACAATAGAATTTACTAAAGTTTTAATGTTAAGCATTTTGTTTACAATCTTTTGATTATTTCTTCATGTTTCAAATACCATTTACCCCCACTGTCAAAATCAGCTTTCTCAACAAATAGCAAATGATTATGTTGTAACCATGAAGTGGTGGTTGATAATAGGTTTTGTATCTACACTTGAATCAATTCTCCTTGATTAGACTTTTTTGAATTAAGAGTCTTTTTTGTGCGACTTAAAATTTTTTCAGAAGATAATACTCCCCAAAAGCGCCATTTTAATCAAGTACATATGTAGTATGAATCCTAGATTTGAGTCGGTATACCTTGGCGGCTGTAGTTGAAAATACTTTACTGAAAATCTTAGTTGGAATGAACCCACTTTTTTCAATCTCATATGCAAGCTTTACTATACCGTCTTTTACAATAATATCAACTTTAGAAACTCCCGACTCTCTTTTGGGATCACTTGTGACAAAGAAAGACAAATGTTGTTTTGGTTTATTACTATCATCAGCTGCTTCATCCTTTTTAATTTCAAAACCTGGCTCACTGCTGACTAAAGTGCATAAAATTAGTCAATTGCATTAGTAACTGCAATTTGCAATTCATGTGCAGGCATCTTTCCCTCCTTTCTTTTTACTTTTCCACTCTCACTTCCCCACTCATCACCTTTGGCAGCAGTATATCGCCGGTTTGTGTTAAAGTGAGGATTTGGTTTTGGTTAGTTCTTATTTTTTCGAAATATGGTTTTATTAATTCTTTAAAAGCATTTATTTTTTGTTCATTAGGAATTGCCATTTCTATTTCTTTAATTATTTGCGAATTTATTGATTCGACAATTGATGATGTGCTTCCTTATTCGACTCAAAAATCTGTATTCATGTACTCTGTCATTCAATTAACTGCAAATATATTAATAATTTCACAATTGCAAATATAAACTTGCTGATAACTTAAAATTAATTATAAACTATCAATTATCCCGAATCCGGTTATGTTTTTTTCTGTTCAGTTTATATATCCATATGCTTCTGCAATGGTCCGCTAGTTATTAAGGAACCAGTAAGAGTTGATTAGGCGTTGGTTAAGCGTAAAGAGGGCTGGGGCCCAATGAAGGCCCAACCAACCCCCAACCAACCCCCAATCAGTGCCTAATGAAAAGTAGTCAATAACAGGATATAAAGTGGACGGATTTAGCACAATAAAGACATAAATCCGGGTAGGCAGGTTGTGAAAATGATGGATAGATGCGAAAAATGAAGATTCAAAACCCCGGGCGTTTTATCTCTGTATCTATATTGTCCGGGTGCAAAGTGAATTTGAATGGAAAAATTCACAAGAGAAAGGATAGTTGATGGATTCTAAATGGATTCAACAGGTCCGGGCATTTAGGTTTTGTAACTGAATTGGTT
>Ga0302205_10000944_pt1 | contig 11458 bp, 9 predicted proteins | sample II_Fen_E1_3_FD_194582 | JGI IMG/M metagenome (GOLD analysis project Ga0302205, IMG submission 194582) | Peat permafrost microbial communities from Stordalen Mire near Abisko, Sweden - II_Fen_E1_3 | ecosystem: Environmental > Terrestrial > Soil > Wetlands > Permafrost | place: Sweden: Abisko...
GTGTATGTCCGCTTAGTTGTGTCAATAACAGGCATACAATCGCCACTGCCCGAATAAACCTTTGCTATTATTCCTGTTTTAATATCGGCATCATCCGGTTGACACGAAAAAAGCAGGCATAACATACCGGAAAAAGCCAAAGCCTTTATGATCTGTACTCTCATACTATTCTTATTTTATACTCACTATTTTTATCTGTTGATATCCATGATCTCTCCATCCACAATTGAATGTTGATTTTAAAATTTGATATTCAACAGCAACTTTCAAACTGTCCTTTTGAAAGTTAGCATCTAAGTTCACAGGTGAGTAATCGACTTTATTAATCTGAATCACCCAACCACATCCATCGAGGGCAGGCTCTCCATAATTCAGCACTAACCCATTCTGTATCTGGAATTCCGATTCATTTTTCTTATCACATCCTACTCCTCCAATTAGGAAAAATAGAATACCTGTTGCGGCTAAAATCCTTTTTATTTTCATAGTCCTTTTTCATTTAGCATAGAATTCTAATTGTCCATCATATTGAGGAGCAGTGCACATTGCAATTACGACACCTGTCCACTCTGTATATTTAGTGATTTTAAAATATACTATATCGCCTATTTTCAATTGTCCTTTGTATAAAGTCGGATCAAAAGTGATTGTTGAGTTGATTGGTAATCCTTGGGGAATAGATTTTTCAATCTGAATTATATTATAACATGCACCGACATTTAAAGATATAATTTTTCCTTGATAAGACAGGTTTTCATTCTCACACCCTATTCCTCCAATAAGGAAAAATAGAATAATTGTCACACGTAAAATTCTTTTTGTTTTCATCTTTAAGAAATTAATCAGTCAGAAATTACTTTTGTGATATAGATCTGCAGATATCCAATTCCCATTGTTGTGCATACAATCATTTCACTACTATCCGGTTCTCTAAATTCAACGTTGATTTTCTTCCCCGAAACTTTATACTCTTCAGGTAAATTAACAGCACAAAAAGTTCTGTTGGAAGTATTGTCCGGTAATCCTGTAACATCTTCATTGAACTGAATCAAAAATGTATTACCACAATCCAGCCCTTTTCCAATTACAGTTGCGTTATACCACTTATCCTCAATCTCATTTTTACAACACGAAATTGCAAGTAAACTCATTATGATAAAGATTAACCTGAATCGCGCCATAATTTTTTATTTTCTTATAAAAGTCATTTTCTGCAAATCAAAACCATAGCAGGATTTATTGCTTAAATCTATAATTAGGGTATTATGATCCAGCGAGTACTTATGTTTTGTAGGATGTACATATATATACAACATCCCATTATATCTTATTTCAATAGAATCGCGAAATAGTTTATAGTCATAATGATCTCTATTTTTATAAAAACTATTATTATCTACAAAATCGAGTGTGTCTTTCTTGTCAGTCGAAATCCACGTACCCAGAATTCTTTGTTGGCTTATGTTATCATCGATACAACTTACCAACACTGAGGCACAAATAAAAAGTATAAACAATAAGAATTTGATAGATTTCATTATATCATGATTTTGTGTCTTTGACTGCAATAATATATCGTCCACTTAATCAGATGCACAAAAGGATTTATTTGTTGCATTGTCTATTGAATAAAGCAGTGAAAATGTATAAAGCCTGAAGCTGCGATAACTCCACCCAAGTGAACAAAAACCAAACCCGAAAGCTGCGGATTAAGACCCCGGACTTTCGGATTAAAGCCCCAAAGATTGGGATTAAAATACAAGACTTCGGGATTAAAACACGAAAGCTGCGGATTAAGACCCCGGACTTTCGGATTAAAGCCCCAAAGATTGGGGCTAAAATACAAGACTTCGGGATTAAAACCCGAAAGGTGCGGATTAAGACCCCAGCCTTTCGGATTAAAGCCCCAAAGATTGGGGCTAAAATACAAGACATCGGGATTAAAACCCGAAAGTTGCGGATTAAGACCCCGGACTTTCAGGTTAAAGCCCCAAAGATTCGGATTATAATACAGAACACTTGTATTAAAACCCGGCTCGTCGCGGTAGTTGAGTTTTTATGTTTTTTAAGTTTTTGGAAGAACGTGGAATTAATTAAAAGAACACAACGTTAATATAAAAGATTATTTATATCTTTGGAGGCGAAAAAAATAAATAATCAGGTTTATTGTGGAAGAATGAGCAATTGAAGAGCGCATATCCAAATAGAATAGCGCATGTATCGGTGTTAGGGGTCGGTGTAAAAAAATAAAGATCATCTCATATATGAAATATTTGCTAATTGATACTTGTAGTTGGATAAACCTAATTGGTCACGAACAAGAGAATCCTCAAATTGAACAACTCAAATATTGGATTCAAAAAGGACTAATTGAAATAATTGTTCCTGAATTAATAATTCAAGAATGGGATGAACATAAAAAAAATGAAAAAGGGAGAATTCATGAGCATTGGAAAACTAAACAAAAACACTTTAATGAAGTATTAAAAAGAACAGGAAATATTTCTTTAGAAGATACAAATGTTGAACTTGGTTTTATAGACAAACAAATAAACTCAATTAATGAAATAATTCAAAGTTCAAAGAATCAAATTACAATATCAGATAAAATAAAACAAATCATCCCTGATAAAACGATTAAACCCCAAAAAGCACCTTTTCACCATAAAGACGATAGTACCAAAGATGCTTATATTTATTTTTCAACACTTGAATTTTGCAGGAGTAACAATATAAAAGAAATTTATTTCTTTTCAGAGAATTCAAGTGACTTTGGTAAACCACTACCAGAGAAGAAAGGATCAAAAGATGAAATCCATCCAGATTTGCTTATTGATTTTCCAGAAATAGAAGTTATTTATTATGGGAATATCGGTTGGGGAATTAAAGAATTGTCTAAAATTTTACCAAGTCCAATAAACAATGATGTCAGTTCTATCTCCAAAATAGAATATAACTCTATCAAAATTGATACTGATTTACCAGTATTGGATCAGGTTTATGAATATCTTTCAATCATTCACAAAGAGATTTCATTTGTTCCGCTTAATATTTTAAAAAACAATTATCCTTTTAAAATTTCCGATAATTCTTATCCTCAATATTCTCATTTTTCATTATCGACAGATAACAATGAATTAACTGACTTTTTAGAATGTATTCAAATAGAAGATGGTAATGTGAAATTATTAGATGAAAATTATTGTTTAAATATCGCTAATTATGAAGATAAAATAAGCTATATAATAAAATCATTAACTCAAAATCTAATCTTCAGTATATTTAATGAGAATACTAGAAAAAGTACTAATGTTAGATTAAAGAAAAGTGGAAATTGTAATTGTCCAAAATGCAATTTTAGAAAATTTAAATTCATAGAATCATTCAACTCATTAGATTCTTATTCAAATACTGTTGAAGATTTAATGGAAAAGGCCTACTTACAGTATCATTTTGGGAATTATGTTGATGCAAGTAATACATTTAAAAATGTTCTTAATATAGCTATTGAATCAAAATTATATACAACTGCTTTTATTTCTAATTATAATCTTTCTAAGCTTTCTATCTTCATAAGGAATAATTATTGGGGAGAGAACGATCAAAAGGACTTAGCAAAAGAGCTAAAACAAATTGATATTTCGCTTTCTGCTAAAAAGTTTGGAAATAATGAAAATAAGAAAATCATTGAGTTTATTAGAGATAACATATTTTACTCAGATTCAAGAGATAAAATTCAAACGATAGTATCCAAAATAATTGATCATTACTATATTCAATTGAATGGAGGTTGGAGTTATAACAACGAAATTGGAGAACTATATAATACTTATGCAGAAATTGAAACTTTTTTAAATCACAACTATATCATTTATGATAAATTTAGAGAATTCTCTGACTTAAGTAACGTTTTCTTCGAAGGTGTTTTTGCTTCACATGCAATTGAGAAAGAAGAAAATAGTCGATTAGAATCATTTGACGATTGGTTGATTCAGCAATTGCTAGTTTACGGCGACGCTGACACCATAAATAAATTATTTAATAGGTATAAGGTGAAATATTTAAGATATAAAGCTTCCACAACTAATGGAGAATCCTTTGATGACTTAATAAATAATTTCTTATCAATTAACAATTCTTTAAGAGATGATTTTTTGCTGGTAAATGAAAAGGGAAATAGATCATTTTGGCAATATTATAACAAAATTTTTTGTAATATTCTAACTGTTGTTTCTATTTGTGACTTTGATGAAGAATATGTAGAATCATTCACAAATAAACTACTGTCTTATTTAGAGATCGAAAATTATATTGGACCTAACAGTTTTAAATACATTAAGATTTTTTTTCAAAGAGTAGGTGGGAAATTGAGAACTGAAACATTAAATAGATTCTACATATTGACACTACAAAACTCATTATATCACAATGAAGATTTTTTTGATATTATTTCAGACATTTTGAATGAACGTAATGAAAAGCTTAAACTTACTAAGGAACAATTTGAAATTGTCAAGAATATAGCTTTTGAAGAATGTGAGAAATGTAAAGAAAAACACTCAAATACAATCATAATTCCTAATTACAACATAATTTATAACAAGAAATATAGAAATGAAATTAATCAAATCATAACAAAAACATTAAATGATTCATTTGATTTCGATCTTTTCAATTTAGCGACATTATACGATATTATTGAGTTTAATCAAGAATATTTTGACAAAGCACTTGAACTTGCATTTCCAAACTCAAACCAATTATCAAATAGAGGTTTTTTTGCTGGTATAAATAATAATCGGTTTTATAAATTAAATCACATTATCAATCTTTGCTTTAAATATGAAATAGATACAACAAAAAATGATTTTGATAGATTCAAGGAGATTGATGATTATTATTGTTGGCTTTTGAATATGAATGATTTTGAATATGAAAAGTTTAAATTATCATGGATTGGAGAATATTCTACAAGGTACTATTTTAAACAGTTCTGGAAAAATAATAAATTGAAGCAAGTTATTGAAAATCTGTTGAAGAATAATTTTAATTCAGAATTTGAAAGAGACTATTTGAATATCTACATTAGAAAAACTTGGTTGACAAAAAAACGAAAAACACCGAACTGCTAATACACGCTCTTAGGTTTGCCCCTCGCTGGCGCAGATTTGTAATACGTGCCAAGACAGGTAAAAGAAAAAGGGGAACTATTTGAAATAAAATTGAAGTTGTCACGGGTCCACCGCTTCCGCGGGATTGTATCGCGTGGGGATGCTTAGACGGAATAAGAGTTGAATAATAGTCCATAGGACTTTAATACCAATAGAATAAGCATGTATCAATGTTATGTTGTCCGTAGGACATTCATGTTTTATTTTGTATTTATCCCCTACAGGGAATTGATTATGTTTATATCTGTTTTCTATTGATATGCATTTCCTACGGGAAATAGCTTACTGTATGCAAAATAGAATCATTTTCAACTCCTGATTCGTAGATATAATTAATTTTTGAAGAACTGATATAATGACAATTGAATTAAAACGTACGAACTCAGAGCATGAAGATTTTCGCAATCTGGTAGTGGATTTAGAAGGGTATTTGACGCACGCTGATGAAGAAGCTCATTCAAAATGTAAGCCTTATAATAAACTCGAAACAATAAAACACGTAGTCGTAGCATACAATGACAATAAGCCTGTCGGCTGCGGAGCAATCAGACCGTACTCTCAAAACACTGTAGAGATTAAAAGAATGTTTGTATCTGAAAGTGTGAGAGGAAAAGGGATTGGGTCTAAAGTGTTGACAGAATTAGAATTGTGGGCGAAGGAATTAGGCTTTATGAATAGTGTTTTAGAAACAGGGAAGATGATGCCTGAAGCAATACATCTTTATACAAGAAGTAATTACAAACAAATACCTAATTACGGACAATACGAAGGAATGGAAAAGAGTATTTGTTTTGAGAAGAAATTATAAAATCGTAGGTTGCAGCACTGGGATGATGGTCCCGATCGTCGATTCGGTGGGACAATACGCGATTTCCCTTTCATAGATGCATAAAGTAAGAGGCAGTACAGAGAAAAAATCTGTACTGCCTCTTTTTAGTATGAGCTTGCGCGGGTTAGCGCGATGTTGTTGCTTATTGTTTGGCTATTTTCCGCTCGGCATTTTTCTTTACTACCACAGACAGTAGGATAGAAAAAGTAAGCAGACTGACTATCACGGCAAGCGATGTGACATTGGAAATATGAAAGTTGTAGCCCAGTTCGGCTGCAAGTTCGTTGATACACATTTTGAGTCCGATAAAAGTCAGAATGCCAGACAGTGCATATTTCAGGAATTGGAAGTAACCCATGATGCCGTTCAGTGCAAAATAGAGCGACCGCAATCCGAGAATGGCAAAGATATTGGATGTGTACACGATAAACGGATCTTTGGAAACTGATAAAACCGCCGGAATAGAATCGACCGCAAAAATAAGATCTGAAGCTTCGATTACCAGCAATGCGATGAAAAATGGTGTGGCATACAGTATTTTATCTTTGCGTATAAAGAAATGCGGTTTGGACATATCGTCCGTGACAGGGAAAATTTTCTTGAAACCCCTTATAAGCGGATTTTTATTGGGGTTATACTCATCTTTTTCTTTTTCGAACAGCATGTGAATACCGGTGTATACCAGAAATGCTCCGAAGATATACATCACCCAGGCAAATTTTTCGATTATGGCCACGCCGGCAAAAATAAAGACCGCCCGCATGATAATGGCGCCGATAATACCCCAGAAAAGAACTTTGTGCTGATATTTAGGTTCTATTTTGAAGAAGCCGAAAATAAGAATAAACACAAACAGATTGTCGACACTCAGAGACTCTTCAATAAGATAGCCGGTAAGAAATTCGAGTGCTTTAACCTTGCCAACTAAAAAGTAAACCCCAAAATTGAAAATAACGGCAAGTCCGATCCAAAATAAACTCCAAAGTAAGGCTTGTTTCACTTTCACCACAGTGTTTTTTTTGTGAAAAACAAACAGGTCGAGCGAAAGCATGATGGCAACAAACACAACGAAACCAATCCAAAAATTAATACCAACTCCCATTTTTATAGAAATAAATTAAACAGTTATAATACTCTGCAAAGTAAATCAATAAATCGCACATTCGCAAAAATGTGTTGAAGAACAATAGTTATAACTAAATATTGTTGAATAATTCACAATTAACGCATTGAAAAAACATTATCTTTGTACTCTGAAAACCAATTACCACAAGTGATTGTTCAGAACGCGGCAAAACGCAGTTTATTTACGTATTAATCAGCCTGAAGGTGCGGCTCTGCAGAGTTATACAAGAGCTTTCGGGTATTAAAGACGACATAATGAAATCACATATCAGAACCTGGATTTTTTATGCGTTGATGTTGATACTATTCAGCCTCTTCACATACCTATTGTTTGAGAAAGCAACGTCATTTAATTCTCCTAAAACCCACACAACGGAATTAATAAACGGTGTCAAGTCGCAGGATAACTTTCATTTGTTCAAGCTGTCTATCTTAAACAATGTGGCCGAACCGGCTTCCATGTTGCTGTTGCAGATTATTTCTATTCTGATTGTATCGCGTATTTTTGGTTTCCTGTTTGCCAAAATGGGACAACCTACGGTGATAGGCGAGATCTTGGCAGGTATTGTGCTGGGTCCATCGCTGTTGGGCTATTTTTATCCGGACGCATTTCACTTTTTATTTGCTCCAAAATCGTTGGGTAACCTGTATATTCTAAGTCAGATAGGGCTTATTTTGTTTATGTTCACCATTGGGATGGAGTTGAACCTGAGCACGCTACGGCAGAAGATAGGCGAAACCTACGTCATCAGTCATGCCAGCATTCTTATTCCCTACTTTTTGGGCATGTTGTTGGCTTATTCCGTGTATAATGAATTTGCTGCTAAACAAACAGATTTTCTCTCGTTTGCGTTGTTTATCGGTATTTCGATGAGTATCACCGCCTTTCCGGTGCTGGCGCGGATAGTGCAGGAGAAAGGGTTGTCTAAAACTCATCTGGGTACTATGGCTATTGCCAGTGCTGCCAATGATGATGTAACTGCCTGGTGTATTTTGGCCGCTGTAATAGCCATTGCCAAAACCGGTAGCTTTGTTAGCTCACTCTATACTATTGGATTCGCGATTCTTTACGTAGTGCTTATGTTGATGGTGGTTCGCCCGTTTCTGAAGCGGGTTGGCGAGATTTACAGCAACAGCGAGGTACTGAATAAAAGTATTGTCGCTTTTTTATTGTTGATTTTGATTCTGTCGGCTTTTGCTACCCAGGTAATTGGTATTCACGCTTTATTCGGAGCGTTTTTGGCCGGGGTGGTTATGCCTCAGTTGCCCCATTTCAGAAAACTGATTATTGATAAAATAGAAGATGTATCAGTTACGCTGCTGTTGCCGCTGTTTTTTGTTTTCACAGGTTTGCGCACCGAAATAGGACTGCTTAATACTCCTTACTTGTGGACTATTTGCGGAATTTTTATTTTGGTGGCTGTTACCGGAAAGTTTGTGGGCGGAGCTTTTACGGCTCGTATACTGGGCGAAAGCTGGAAGGACAGTCTGTCGATAGGTGTTTTGATGAATACGCGCGGACTGATGGAGCTTATCGTGTTGAATATCGGTTACGAAATGGGCATACTTCCTCCTCCTATTTTCGTTATGCTGGTAATCATGGCTTTGGTCACTACTTTTATGACTACACCTGCTTTGTCGCTCATCAATATGATTTTTCCGGAAAAAGATGTTGAAAAGGAATATATCATACAGCAAACGCAGGGAATATTCAAGGCTATGGTTGCGCTGGGTAACCCCGAAAATGGGAAAGCATTGCTAAACGTTGCCAAAACGGTTTTAGATGGAACAAAAAACAGTCTGGCGGTGACAGCGTTGCACATAACTCCCGGTACAGATACTAACCCTATTTACGGTGAGCAGTTTTCGGTTGATAGTTTCAAGGGAGTGAATGATGCTGCGGCGGAACTTAATATTCCTCTCGAAACGGAATATAAGGTAACAGATAATATTGAGTTGGAAATAGTGAAGTCGGCCAATTACAATAACTTTGATTTCTTGTTGGTGGGAGCGGGGCTTTCGTTGTCGGGCATACCTTTCTTTAAAGAAAGTTCCATGTTTCGTAACATTAAATGGTTGAATGCAATTATCAACAAAATATCCAAGCAACAGACTTTCTTCTATCCCGGTACGCTTATCAAAGACAAGACCCGGTACTTTATTGAAAATACCAATTGCAGCGTAGGCGTTTTTGTCAACCGGGGCTTTGAAGGAATTACGTCTACACTGGTTCTGATACACGATGAGTCGGACGAGTTTTTGCTGCGCTACGCACGTCGTTTGATTAAGAATGACAGCGGCGTGAGCATTAATATATTCGATACCAATAAACTGGCTTCAACAAGCGAAGTCATTCGTCATGGAATTCATGAATTACGTCAGCAGTTTCCTGACGAGGTAAAAGTAAACAAAGCGAGCCGCATAAGTTCCAGTATATTGTCGAAACATAGTTTTATGCTGATAAGTTATCAAACGTGGAATTTGCTTTCAAATTCGGATAAAAAAGAGTTTGAATACATTCCGTCCACGCTTATTATCAATAAAAAAGTGAGCCGTTTTCATACCGGTGGACGCAATAAAACCGTTTCAAACGTATCCATCGATCCAGTGGCGGAAAGCCTGTAAAACATAATTTAGCGATACAAAAAGAGAGCGAAAGATTTTTATCTTTCGCTCTCTTTGCTTTGTTATAGTAGCATTTGTTAGTTCATGTAATCCCAAACCGGCAATTGAACAGGTTTTTGTTTCAGACTTTCGATTGCTTTTTTATCAAGGTATTTACGATGAATCACCACGCGGAAGAGATACTCATTGAACCACTCATCGGTAAAGGTGAGATATCCTTTGTTTCCTGCCGATTCTCCCCAGCTGTTTTCAAACTCCCATTTCATCGGCTTATCGTTGGCATCTACGTCGCAACCGATAAGTGTCATAGCATGAGTAGAGCCACTTTGCTGAGTCAGGATGCGGGCTTTCTTGTCCATTTCCAGTTTCACCCCGAACAAAGACTCGTAATCGTACATTTTGGGGTCTAACACTCCGGTCTCGCGGTTTGCCTGTTTGCCCACATCGCACGATGCGTACATTGGTTCATTGGCCTTAATAGAAGCTAATGCCGCTTTTTTGATGTCGTCGTTAGGAAGGTTCAGATATACCCAGTTGATACCCTCTACGGTGTTACGGTCGTTTTGTATCTCGTACATTTTGTAATACTCACGGGTAGGGTCGTTCATTATCATAATGTAGTTTTCCGGTGAGTAATCTGCCGGTTTAATGTCATTGTAGAACTGTTTCGGAGTGTAGTTTTTGAGCTCTTTTACTTCGCCTTTTTTATCTTTATAACGCCATGTGAAGGTGGTAGGCGGTTCGCCAAGGCACAAGGCTAACACGCGATATACTTCGGACAGAATTGTTTTCTTTTGTTGACGTATGTCGGTAGTTTTTTTGCCTGAGGCTACCATCTCACGCAAATCGTATCCGCCTTTTCGGAGTAGTTCGTTCAGTATTTTTACAAATTGACCGGTGTTGTTGGAGTGAGCTGTTTCGGGCATCACGTCTTGTGGAACGATACCGTATTTCTCGGCTGCATTGAAATACAAGTTCCAAACACCGCCATCGCCAACCGGCGATTTGAAGTACTGATTTACGGCTCTGTCATCCAGTGATGACTTGCTGGAGCTGATAACATTTTCCAGAAAAAGATTTGATTTTTCGAATAAATCCCAGAAGTATAAATAGTTGTGCGAAAAATCAAATTTGTCCAGTCCGTATTTGTCCATGGCCAACGGGCGCATTACATTCATGGAGGTAAACATCCAGCAGCGTCCTGAGCTTTTTTGGTCAGTAATGCCTTTTACGGTAACACGGTATTTGAAAAAATGATCGATTTTACCCTGTAAATCACGGTTCAAAGCCAGCGACTTGATGTTTTCATCGGTTGTCAAAGCATTTTGAATTGCCTTTGTACCGGGAGTAAGGGTAAATGAACTTCGGATGTCTTTCAGGTCGCTTTCGGTGATAGATTGAGCATTGGCGCCCAAAGCCGAAAGTAGCATAAAGGTGGTGAATAGTTTAAACTTCATATTCTCGGTAATTTGTAATTTTATAATATGCGAATAATTTGTTTTATTTCAGAGAATTCCAGCCCTGAGCCTGTAGCTCAATTTCTTCGCCTTCGCGACCGACTAACTGTAAGCCCAGTTCGGGTTTAGTCATATGTCCTACAATGGCAATGCCTTCCATTGTCACAATTTTGTCGTAGTCTTCGAGCGATACGGTGAACAATAACTCGTAGTCTTCGCCACCATTCAGTGCTGCGGTTACAATGCTCATG
>Ga0302205_10000949_pt1 | contig 11444 bp, 9 predicted proteins | sample II_Fen_E1_3_FD_194582 | JGI IMG/M metagenome (GOLD analysis project Ga0302205, IMG submission 194582) | Peat permafrost microbial communities from Stordalen Mire near Abisko, Sweden - II_Fen_E1_3 | ecosystem: Environmental > Terrestrial > Soil > Wetlands > Permafrost | place: Sweden: Abisko...
CACTATACCTACCGATATGCTGGCTCAAAGCCGTACGCTTTCAATAGATTCGTGTAAAAATCTGGCTTTACAAAACAATAAGACCATCAAGAATGCTGATTTTGAAGTGAAATCATCACTGGAAACAAAAAAGAGTGCTTTCACAAATTACTTTCCGAAAGTAAGTGCTATGGGTTTGGCCATGCGTTCGTCCGATTACTTAATCAAGGGGACGATACCCTCCATGAACCTTCCGGTGTATGATGGCAACCCGGCAAATTTAGCAACCGCCACTCAGTATGCTTATATCCCGAGTATTCCAATAAAAGCACTGGATTATATCAATATGGCAAGTATCTCAGTTGCTCAGCCACTATATGCAGGCGGTCGAATCGTTAATGGCAATAAGTTAGCTAAAATCGGATATGAAGTGAGTCAGGTGAAGAAGCAGATGAGCACTACAGAGGTACTGGTTAAAACAGAAAATCTATACTGGAGTACCATTGCCCTGCAAGACAAATTATCGACATTGTATAGTTATGAGAAGCTACTCAATCAATTACTTTCGGATGTCAGTATTTCTGTAAAGGCAGGTTTGATACAACGAAGCGATTTACTCAAAGTTCAACTAAAACTGAATGAGGTGGAAATGAATAAAATGAAGCTGGAAAATGGAATCAGGCTATCAACAAAAGCATTGTGCCAACATATTGGGATTAATTACGATAGCACGTTAGTGCTGGTTCAGCCATTAGTTCCAACCGAAATGCCTCTGCAAACAAACAATGAAAATAGCGATGTAGTCAAGAACCGGCATGAATACCAATTATTGAACAAAGCATTAGCTGCTGAAAATTTACAAAAGAAACTGGTTTTAGGAGAATACCTACCTCAGGTAGCTCTTGGGGGAGTGGGCTTCGTCAATGATGTCATGCATACCACAAACACAAATGCATTGGCATTCGTGTCTGTATCTGTACCCATCTCAGATTGGTGGGGAGGATCTCACAAACTAAAAGAAAGCCAGTTTAAGATTGAACAAGCCAACAACAAACTGACTGAAACAACAGAGCTTCTAAACTTGCAGATAGAGCAAACAAGAAACGAATGGAATGAAGCCCGGTTCCAAATTAAAACAAGTCAAGCATCAATTGATCAATCCAAAGAAAATTTTAAAATAGTGAATGACAATTATAAAGCAGGGGTTTCATCCATGTCCGATTTATTGGAAGCTCAGGCTTTGTATCAAAATGCACAAGATCAATTTAGCGATGCCATTTGCATGTATAAAATTAAAAAAGCAAATTATCTATCTGCAATAGGGAGTTATAATTAATCTCCAGATACAGGCATACCGGTACTAATATACTCAAGAAAAAGGACGGTGAAGGCGACATTTTCAGGTCAGCAATTGAAAAAGCTTCAATTAATTCAATGAGAAAAACCATTTTGATATTTTTCAAAATATACCTATTGTATATAGTTATATTCATACTCCAGAAACCTTTATTCATGATGTATTATCATGAATTATACAAGGGAATTCATTTGTATGAGTATTTTACCGTGATGCTACACGGATTAAAATTAGATGCTTCTGTGGCCGGTTACCTGACAATACTACCCGGGCTCTTTTTAATTGTTTCGCTTTGGGTTAAACCAAAATTCATGACCGGTATAGAAAGGATTTATTTCGCATTTATTTCGGTGGCTATATCGATAATTTTCGTTTCGGATTTGGGTTTATATCATGCCTGGGGGTTTAGGCTCGATGCCACTCCTTTGCTGTACATCCGATATCCAAAAGACGCCATGGCCAGTGTTAATTGGCCTATCGTGCTAGCCGGAGTAATATCCATCATTCTGATATCTATCTTCCTGTATTTTGTGTTTGAAAAACTAATAGTACAAGAAAATAAAAAGAGAAATACTACGACAGCTAAAATCCCGACAGCTGTGACTCTGCTGTTACTCACCGGAATATTAGTTATCCCGATACGGGGAGGATTTGATGTTTCGACCATGAATACCGGAGAAGTGTATTTCAGCAACAACATGGAGCTTAACCATGCAGCTATTAATCCTGTCTTTAGTTTAGTCGAGTCACTTACCCTTGAACAACATTTTGACAAGCAATATCGTTTCATGGATGCTGCCCAGGCAAAAAAGCAATTTGCAGAATTGGTAGACAAGCCTGCATCAAAAGACATCCCGAGCCTGTTCCGTGTGGAACATCCGAATGTGGTTTTTGTCGTGCTGGAGAGTTTTATGTCAAAGGATCTGGAAAGTCTTGGCGGCTTACCCGGTATAGCTGTACGGATGAATGGCTTGTGTAAGGAAGGTGTTATCTTTACAAACTTCTATGCCAACAGTTTCCGGACAGACAGAGGCCTGGTGTCGATATTTAGTGGTTATCCGGGGCAACCAACCACATCCATCATGAAATACACCCGCAAATGCCAGTCCTTGCCATCGATCCCAAAGACATTGAAAAAGGCTGGTTATAATCTCGAATATTATTATGGTGGAGATGTCGATTTCACAAATATGCGTTCCTATCTTGTATCTATGGGCATTGATAAAATCATTTCCGATAAGGATTTTTTGTTGAAGGACCGAATGAATAAATGGGGAGTTCCAGACCATCTTGTTTTTAATTGGATTATATCCGACTTGGCCAGGGATCAAAAAGAACCGTTTATGAAAATTATTCTGACACTCAGCAGTCATGAGCCATTTGAAGTACCGTTTCATAAACTTAAAAATCCGTATTTAAATTCGGTAGCCTATACAGATAGCTGCCTGGGTCAGTTTATTGACCGTTTCAGGCAAACAAGATACTGGAAGAACTCGATAGTGGTTCTGGTACCTGATCACGCCATGCGTTATCCGGAAAATCTGGATATCAGATCCAGAGAACGTCACCAGATCCCGTTGCTGATTATTGGCGGCGCTGTAAAAACTCCGATGATTATCGATGCCTATGCCTCTCAAATAGATATTGCTACAACCTTGTTAAGCCAATTAAACCTGCCTCATGAAGATTTCAGGTTCAGTAAAAACATACTGAACCCTGCTTCTCCTCATTTTGGATACTTTACTTATCCGAATGGTTTTGGGATGCTGACACCACAAAATCAATACATTTTTGATTGTGAGTCAAAAACCACTTTTATGAATGCAGGCCATAAAGATGAAAATAAAAAGAAAGCCGAGGCTTTTCTTCAAACCCTTTATGATGATATGGAGAAAAGATAGTGAATAACAAGTTGGATATTCGGCTACAACAGGTTTAAATCGATGTTAAAACCTTAATATTCAGGTTAATTTTGGATCTTAATTCATCAGGAGGTATCGTTTAACTGGTTATAATTGAAAATGGGAGTTAAAGTTGCAAATATTGATTAACTGTTTCCCAGAATTTGTATCTTTGCAAACCAGCATTTATAATTAATGGAACATCGCTGACCACTTCATAGAGGTGAAATTGTATAGGCAAGATGATCATTAGAAAAGGTTGATTTAGTTATTTATGATTTTTTTGCAAAGTTTATAACAGAACAAATAATGAAGCTACCCAACAAGCGTAAAATCATCAATGACCCCGTCTTTGGATTTATCACGATCCCGAACGACTTTTTGTATGATATTATTCAACACCCGTATTTTCAACGCATGAATCGAATCAAGCAACTGGGGTTGACGTCTACTGTTTATCCAGGGGCCCAGCATACGAGGTTGCAGCATTCGTTGGGAGCTATGTTCCTCACGGGAGAAGCTATTGCACAGTTGCGCCTGACAGGGGCTGAGATCACTCCAGCCGAAGCGAATGGGGCACTAGCCTCAATACTGTTGCACGACATAGGACATGGGCCGTTTTCACATACCCTGGAGCTAAGTGTTGTCAGTGGAATCAGCCACGAAGAAATATCGCTGCTGATGATGCAAAAAATAAACAAGGAAATGGATGGGAAACTGGATATGGCCTTGCAGATTTTCACAAAAAAGTATCCAAAAAAGTTTCTGCACCAGTTAGTCTCAAGTCAACTGGACATGGACAGAATGGACTATTTAAGCCGGGACAGTTTTTTCTCAGGAGTCAGCGAGGGCATTATAGGTTCGGCGAGGATTATTAAGATGTTAAACATTCATAATGATCAATTAGTTGTTGAAGCGAAAGGAATCTATTCCATTGAAAAGTTTTTAGTGGCCCGCCGTTTGATGTATTGGCAGGTTTACCTGCACAAGACAGCAGTTGCCGCAGAGAAAATGCTAATGAATATATTGAAGCGTGCTAAAGAGCTGGCAAAAAACAACGTAGAGCTATTTGCTTCACCTGCTTTACATTATTTCCTGTATACAGAGGTAAATAGACAGATCTTTGTGACCAGGAATGAAGCACTCGATCACTTTGCCATGCTCGACGATTCTGACTTGATATGTGCCATTAAAGTTTGGTCTACACATCCCGACATTGTTTTAGCCACTTTATGTAAAGCTTTTACAAACAGACGATTATTCAAGGTTGAAATACATACTGAACCAATAGCTGAATCAGTACGTCAACAGTACTTAAAACAATACATGCACCATTTCAGCGTTAGTATCTCTGAAGCCGAATACTTTATGGGTGATGAAACTGTAAGTACTGATACATATAGCCCGGAAGACGATAATATCAATATCCTATATAAGGACGGCTCGGTAAAAGACATTGCAGATGCTTCCGACATGCTGAATATAAGCGTCCTGACAAAAAAAGTTGTGAAACATTTCTTTTGTTACTATAGGCTGTAACATTTCACAACCATTTCTGTTAATTTCGAAGACCAAAGTGCCAATATTAGGGTTTGTTTTGCATGTTCGGATGTAGATTTTATGGTTAATTGAAAATTGTTTAGTACTTTTGCAAGCAATTTTTTAATAAGATATCGAAAGATTAGATTGAATAAATGTCATTCAGAATGAAAAATGATTGACAGAAATATTCAATCCTTAATTGTTCATCATTAATTATTAATTACTTATGGAGTTTACTGCTCAACAAATTGCAGATTTTTTAGAAGGGGAAATACAAGGTGATCCTACTATTAAAGTATCTGACTTCTCCAAAATTGAAGAAGGGAAACCTGGTACATTGAGTTTTTTATCGAATCCAAAATACAGTCAATACATATATGATAGTCAGGCAAGTGTTATCCTTGTCAACAAGGATTTTCAACCTGAAAGAGAAATTCAATCAACTTTAATCAAGGTTGACGACGCCTATCAGTCACTAGCCAGATTACTAACCCTGGTTGATCAGACCAAACCCAGAAAGACAGGAATATCTACGATGGCATATATATCAGAGAGTGCTGTCATTGGTGAAAATGCTTATATAGCTCCTTTCGTTTATATTGGTGATCATGTTACTATCGGTAAAAATGTAAGTCTTCATCCGCATAGTTGTTTGGAAGATGGTGCAAAATTAGGTAATAATGTTATTTTATTTTCGGGAGTAAAAGTTTACTACAATTGTGTGATTGGGAACAATTGTACATTACATTCAGGATCGGTTATAGGTTCGGATGGATTTGGCTTTGCCCCTACTGAAGATGGAAGCTACAAAAAAATTCCTCAAATGGGGAATGTTGTTTTAGAGGACAACATAGAGATTGGTGCAAATACAGTTGTTGACAGGGCTACATTGGGAAGTACAATTGTTCGTCAAGGCGTTAAAATAGATAATCTGGTGCAAATTGCACACAATGTGGAAGTGGGTTCAAATACTGTTATTGCGGCACAAACCGGGATATCAGGATCTACCAAGCTGGGAAAGCAATGTATTTTGGCTGGGCAGGTTGGAATAGCCGGACATCTACATATTGCAGATGGTACCATTTTCGGAGCTCAAACCGGCGTTCCGAATAATGTAAAGAAACCAAATCAAACTTTACAGGGTTATCCTGCAGTACCAGTCATGACATTTCACAGGGCATCCGTAGTTTATAAGAATTTACCAGAACTACAAAAAACTGTATACGCATTAGAAAAGAAAATTCAAGAATTAGAAAATAGAATAAGTAGTATTTCTTAAGAAAGTATGTCGAAACAAAAAACTATTAAACAATCCTTTACCCTCACTGGAAAAGGGTTACATTCCGGGCTAGATATTATCTTAACATTTGTACCTGCTCCCGAAAATCATGGAATAAAAATCAAACGTATTGATTTACCGGATCAACCCCAAATGGATGCTGTAGCTGAATATGTAGCCGAGACGACCCGGGGAACAGTGTTAAGGAAAGGTGATGTTCAGGTAAGCACTATCGAGCATGTACTTTCGGCTTTATATGCTTTAGGTATTGACAATTGCATGCTGGAAGTAAATGCACCAGAGTTTCCGATTTTGGATGGCAGCGCAAAGTACATTGTTGAAGGCATTCAAGAAGTTGGCATTGAAGAACAGACTGCCGAAAAAGATTACTATATTGTTCGTAAAAAAATAGAATACAGCATTCCGGAAACAGGTGCAAAAATCACTATACTCCCGGATGATTCATTTAGCGTAGATGTTCATATTGGCTTTGATTCAAAAGTTTTAAACAATCAATTTGCGAGCCTTTCGTCATTAGACAATTATGTAAAGGAAATTTCAAGTGCACGCACATTTGTGTTTGTACACGAAATTGAGCCTCTGGTCAAGATGAACCTGATTAAAGGAGGTGATCTTAAAAATGCCATTGTTATTTACGACAGGCAAGTATCGCAACCTGATTATGACCGTTTAGCCGACCTTATGGGCCAACCTCACCTGGATGCTAATAAATTAGGATATTTGAATGGAGGTATCAAATTTGCAAATGAACCGGCTTCTCATAAATTGTTGGATATCATCGGGGATTTAGCTTTGATTGGAAAACCACTCAGAGGAAAAGTAATTGCAACTTACCCCGGACATAAAATCAATACGGATATTGCGAAGATTATCCGTAAAGAAATAAAGAAACAAGATATTCAATCACCCTTCTACGATGACACCATCCCTCCGGTACTGGATGTGAACGCCATACGAAAGTTATTGCCACATCGCTGGCCGTTTCTAATGGTAGATAAAGTCATTGAAATGCACGAGAAAGTAATCGTGGGTGTGAAAAATGTAACTGGAAATGAGACCTTCTTTATGGGACATTTTCCGGAAGAACCTGTTATGCCGGGTGTTCTGATTGTAGAGGCCATGGCACAAACAGGTGGATTACTGGTATTACACGGACTTGAAGAAGCTCATCGTTATTCAACTTACTTTTTGAAAATTGATAATGTCAAATTTCGTCAGAAAGTAGTACCTGGGGATACGCTTGTATTTCACTTGGAAATGACAGATGACATTCGTCGTGGATGTGCTTTAATGCGAGGACGTGCCTTTGTAGGGGGAAAAGTAGTCTGTGAAGCAGAATTTATGGCGCAAATTGTGAAGAATAAATAAGATATTAGACTTTAGTCATTAGACAAACAACAAGACTGAGAGAGTCTGTAAAAAGATATTGAAACAAAAAAACTGATACTCAAAAAAGAATGAAACAACCTTTAGCATATATTCATCCTGACGCAAAAATTGCACCCTCCGTGGTTATTGAACCATTTGTAACTATCGATAAAAATGTAGTTATCGGTGAAGGATCACGAATCGGTTCGAATGTAACTATCCTTGAAGGAGTACGGATCGGTAAAAACTGTACAATTTTCCCCGGAGCCGTCATTGGAGCCGTTCCTCAGGACTTAAAGTTCAAGGGTGAAGATACACTGGTTGTTATTGGAGATAATACCACCATTCGCGAATATGTGACTATTAACAGGGGTACAGCTGCTAAAGGGAAGACCGTAGTGGGTGATAATTGCCTGATTATGGCATATTGTCACATTGCCCACGATTGTGTGGTAGGTAACACTGTGATTATGGCAAATGCCTGCCAGTTGGCCGGGGAGGTTGAGATTGATGATTTCGCCATTTTAGGTGGCGGCTGTTTAGTACACCAGTTTACACGTATAGGCTCACATGTCATGTTACAGGGTGGTTCTAAAATAGGCAAGGATGTTCCTCCATTTGTAAAAGCAGGCCGGGAACCTCTTTCGTATGCCGGGATCAATTCAATCGGCCTGCGTCGCAGGGGGTATACTAATGAGCAGATTCGGGATATACAGGATATCTACCGCTACCTTTACTTATCGGGAATGAATACTTCGCATGCAATCGAACGTATTGAAGCTGAATTACCTGCAACCAAAGAACGTGACGAAATTTTACTCTTTGTTCGCAATTCCCCACGTGGAATTATCAAAGGATACTTTGAGTAACAGAATAAGAGGTAGGGAGTAATAGGCAAGTCTATGAATTCAGAATTTCATTCACTCAATGCTTACCTATTACTCCCTACCTCTTACTTCTTCTTTTTATACTTCTTATAACTATAAAACAGAATAATATGGACGTTGAAAAAAGCGAAGAAGCTCCTAAAAAAAGCTTGAATTTTATAGAAGCTTTTGTGGAACAGGATTTGAAAGAAGGTAAAAACGGAGGACGTATTCAGACACGTTTTCCACCTGAACCAAACGGCTATTTACATATTGGGCATGCCAAGGCTATCTGTCTTGATTTTGGCATTGCAGACAATTACAATGGAGTGTGCAACCTGCGCTTCGATGATACCAATCCTGTCAAAGAAGATGTGGAGTATGTTGATTCCATCCAGGAAGACATAAAATGGCTTGGATACCACTGGAAAGATGTGTATTATGCATCCGATTACTTCCAGAAGTTGTGGGATTTAGCTATTGAGCTCATCAAACAAGGAAAAGCTTATGTAGATGAACAATCAGCAGAGACTATTGCCAAGCAAAAGGGCACACCTACCGTTCCAGGTATTGAAAGTCCATTCAGGAATCGCCCAATAGAAGAAAACATTCTTCTATTTAACAAAATGAACACAGGTGAAGTTCCGGAAGGTGCCATGGTATTGCGTGCCAAAATTGACATGGCATCCTCGAATATGCATTTCCGTGATCCGTTAATGTATCGTGTTATTAACTCTCACCCGCATCACCGCACAGGATGGACCTGGAAAGCGTACCCAATGTACGATTATGCTCATGGTCAATCGGACTACTTTGAAGGTGTAACTCATTCACTTTGCACCCTTGAGTTTGAAGTGCACAGACCTTTATACGATTGGTTTGTTGACCAGTTTAAAAGTTCTGATTACCGCCCCCGCCAAATTGAATTCAACCGATTAAACCTGACTTATACCGTAATGAGCAAACGCAAGATGCTTCAACTGGTGCAGGAAGAATTGGTTAACGGCTGGGATGATCCCCGCATGCCTACCATTTGTGGTCTGCGTCGACGTGGATATTCTCCCGAATCGATTCATCATTTCATTGACAAAATCGGATATACGAAGTTTGAAGCGCTTAATGATATTGGCTTATTGGAGCATTCTGTCCGCGAAAGCCTTAATAAGACATCCACCCGTGTAAATGCGGTTATCGATCCTGTCAAACTGATTATAACAAATTATCCCGATGGTCAGGTGGAAATGCTTGAAACGATAAACAATCCGGAAGATGAATCGGCAGGCACCCGCGAACTGGCTTTCTCGAAAGAATTGTACATAGAGCACGATGATTTCATGGAAGAAGCCCCAAAGAAATACTTCCGTATGACTCCCGGACAAGAAGTCAGATTGAAAAGCGGCTATATTGTGAAATGTACCGGTTGTAAAAAAGATCCAGACGGTAAGATTGAAGAAATCTATTGTGAATATGACCCTCAAACTAAAAGTGGAATGCCGGAAGCAAACCGCAAAGTAAAAGGAACGCTTCACTGGGTATCGGCAGCACACAGTTTAACAGCAGAAGTTCGTTTGTACGACCGCCTGTTCAGTGTTGAAAACCCAACGGCTGATGAACGTGACTTCCGCGATTTATTAAATCCCGATTCATTAAAAGTATTGACCAATTGCCGAATAGAGGCTTCGTTGAAAGATGTTAAGCCAATGGATCATTTTCAGTTCCAACGTATCGGTTATTTTAATGTAGATTTGGATTCTACCCCAGATAAGCTGGTATTCAACCGAACAGCCTCATTAAAGGACAGTTGGGCAAAAGAACAGGGCAGATAAACAGAAGTTAGTCCGCAATACTCCTACACATAAAAAGCCCGTTGCAATTGTTTGCAACGGGCTTTTTATGTGTAGGAAATCTTCCTGTATTTTACAGTTCAGAAAGTGGGTAAGGAAAATACAGTCATGATTTTATCACTTTCGATAATTCGCGCTCTACTTCCCGGATCAGTTCGGACTGTCTTTGTAATGTTTCGTCTTTGTTTGTTTTGGAAATTGATTCTATCAATGTACTAACCGACCCAAGCAGCGACTGTACATTTAGGAGTACCAGGTTATTATCAATTAATGCTCCCTCCTGTACTGGTTGTTTCTGAACAACAGGCTGATGATAGTTTCGCTCTAATTTCTCAGCCATGAGATTAATGGCTTCCCCTAATTCCCTAAACTCATCTTTGGAAGAAATGGGTATACGGCTTTTAAAATCAGAATCGGCAATATCTTTGATGTTATCGGTGATTTTACGGATAGGTCCGGCAATATAACCGGGGAAATTGATCATAAAAGAAAATGTAATCAGGAAACAAATTGCTAGTACTATCGAGAGATTCTTATAAATTCGTCTGATCATTTCATTGACACTTTCATTCTTTTGAACGATAGATTGCATATTCAGGGTCGACACCGTAAAAATCCTGGTTTTTAATTCTTTCGCCAGTGGTAATATATTCACCGAATAATAAGACACCTTGTCAGGGACATTGTCGACATTCTGTTCCGACACCAGGGATTTATATTTCAGATAATCAAGCCGGATACTTTGAACCAGTTCCTTTTCACCATATTCAGTGATATTCAGTTCTTCCAGGTTCAGGTTTTCTTCAAATTTGGTGAACGAGCCTTTCAATGAGGATTTATCATCCTTAAATTGCTTGTTGAAAAACAAAGAGTTTACGGCATTATTCGTATCGTCAATTGCCTGAATCATATTCTCAGCATAATGAACCGACCGGTAATTATTCTTGATCGTCATTTCCGAACTGTACTTTATGGACGAAATGTAATAGATGCTTAGGGCCCCTATCAATACAAATTCTACAAATAGAAACAGGATCCCAAAAAGTACTTTTGTTCTGATTTTAAATTTCATGATCGTAAATTTTATGTATTTGAATTTCAACTTAACATTTTCGAGGCAAAGATAATTTAATTTAAACAACTGTGTTCTTTAATAACAAAAATCCCGCCTGAAATATTTCAGACGGGATATAAGTAATAAGAATAATATAATGTCGTATATATTTGGTAAAGTCACTTAAAAGTGGTATATTTGTCTCAATATGAGATATATAATACTGAAAACAG
>Ga0302205_10000952_pt1 | contig 11439 bp, 9 predicted proteins | sample II_Fen_E1_3_FD_194582 | JGI IMG/M metagenome (GOLD analysis project Ga0302205, IMG submission 194582) | Peat permafrost microbial communities from Stordalen Mire near Abisko, Sweden - II_Fen_E1_3 | ecosystem: Environmental > Terrestrial > Soil > Wetlands > Permafrost | place: Sweden: Abisko...
GAAAAGTATTCTGGCTTTGAAAACCGGGCAGAAACTCGATGCAACCCTGATCCTGGGTTACTACAAGCATTTGCTGACCTTGCCTCAGCCCTTTTTCGACACCATGCGCACGGGCGAAATCATTTCACGAATCAACGATGCGGTTAAGATTCGCTACTTCATCAACAACGTTTCGCTGGAACTGGCTGTGAATGTGATGATTTTGGTATTCACTTCCTTCCTGATGTTTGTTTATTCCTGGAAACTGACCGTCATCACGTTGATTTGCATACCATTCTTCGTGTTCTTATATATGGTGGCCAACCGCCTCAACCGAAAATACGCACGCAGCATCATGGAGCGTTCAGCCGACCTGGAAGCGCAGTTGGTGGAATCGGTCAATGCCATCGGCACCATCAAGCGTTTCGGGATGGAACGGTTCGTGCACCTTAAAACGGAAATGCGTTTTGTGAAGTTGTTGCAAGGCACCTATACCAGCGGCAAGGCGGGCATCCGCATCAATGCCTTTTCGCAATTGGTTTCGGGCGGCATCACCATTGCCGTGCTTTGGGCGGGTAGCAATTTTGTGATGGCTCAAGAGTTGACGGCCGGTACGCTGATGTCCTTTTATGCCCTGACCGGTTATATTTTGGGGCCGGTTTTGTCATTGATCGGCGCCAACCAAACCATTCAGGAAGCTCTCATAGCCGCCGAACGGCTTTTTCAAATCATGGATCTGGAGCAGGAAGAATCAGCAACGGGGAAACTTGAACTCACACCTGCCCAAATCGGTGACATTCACTTCAGGCAGGTTTCCTTTCGGTACGGCACCCGCCAGCAGGTCTTTGAAGAGTTCAGCCTCACCATTTCTAAGGGCAAGACTACAGCCATCATCGGCGAAAGCGGCTCCGGAAAAACAACGCTCATTTCCTTGCTGCAAAACATCTATCCCATTCAGCAAGGGCAAATCTGCATCGGAGATTGCGAGCTCCGGTTCATCCAAAATGAAAGCCTTCGCCGGTTGGTAGCGACGGTTCCTCAGGAAGTGCAACTCTTTGCGGGCAGCATTCTGGAAAATATTGCCCTGGGGGAATACGAACCGGATATGCATCGGGTTCTCTCCATTTGCAGTTCGCTCGGTATCCGCGCGTTCATTGAAAAATTGCCGCAAGCCTACCAAACCTTAGTCGGTGAACACGGGCTTTCCCTTTCCGGCGGAGAACGCCAACGCATCGCCATTGCGCGGGCGTTATACAAAAACCCGGAAATTCTAATCTTTGATGAAGCCACCTCGTCTCTGGATTCGGGTTCTGAACTGCATGTCAAGGAAACCTTGCGTGCCTTTGCCGCTTCTGGAAAAACGGTCATTGTGATTGCTCACCGACTTTCTACCATTCAGGATGCCGACCAGATTGTCGTCCTGCACCAAGGGGCTGTGGCTGAAACTGGCAACCATAAGGAACTGTTCGACTTAAAAGGCGAATATTTCAGACTTTGGCAAACCACTTTACCCCTATCTGTATGACCACACAACTCCTTAAATATACGAACCGCCTTCGCCACGCCGACCAACTCATCCGTTTGGAAGCTACCGGCACACCGCGTTTGTTTGCCCAGAAACTGGGCATCAGCGAAAGTTATCTCTACGGAATACTGGATGAAATGAAGGATATGGGTCTGCCGCTTACGTACAGTAAAACCAGGCTGACTTATGTTTACACCAAGCCTGTAAGGCTTCACATCGAAATCGGTGTTGAAATAATTGCAATATAATTTACATTGATGTTTTTTATTTAATTTTATTTTAATATTTTTGCACACACTATGATAATATAAAAGTACCGTCTTATACATTTGCAATACAATCGTTGCAACGTTGGAGGCGGTTACTGAAAAGCCTTAAATGAGTAAGTACAAAAAACACTTTTATAAAATCTATGAATACAATGAATTTGAATGCCGCCGGAGTGATGGAGCTGAGCGCGGTGGAAATGAGAGAAGTCGATGGCGGTGGAATTTTGAAATTCTTCGCTGATACAGTCATTGAGGTTATTGAAAACTGGGATGCATGTGTTGCTGCTTTCAAGCAAGGTCTTAAGGATGGTCAAAATTAAAAAATACAACTATGAAACAATTAGAAATAAACTGTCATTTCGTTGACCTGACAAATGATGAATTGGTAAGCCTTGATGGAGGGGCAAGTTGGGTTGTGGAAGCAGCATATTGGATTGGAAGGGCATTTGGAGAAGTTGCAAAAATCCAGGTAAAAAATGGTGATAACGGACAATGGTTGGCCTAAACCAAATTAACTACTCACTCAGTGGTGCGCGTGCACTACTGAGTGATTTATAAACAAGCAATTAAATCAAACAATTCAAAAGACTTCAGAAAATGAATACTCTCAAGAAATGTACACTCAAACGTGTAAAAACAATCATTGAAGAAATGCCGATTTATTGGTTCATTCCCGCTGCATACTTGTTAATTTGTACACTGTTGATTCCCATGGATCAATTGGCAAACTGGCTTAACATCCCTGAAAAAGAAATTGTATCTCAGCAAATGCCTAAAAACATTTGGCTTAAATATTTGATGGTAGTTCTGGTTGCTCCCGTTATTGAAACATTCCTGTTCCAAGCAGTACCATACTATTTTCTAAGCTTATTTCGTTTTATTAAACGAAATGTTTGGGTAATCATCCTAGTTTCTTCAATTTGTTTTGGGACAAATCATGTCTTCAGCATACAATACATGATTCTTACTACCATAATTGGATTCATACTGATTTCGACCTACATCATTCGAGCCAAAAAGAATGATCAATTCCTATGCACATACTTAATACATGCACTTTTCAACTTTATGGCTATAACGTTGCCACGTCTTCTCTGATCTCCCCATTGTTAAATTTCCTAAAAAATAACCCTTTCGCTTCATTTTTTAATCAAAACCGCACCACTTATCAAACTTCTTTGTACTTTTGCGAACATTGTTAGATTTTTTACCAACCGTATAAAATGGGACATCAGGAACGCAAAATCCGTGACAAGGAAAATCTTCGCAACGCCATGCTGGAAGCAGCCATCGGCATTGCCGAGAAGGAAGGCTGGCATGCCCTGACTATCCGAAAAATAGCCGACGCCATCGAGTATACGGCTCCCATCGTGTACGAACATTTCGAGAACAAGGAAGAATTAATTACCGAAATCATCCACAACGGCTACAATACCCTGTTCAAAGAATACCAATCCGTTTTCGAGCTCAATCTGGAGCCTAAAGAAACACTGTTGGAAATTTCCCTACGCCACTGGGATTTCGCCTTCGACAATAAAGTCTTATACCAGCTCATGTTCAGTCTTGAACGTCGCAAACCTGGGGATGAGGTCATTAAAGGCATGACAGCCATCAAAGATATCTTCGTAAAAGTCACCCAAAAGGAAGGCTGTGATATTATCCCATTGATACTCAATTGGGTATGCTTAATGAGCGGCACCATCAGTGCCATCATGATGTTTGAAGGTCACCCGAATCCGCATTCAAAAGAAATGCCTTTTACTCCGCGAGAATTATACAAATCGTTCATTGAACGGTTCCTCAATAGTATTACACTTTAAATTGCATTATTTAGCACAAATACATATGAAGAAAAAAAGTTTTGTAATAATCGCTCTATGCATGTTGCCCTTTCTGTCATTTGCAGAAGGGTACTCACTTAAACAGTGCGTCGAATTTGCTGGCAAAGCAAATGGAAACATTATCAATGCCAATTTGGATGTGGAGATAGCTGGCTCCAAAGTCAAAGAACAAATCGGTACGATGTTGCCCCAAGTTGATGGGACAGTCTCTTATACTGACAATTTGCTTTTATCCACCACCCTATTACCAGGTGAACTGGCAGGAAAACCAGGCACTATGGTTCCCATCCAATTTGGCACTCAACATAATATGAACGGCGGTGTTCAGCTCACGCAGAAGTTGTTCGACCCTTCATTTTCGATTGCCCTGAGAGCATCAAAAATCAGCGAAAATCAAGCAAAGGAGTCGTTGAAATTGACCAAAGAACAGTCCGCTTACGGAATCAGCGCCACATATTATCAAACACTTGTCATCGGCAAACAGCTGAATGCATTGCGAGCCAATTTGAACTCATCCGAAAAACTCCTCGCATCAACAGAGTTGAAATTCAATGCCGGGATGGCCAAACAAATCGATATTGACAAAATCCGCGTGAATTTCAACAATCTAAAATCACAAGTTCAGCAAAACGAATTGTATTACAGTTATTCCGTCAACAATCTGAAATACCTTATGGGAATGCCCAAAGAAAGCAATGTATTTCTAACGGATACAGTCATGAATCTTACCAAAGAGTCCCTAGAATCCATAATAAGCGATTTCAATCTGGAAAATCGTTCTGAATACCAATTACAGAAAATTGCGCTAAAGGCTTATGAAGCAGATAAAGACCGCAATAAGGCAGGTTATCTACCCTCGCTTAATCTTTCGGCCAACCTGGGCGGCATGGCAATGAGAAAGCAATTCAATTTTTTTGATTCCAACGAAAAATGGTATGCGAACTCCTCTTTGGTTTTCAGCCTTCGTGTTCCAATCTTTGATGGGCTTCAGCGCCAGCAACGGATTGCACAATCCAATTTGAACATTCAGAAAAGCAAAGTTAAGATTGACCAAAGTAAACAAGCCATCACGCTCGATTTAAATAATGTTGAGAACCAGTACCTTACAGCAGTCAACAACATTCAAAACGAAAAGGGGAATTTAGATCTGGCGGAAAAAGTTTACAAAAACACCCAATTACAATACCAAGAGGGTGCTGCCACCGCATTGGAACTGGTACAATCGGAAAACTCTTACAATGAAAGTACCAACAATTATTTCGCAAAACTACTGAACCTTTACATCGCTCGTATCAATTTGGAACAATGCAAAGGCAACCTTTTGAATTATTTAAACAACAAATAAACTTCGCACAATGAAAAATCGAATCATCAGTATCATAATTGTCGTTTTAGTGCTGATCGGAGCCGGATTTATGCTCAAAAGAAGCCACGAAAAGATCAACGCCGGCAAAATCAATCTCATTTCTTCTGAAATCGAAGTCAGTGTGGCTGAAGTCGGAGAATCATCCACCGGAACCACCTTGAACTTTACAGGTACCCTCAATCCATATACAGAAGTAGTCGTTTCTTCACAGACAGCCGGACAAATCACTAGCCTGAATGCCGAATTGGGTCAAAAGAAATCAAAGGGAGCCGTATTAGCAACCATTGACAGTCGCATCAAGGTCTTGGCAGTTGAATCGGCCCAACTTAATGCAGACAAACAAAAACGCGACTTGACCCGCTACGAAAGCCTGTTCCAGGGAGGAACCATCACCCAGCAGCAGATCGATGATGCCAGAATGGCCAACGTTAGTGCGCAGATTCAGCTCGAGCAGGCCAATAAACAATTGGCAGACGCAACGATAACGGCACCCATCAACGGTGTCATTTCGGAAAAAAATGTTGAATATGGTTCTTTCGTTAACATGGGAAGCCCCGTCGTCCGTTTGTTGGACATCTCCCGCCTCAAAATCAGGATGAACGTTTCCGAATCGAATATATATAAGGTTTCCGTCGGCGACAAGGCTCAGGTGGTTTGTGATGCATTTCCGGACAAGACCTTTACCGGTAAAGTCAGCTATATTGCTTCCAAAGGAGACGACTCCCACAATTACCCCGTCGAAGTGATAATCAGCAACAATGGCAAACTCAAGGCCGGAACCTTTGCCAACGTTACCATCGGGCTTCCTGGAAATGGCAGTGCTTTGAGCATCCCTCGTGAAGCATTGCTGGGAAGTTCAAAGAATGCCAAAGTCTATGTTGTCAAAGACGGCAAAGCTCAGACGCGTGACATCACCGTTTCCGGTGGTAATGAAAAAGTACTTTTCGTAGCCAACGGACTGACAAAAGGGGAACAAATCGTTACAGCCGGACAGATCAATCTGATTGACGGAATGACCGTCAACATCGCACCCAACAAGTAATCACAGCATCATGTCAATAACTGAATTATCCATTAAACGACCAACGCTGGTCGCTGTAATATTTGCCATACTTGCCATCGCGGGAGCCTTGTCGTACTCAATGCTTAAATACGACCTGCTTCCCAAAATCGATGTGCCCGTTGTTGCTGTCATGACGGTCTATCCCGGCGCATCAGCTGCCGATGTGGAAAGCTCCGTAACCAAGAAACTGGAAGATGCCCTTTCGTCCCTTGAAAATGTGGACAATATGGCCTCCTCCTCACAGGAAGGCATATCCGTAATTACCATCACGTTGAACTCTGGGACTGACATCAACATAGCCCTGCAAGAAGCACAGCGCAAGGTAAATACGGTTGTATCCCTATTGCCCACCAATGCCAGAACGCCTTCGCTCTCCAGTTTTTCCACCGATGACATCCCCGTGATGCAGATTGGTCTGACGGCTAAAATGCCTGCAACGGAATTGTATCAGTTGACCAAAGACCAGATCAAGGCACAACTTTCAAAATTGAATGGAGTTGGACAGGTTACCCTGATTGGCGGAACGGAACGGGAAATCCGAATCAACATCGACAAACAGAAATTGGAAGGGTTCAAGATTCCAATCGCATCGGTCTATTTGGCGCTTGGTAATTCCAACTTGGAACTACCCACCGGTAAGATTGAAAATGACAGAAGTCAATATACCGTACGTTTGGGCGGTAAGATTCAAAGTGTGGAACAACTCCGCAACGTAGCCATCGCCAAATCAGCCACGGGCTCCATGGTGCATCTGGATGATGTAGCCGACGTGTATGACGGTATTGCCGAAGTGTCCACCATCAACCGTGTGAACAACATCAGCTCCATCGGTATTATCATTCAAAAACAATCGGATGCGAATACGGTCGAAGTCTGTCAAAAAGTTAAAAAGGAAATCGGCATCTTGGAATCGACCTACGCTGGAAATAGCCTCAAGTTCAACGTTTCGAATGATACGTCCATCAATACGCTCGATTCGGCCAATGCCGTGGTAAGAGACCTTGGACTAGCCATTCTGTTGGTAGCCTTTGTCATGTTCTTCTTCTTGCACAGCGTCCGTAACTCCTTGATTGTCATGGTATCCATACCTGCATCCATCGTTTCGGTATTTGCTGCCATGTACATCTTCGACTTCTCGCTCAACTTGATGACGCTGTTAGCCCTTTCGTTGGTTATCGGGATTCTGGTGGACGACTCCATCGTGGTGCTCGAAAATATCCATCGACATCTGGAAATGGGCAAAAGCCGACGAAAGGCAGCCATAGACGGACGTGCTGAAATCAGTTTCACGGCTGTGGCCATCACGTTGGTGGACGTCGTGGTATTCGTTCCGATAGCGTTTGTATCCGGTATGATTGGCAATATGTTGCGTGAGTTTTCACTCGTCATCGTATTCTCAACGTTGATGAGCTTGTTCGTGTCCTTCACCTTGACGCCGCTTTTGGCATCCAGGTTCAGCCGGAAAGAAAAGCTCTCTAAAAAGAGGGTGATGGGTAGACTTGCCATTGGTTTTGAAAGCATTTTCAACGCCATTGTCCGAAAATATGAACAGGTATTGCGATGGGGGTTGCGCCATAAATTGGCAACCTGGTCGTTTGCATTCCTTCTGGTTATCGCTTCCATCATGTTGATACCATTCGGCTTCATCGGTATGGAATTCATGCCGAACAGCGACCGAGGAGAATTGACCATAAAACTGGAAACCGACCAGCAAAACAATTTGTATCAGACCAACCTCAAAACGATGGAAGTCGAGAAGTTGCTCTACAGCAAACCGGAGGTCCTCAGAGTATCCACCCGCGTGGGTTACACCAGCACCAGTAGCATGATTGGTTCCAACGAGGCTGATAAGAGTGAAATCAGCGTCAAAATTGTGGACAAGAAGGATCGTAAGGTAAGTGCCGAACAATATGGAGCGATGCTTCAGAATGAAATCATGAAGATACCCGGTCTGCGTGCCACGGTTTCAGCGACATCCTCCTCTGGAATGAACTCGGATGCACCCATCCAGGTATTGCTTCGAGGAGCAGACATGAACACCTTGTATGTGGAAGCCGACAGTGTAATGCGCATCATCAAGGCCATTCCAGGTACAGTCAACGTAAAGCTTTCCATCGAAAAGAGCAAGCCTGAAATGCGTATAGCGCTTGACAGGGATAAAATGTCACAATTGGGACTTTCCGTTTACGATGTTGCCAATTCACTACGACTTTCCTTTGCCGGCAATTCGGACATCAAGTACTCCGATAAGAATGAGGAATACGACATCAACCTTCGTTTCGATGAAATAAACAGAAGGAATCCGGAGGATATCAAAATGCTGACATTTATCAATAGCAAAGGCCAGTCCATTGAACTTCAGAACTTTGCAACTATTGAACAAACGCTTGGGCCGAACAAGTTGGAACGCTACGACCGTGTTTCCAGCCTGACTGTCAAAGCTGGTGTGGTAGGACGTCCAACCGGAACGGTGGGTTCAGAAATCAAGGAAGCCATTACGCAGAAGATTCACAATCCCGCAGTTGAATTCAGTTACCTGGGGCAAATGAAACAGCAAGGTGATGCTTTTGCAAGTTTCGGCGTAGCTATGATGTTGGCGCTGGTGCTGGTTTACCTTGTCATGGTAGCCTTGTACAACTCCTACATCTATCCGTTCGTGGTACTCTTCTCCATTCCGTTCGCCATTGTAGGTGCCTTGCTGGCACTGGCGTTGACAGGCAGTATGATGAACATCTTCTCCATGATCGGGATGGTCATGCTCATCGGTTTGGTGGCCAAGAACGCCATCTTGCTGGTGGACTTTACGAACCAGCAGCGAGCGCTCGGGCACAGTGTGATCGAAGCCTTGATTCAAGCCGGTAAGGAACGTCTCCGTCCGATTTTGATGACTACGATGTCCATGATCTTCGGGATGCTTCCCATCGCATTGGCAACTGGAGCATCGTCTGAAAGCAAACACGGCTTGGCTTGGGTCATCATCGGTGGTTTAACCAGCTCGCTCTTGCTGACGTTGGTGGTGGTTCCGGTGGTCTATTACGCAACCGACAAGATGAAAGACTGGTTCAACAGAACGTTCCGCAAGAACAAAGTCGCCATCGACCTGGACTCAACGGAAATCGAAGAAGTGGAAATTTAATTTTTTTTGGTACAGCCGTAGAAGATGTTTCAATAGAGTGCCAAGGTCAAGGCACTCTATTGAGACATCTCATTTATGAACTCATCTTTGAAGTTGACGAGAAAAATCCGCTCCGTGGCTCGTGTCATGGCGGTGTAGAGCCAGCGGTAATAATCCAGGCCCATGCGTTCCTCCGTGACATAGCCCTGATCGAGGAATACGTCTTTCCATTGGCCGCCCTGAGCCTTGTGGCAAGTAAAGGCATAACCGTATTTCACCTGCAGGGCATTGAGCCAGGGGTCCGCCTTCAGTGCCAAATAGAGCTCCCGCTTGGTTTTGCATTGCGGCGCATAGTCCTGAACCACATCCTGATACAGTCGCTCCTGTGAGGGCCTGTCCAATGCAGGCGACTCGGCTGAAAGCGAATCCAACAGCACCCGGACTTCCAATTCCCAATCGTACTCGGGAAAACGCACCTCCATGTCGGCAAAACGGAAGCCGTACATTTCGTAGTTTTTGCGCACACGCACCACTTCCACCAGGTCGCCGTTGGCAATGAAGGGAATTTCCTTATAGGGTTCCGACCAGAGGTAATTGTTCTTGGCCACTAGCAGGTAGTCGCCACTGGTAATTTCGTCCTCCTTATAAAGTACCGAATTGCGGATGCCTTTGTTAAAAAGTACCGCCCGTTTGTTGGAGGGACAGACGATTTTACTTTCTTCAATGCCGACTTTGGCGTAGGAAGCAGTAAGCGCATCCATCAGTTCGTCACCTCCGAGGCGAATCACATCCACCTTATTGATTTGAAGCTGAGGCAGTTCCTTAACCTTATCATTTCGAATATGTTCTCGCAAGGCGGTTGCATTCTGCAGAATACCGCTGTCACCTGCCTGACGCAAGACCTGCGTCAACTCAATCCCGATGGCTTCCATCCCTAAGGCACGCAGCTGAACCGGGTCCAAGGCAGGGCTTAAAGCCTGACCAACAGGCGGCAATTGGGCCGTGTCGCCCATTAAGATCAATCGGCAATTCTCACCCGAATAAACGTATTCCAGCAAATCTTCCAAAAGCCGACCACTTCCGAACGAGGAATTCTCACCCCCACCGTTTGCAATCATCGACGCTTCATCAACGATAAAAAAGGTATCCTTGTGTTTGTTGAAGTTCAGGGAGAAGCCGCCTTCTTCGCCAGAAACGACGGCCTTCCGATAGATTTTCTTGTGGATGGTCAAGGCTGTATGGCCGCTGTATGAGGCCAACACCTTGGCTGCCCGACCAGTGGGAGCCAGCAACTCGCAACCGACTTCCCTGGCATCAAGATAACGAATCAAGGCACTGATGAGGCTGGTCTTCCCCGTTCCGGCATATCCTTTCAACAAGAAGACCTGCTGATCGGTACCGGTCAGCATGAATACAGATAAGCGCTGAAGCGCTTCGAACTGTTCCGGAGTGGGTTCGAACGGAAAAAAATGGGCAATCTGCTCAGCGAGTTGAGGGGCTATCATCGGGGGAAATTAGTAGCTTAAAAGTAGTGTGTTTCCATTTCATTTGCTAATTTTGTAAACGTTTTGAGTAGCGAGTACAGAAGCGAAGCTTGCTTCGATTATGCCGAGTCACGAAAAACGACAAAATTTATTGACCGCTTTCGGGAAAACATAGCCCTTAGGCACTTTGAACACACCATGCAGGACTCCGGCAAACCCGCTCCCAATTCATTGAAACAATTGATCATACGGTCGGTACCGGATGGATTCCTGTTCGGTAAAGTATCCGTCCGAGGTACCAGCAAGACCAAATTACGGATTTTCGCCGCCATCGACTTTCCAGACAAGTTCGTAGCTTTTTTGAAAGAAAACAAATGGGCGGCACGTAACGACCTGAAAGTCTCCGTCATTGACTTCACAAGTCGATTCATGCTGGTGCCCATCAAAGTAGCCGACGATCGTTCCTTAGAGGATTATTTTCGTTTTCAGAACGGGGACGAAGGCGATATGCAAATTTACACGGCGCCGTTTGACGACGGGAAACAAATGTTTTGTTGGGAAATATCGGCAGATAGGGATCGTGATTTGGAAAAATACCTGCCCAACATGACCTTGTGGTCCAGCAGCTACCTTGTGGCCAACTGGACCTTCCACCAGGCAGCCAAGGTGGATATTTCCACAATGACCGCTCATTTCTACGGACATCACATGCAGCTTTTCATGGCAGACACGCACCGCATGCTGTTTGCCAATACGTTTGTGGTACGCAATTCGGAGGAAATCGCTTATTTTCTGCT
>Ga0302205_10000965_pt1 | contig 11329 bp, 11 predicted proteins | sample II_Fen_E1_3_FD_194582 | JGI IMG/M metagenome (GOLD analysis project Ga0302205, IMG submission 194582) | Peat permafrost microbial communities from Stordalen Mire near Abisko, Sweden - II_Fen_E1_3 | ecosystem: Environmental > Terrestrial > Soil > Wetlands > Permafrost | place: Sweden: Abisko...
GAGCAGGCAATGCAGCCATGGAAGAAGTGGCTATGGCGTTGGAACTGAGTGCCGGTAAACCCAGTGGTCTACGAACGGAACGGTTCAGTGTTCTTAGTCAATATGTAGCAGAAATCTCTAATCGACCAAACAGTTTATCCAAACCCATTACCGGTAGTTTGGTCCTTTCGCACGAAAGCGGAATCCACACCGGCTGCCTGCTTAAAGACAGAGCAACATACCAACTGATCGATGCCGCTCGAATTGGCCGTGAGGAGCAAGCGTTCATCATAGGCAAACACAGCGGGAAAGATACCTTACGACATTATTTGTCAGATGCCGGTATTTCATGCAGCAAAGAAGAATATGAAACACTTCTTGCTCTTGTGAAAGCCCAATCTGAGGAACTTAAAAGAAGCCTTCAGAAGGAGGAATTATTAAACCTTCACACGCAAATGACTCTCCAAACAAATCAAAAACATGTCAAAGAATACCAACCAGCCTGAAGCTGAAATGAAAGCTCAAGCTTTTTCTTGCCTCAACTATGCGAACGGCTTCTACAAATCATTTCAGGCAAGCCTGAATAAACCAGTAAGCCGTTTTGATAATGACCTGCTCTACAATTTTGCGGTCATGAGTGTTGAAAAATACTTTGTAGCACTTTTAGCCCGTTACGATTGGAACGGCACACACCACATGCCATTGGGACTCTATAAGGAAGCCGAGGATTTTGAGTCGGAACTCACTGAAAGTATTAAGAAAACGACCATTTTGGTTGGAAAGTTCGAAGCTATTTGCTCGCTCGATGGTTTTGGTTACAGAACGCCCTCTACCGAGGAGTTGCTTCAAATGGAAACAGGAATTCAGGAAATCAAGATTTTGGTCGAGAAACGATTGTCAGAAATCTAATCTGGAAAAAGCAGGAACCAGACATGTAGCTCCCTGACTCGGTCAGCTTGTTCGTAAGTTTGACATTTTAAAAGTAGTGAATTAGTAGCGTCCTCACATTCTTCATACGTAAACCCCCGCCCTTGTTCATCTAGCATTTCGAGCAATTCTTTTCTGGATTTGCACGAATAACAACTCTTTCTTAATTCGGAGTTTGACTCAATTTCACGTAGGAATGCAATGGCGTTATGAATGCTCATATTTCAGAATGTTCGTTATTTGTCAACGGAATCACAGGTGGTATCGCAACTTTCGCAACCTCCTCCACATAGTTGGGTCTCCGTCATCAACTCTTTCATTTCGAATTTGCGTAGTCGCTCCGCCTTCCATAGGCTCAAATTATAGCGCAGGTTTGAGCCGTTTGTGCGATAAACGCTGAATCCCTTATTGACAAGTACCTTCAAGGCCATTGGATGCATGTTGACGGAAAGAATTTCTGTCACAGAATGCTTTTCGAGAGCAGGTAACAATTCCCCTAAATTGACTGCCAGGTCACTAACTTTCAACCAATGGAGTTCGGTAGTGTCTTTGTCATACAAACAAAGATGACCGTTTGCGTCCAACGTGTTGGCAATATTATTACGGCCGGAATCGAGATTTTTTACGGGAATGGCTACACGCATGAGCTATAGATTTCAGTCATGATCCTTTTTTGTTTTGAATCGCTTGGGATCAATATCGTATTTTTTTATCCGAATTCCCATAATCCGTTCTGTTATACCCAGACTTTCTGCCGCTTTGGCGCCATTCCCTTTGGAAGCAATGAGTGCATCCACGATGATTTGATGCTCTATCTTACCCAGGATTATATCAAGCGTACCTGATTGGGCAGTCTTGCTGGAAGTCGCTGTCTGAAGAGTTGGAGGCAAATTGTTGGTACGTATGACCTGATCGCTGCTTAGAATACACGCACGTTCAATGCAGTTCTCCAGTTCACGAATGTTTCCAGGCCAATGGTATACCATCAATGTGTCAATGGCCATAGTAGTTATTCGCGTAATGTTCTTACCATGCTTTTTGTTGAATTTATCGATGAAGAAATTGGCCAGAACCGGAATGTCGTTGATTCGTTCCCGTAAAGACGGGATATAAATAGGAAAAACATTGATGCGGTAATACAAATCCTCCCGAAATTCATTGTTAACAATCAGCTCTTCCAAATTTCGGTTGGTGGCACAAAGTATGCGCACATCCACATGAATGGATTTCGTACTGCCGATGCGTTCGATTTCTCGTTCCTGTATCACACGCAAGAGTTTAACCTGAGTCGATGCAGGGATGTCGCCCAATTCGTCCAAAAAGATGGTTCCACCGTTGGCTGCTTCGAATCGTCCGATTCTAAGGGCGCTTGCACCAGTGAATGATCCCTTCTCATGCCCAAACAACTCACTTTCAATCAAACTTTCAGGTAAAGCGGCACAGTTTACCTTGATGAAGGGCTTGTTTTTCCGAAGGCTATTATAATGGATGGCATCCGCTACCAATTCTTTACCGACGCCGCTTTCTCCACGGATTAATACTGTTGCATCCGTTGTTGCAACACTATCAATCAAGGAAAAGACATCATTCATTTTGCCCGAATTCCCAATGATTTGTTCTGGGTTTATCCGATTGCGTAGCTCTCCTTTCAAGCTGAGGTTCTCGTTTCTCAAAAGCTCCATCTCCTCAGCATATTCTTGTCGCCTGCGCATGGTTCTCCCAATCATGGAGCCAACAATTTTTAGCAATCGTACATCATAATCGAAGGAAACAACCCGGTCATAGATTTTATGAAAACTCAGCGTTCCAATGATTTCATCCTTATAACGAATGGGCGTACAAATAAAAGAAACATCCATGCCGTTAATACGTAATGGTGCTTGCGTCAGATTTAGAAAATCTTTGGAAGCGGCTATTTTCGGAATCAGAACCGTTTCACCATCTTGGATGACTCTTCCGATAATCCCTTCACCCATACGGTAAATCACGGTTTCCTTTTCTTGAGGACGTATACCAAATGCACCTTCAATACGGATAATCTGATTTTCACGATTTAGGATTGTCAACAGGATTCTCTCTGCACTCAAGTGTTCAGCCAGGATTCGAATCACTTCGTCGAGGTCAATATCCTTGTTGCTCAATAAAAAACTGAGTTCAAGCAATACATCCAGTTCCTTAGCTCCATAGCAATCGGGCCGGTTCAATTTACAAAATGAACTATTTACTTCCATTTTACCTTACATAATAACACTGAAAACCTAATATAGGTGTCATTATGAATGCAAAAATACGAATAATTCCGACAATATGAGTATTTAGTCCTGTTTATTTCTATAGTGAAGCGAGATTTTCCATTGCTATCCGCTCTTTTTCAGAAAGCGTTTTTAATAGGACGGAAGCTTCCTGTATATATTTGAAGTCCTTCGTTTGGCCTACTTTCTCAAACAATTCAATGACTGAACTCCATAGTGATGCGATTTCTACGAAGGCCTCATACCCCTCTTTAAGCTTCTCCAACTTCAGCAATTCGTAGCTTTCCTTCAAAAAGTCCCGATATAAGTTCCTGAAGATGGCCCCGCCCGTTCCTGCCTTTTCCATCATACTTGCCGTTGTTCTGAAGTCGTGTTCGATGTCATTGCTGGTGTTGAACCACTTGATGATTTCCATTCCAGTCTTGTATATTCCCTTGTATCCTATGTTGGAAATTGGTGGATTGATGTGCAGGGCGGCATTGTTTTTTATGGCTGAAACAATTACGGTATTCAGATTGAACGTCTTCTCCGTTTTTTGTAACGTATAATATAAGTTTTTAGACGACATCGAACCTTTCTCCGCTCTGGCTAAAGCAAGGCTTTTCAAGGTAGTTTTCGCTTTTCCGCCTTGCTGAACTGTATCCACCAGATAAGCATAGTCCTCGTCATATCCATATAGAGCGGCATAATGCCCGGCAAAATGGAAAGGCTTTGTAAAGTATTCCAAATGATAACAGTCCATTTTCAAACCCACTACCTGACCATTGTCAACGAGCGCCTTTACATTTTCCCAAGCTTTCTGAGTGGAAGCTGTTTCCCTGACCGTCAACTCCAGATTCAGGTTTCTGGCAATATTTTCCGTAAGGGCGTCGGGTTTAATTCTGCCACCGATGAACGGAAGCCCCATGGTTTTCATATTCCAAAAGATGTATCCAAGCCCTTCTCCAATGCCGAAGAGCATGGGTTCAGACATTTCAAGGCCCAACTGAAGGAGTAGAGTCCCAGTTGCGGTTGTTTCACAATGTTGGCCGTTAAACGGCTTAATGGGTTCTATTTTCATTTTCTTGCATCGTTTATTTCAACACAATATTAAAGAAAACTTTTTCAACCTCAAACTCAATTTTACTGAACAAGGAAAAACCCTGACTGACATGAATCAATCAGGGTTTCACTAGATGGCACGCATGATTGCCTTTTTGAATGGTTCGGATATCCAAACAAAACGTGCATCAAAGCTTTTATCACTGAAAGTCAGCGTAACTTTAAAGCCGTTTTTTATTTTCTTTCCATTTCAAAGGTATATTCACCCTTACGTGCTTCACGATTGCACCATGCACGGTGAAAGAGTGCCTTTTGTGCTTCTGTCACATTCGATTCCTTACCACCCCATATTTCCATAGCTGGAATCTGAATAGCCCTGGCGAACGAAAATGCCAATCCCCAAGGAAGTTGTGACTTAAACCTTAGATTCATGGCATTCAATCTTGCAGAAGCCAATTCTGAAGTTTGGCCACCCGACAAGAACGCGATGCCGGGTACTGCAGCCGGAACGGTTCGGAGTAGACATTTCACCGTGGCATCTGCAACATCATCAACCGATGCTTGTGCAGGGCAACTCAATCCCGGAAGTACCATGTTGGATTTTAGGATCAGCCCTTCCAGCATTACACCCTGCTTGAAGAGCTGATTGAATAAAGCGTGCAAAACTTCTTCAGTTACTTCAAAACACCGCTCCAACGTGTGGTCGCCATTCATCAATACTTCAGGTTCAACAATGGGTACAAGCCCTGCTTCCTGACTTAGCGCTGCATAACGCGCCAAAGCATGTGCATTGGCATCGATGCAAGCCCGGCTGGGAATGCCTTCGCCCACTGCTATTACAGCACGCCACTTCGCGAAACGGAGCCCCATTTTGTAATATTCGTTGAGTCGCTCCCGTAATCCGTCCAACCCTTCGGCAATTTTCTCACCGGGATGACCTGCCATATCTTTTGCACCGCCATCCACTTTGATACCCGGAATAATTCCGGCATCGGTGACGGCTTTTATAAAAGTCGTACCGTCGGTCAGTTTTTGCCGAATCGTTTCATCATAAAGAATTGCACCACTGATGCAATCGCCAAGTCCGGGCGTGGTAACAATCATCTCCCGATAGGCACGCCGGGCCTCTTCAGTTTGCGGAATTCCAAGAGCAACGAATCGTTTGTTGCAGGTTGGATTACTTTCATCCATCGCCAGTATGCCTTTGTGGTTGGCAACCAATGTATTTGCTGTTTTTATGAGATCTTGTGTTTTCATTTTTGTCCTGTTTATAGGTGAATTGCTATTTTCAACGCGGTGAAAATGCAAAATCGACACTTGTTATATAATACAAAATCGCCACTAACATCAGAAACAAGAAAATCCAAAAAATCCAACTATGATGGATCCTCTTCCATCGAGGCTGACGACTTTTTTGAGGTAATATTTGTTCCTGTGATTCAACCTGATGTTGATTGTGTTCATTTTCACTCATGATAATCTATTTTTAAATTCGTTTTTTATCCAGTGCCGCCACTTTATCCAATCGTCGGATAAATCGTTCTTCTGCCTTGAAATCAGCATTCAAGAATGCCTGAACCAATTCCAATGCAAGGGCAGAACCTGTAACAAGGCCTCCCATGCACATGACATTCATGTTGTCATCCTCTACACCCTGATGGGCAGAAAAAGAATCAGTTATAAGTGCTGCCCGGACATCGGCTATTTTGTTAGCCACGACACAAGCCCCAACGCCACTGCCACAAATTGCGAGTCCCCGGGTCATTTCGCCAACGGACACTGCTTTAGCCAATGGCACAATAAAATCGGGGTAGTCATCGCCGTCGTTCAACTCCCAAGCTCCGAAATCTTTGACCATAAAACCTGCAAGTATTAGAGCTTCCAATAATTGTACTTTCAATTCAAAACCACCATGATCGGCAGCTATGCCAATGTACATTGTTTCATAATCGTGCATAATCTTCTTTTTTCTTGTTCAATCCTGATTCCATTTCCAATTTAATATTTCAGGCATATCCTGCCCGAATTTATCAATGTATTGTTTGTGTTCTACGAGCTTGTCAATCATCAATTGATTGAGCATATTTCCTTTTTCTCCTAAACCAGGAATTCGATTGATAACATCCTGTACCAGATGAAAGCGGTCCAGATCGTTTAAAACTGTCATATCGAAGTAGGTGGTGATGGTGCCTTCTTCCTTATAACCCCGAACATGCATGTTTTCGTGGTTGGTTCGACGGTAAGTCAAACGATGAACCAACCAAGGGTAGCCGTGAAAGGCGAAGACGATGGGCTTGTCTTTTGTAAATAAAGCATCGAAATCGGCATCACTTAACCCGTGCGGATGCTCCGTATTTGGCTCCAGTTTCATTAAATCAACCACATTTACCACCCGGATTTTCAGTTCGGGCAACTGTTTGCGAAGGATGGAAACTGCGGCCAATGATTCGAGTGTCGGCACATCACCACAACTGGCCATGACCACATCCGGTTCGCCTCCCTCGTCGTTACTGGCCCATTTCCAAACACCAATTCCCTTGGTGCAATGTTTTATCGCTTCATCCATATTTAACCATTGAGGCGCTTGGTATTTTCCGGCAACCACGACATTGACATAGTGCCGACTTCGCAGGCAATGGTCCCACACCGACAACAAACAATTGGCATCGGGTGGAAGATAAACCCGCACAATGGAAGCTTTCTTATTGACAACATGATCGAGAAAGCCCGGATCCTGATGCGTGAAACCGTTGTGAGCCTGTTGCCAAACATGCGATGCAAGCAGGTAGTTCAGCGACGCAATTTTCTTTCGCCACGGTAATCCGGCACTAACCTTCAACCACTTGGCATGCTGGTTAAACATCGAATCGATAATATGGATGAATGCTTCGTAGCAGTTGAACAGGCCATGCCTTCCGGTGAGCAGATAGCCCTCGAGCCAACCTTCACATTGGTGCTCGCTCAGTACTTCCATTACCCGCCCTTCAGTAGCTAGGAACTCATCGTTCTTTTCTGTTTTGGCTTCCCACTGCCGGTTGGTCACTTCAAAAACAGCGTTCAGACGGTTCGAGAGCGTTTCATCCGGACCAAAAATCCGGAAGTTTCGTTGCTGAGCATTCAATGTCACCACTTCGCGAAGAAATTTTCCCAATTCATGGGTGTCGGCGGCCTGGACTGAACCGGGTGAAGGAATTTCAACGGCGTATTTTCTAAAGTCGGGAAGATTCAAATCTTGCAACAAAAGCCCGCCATTGGCATGTGGATTTGCACCCATCCGATGTTCTCCTATTGGTGCGAGTTCAGCCAACTCGGGTATTAAAGTGCCTTGCTCGTCGAATAATTCTTCCGGCTTATAGCTTTTCATCCAGTTTTCAAGAAGCTGTAAATGATGTGGATGTTCCGAATCTACCAGCAGAGGAATCTGGTGTGCGCGAAAAGTTCCTTCAATTTGCAATCCATCAACTTCTTTCGGGCCTGTCCAGCCTTTGGGCGACTGGAGTACGATCATCGGCCAGATGGGTCGCTCTGCATTGTTTTTTTCTCGTGCATGACTTTGTATTTTTTTTATCTCCAAAATGGATTTTTCCACTACAGAAGCCATTAATTGATGCATTTTTTCTGGTTCATCGCCTTCGACGAAGTAAGGATTCCAGCCATATCCGCGGAGCAACTGCTCTAATTCTTCGTGAGGAATGCGAGCAAGGATGGTCGGGTTAGCAATTTTGTAACCGTTTAGGTGAAGAATGGGCAAAACCGCTCCGTCGGTTATCGGATTTAAAAATTTGTTGGAATGCCATGCTGTAGCTAACGGCCCTGTTTCTGCTTCACCGTCGCCAACAATACAGGCAACTACCAGATCGGGGTTGTCGAAAGCCGCTCCGAAAGCATGGCTGAGTGAGTAGCCCAGTTCGCCGCCCTCGTGAATCGATCCCGGACATTCGGGAGAAACATGGCTGGGAATTCCTCCAGGGAAGGAGAATTGCGTAAACAACTTTTTTAGTCCTGATTCATCCCGTGTGATCGTTGGATAGACTTCACTGTAAGTGCCTTCCAAATAGGTATTACCAACCAATGCTGGTCCTCCATGGCCTGGGCCGGAAATGTAAATCATGTCGAGGTCGTACTTTTTGATGACCCGGTTCAAGTGCACATAAATAAAGTTCTGACCTGGAGTGGTACCCCAGTGACCAAGCAGCATGGACTTCACATGAGAAAGTTTCAATGGTTCCCGGAGTAAAGGATTGTCCCGGAGATAGAGTTGGCCGACCGAAAGATAATTCGCAGCCCGCCAGTAAGCGTTCATTTTACTTAGAAGATTTTTTGAAAGTGGAATTTGCTTTGTTTCCATATTATCTGAGTTTTAAATGCGTTGTTATTGTTTAAATCTCTCTGTGAACGATCATTTGACGAACTATTTTTGCGATCATCCATTCTTCATCCGTATGAATCATGCGAACAACTGTTTTACTTGTATTTGTTGAAATAATCGGTGCATTTGCCTTGTTTCGTTTTTCATCGAGTTCGATTCCTAGAAATTCAAGATTTTCACAGATTATAGAGCGAACAATCGGGCTATTTTCTCCGATACCTCCAGCAAAAACAAGCGTGTCCAGTCCTCCAAGTACAGCGGCAAAAGCGCCAATCCATTTTCTGGTCTGATAACAAAATAACGAAATGGCTTCGGCTGCCCGAATGTCCTCTTTTTCAAGCCCGAGTAAATCGTACATGTCTGAACTGGTCTCTGAAATGCCGAGCAAACCCGATTCGTGATTGATCAGATGATTAAATTGTCTGAGAGTTAAATGTTCCGATTGGATGATGTACCACGCTACACCCGGGTCCAAATCACCTGGTCGGCTTCCCATCATTATTCCTGAAGCCGGAGTGAAACCCATGCTGGTGTCAATGCTCTTGCCATCTTTTACGGCAGCCAAACTTGCTCCGTTACCCAAATGAGCCAAAATTAAACGGCCTTGTGCTGCTTCTGGTCCGGCAACACGGGCGAGTTCTTCCATCAAATAGGAATATGACAGGCCATGAAAACCGTAACGTTGTATTCCTTTTTCATCGAAACGCCTTGGAATGGGAAGTAATTTAGCCACCCGTGGCATGGTTTGGTGGAAAGCGGTGTCGAAACAAGCTACCTGAGGAAGTTTTGGATGACGATGACGGAAAACCTCCATTAACTTAATTTCAGCTGGCAAGTGCTCTGGATCATAAGGTGTCATGCGATGCAGCTCATCCAGCAATTCAGCAGTGATGATTTCGGGACTTGTGTGATGCATACCATGAACTACACGATGTCCGATGCCAGCGAGCACTGAAAAATCAATTTTTTTTTCGAGCCAGTCGATCAAGACATTTATTGCCGCCCGAAGATTGGAAGCCTTTATTATCAGGGTATCTATTTTATTTTCATTTTCATTGGTGAAAGTCAGTTTTGAATCCGGCAGACCAATTCGGTCAATATTACCGAAGAGAATGCGCGTCAAAGGTTCATTCATCCGATAAAGTGCGAATTTAATGCTGGATGAACCCCCGTTGATAGTCAGAACATTGGAGAGCGTCGTTTCTATGGATGGTATTTTCTTCATGTTTCAATCACCAATCCAAACGATGCCAGTTTTTCGCGCGTTGATTTGTAATCCGAATGCCAAATTCCTCGAATACCCATCCCTTTAGCGATCGATACAAACATTTGAGTATTATCGATGTACACAACCTCTTCTGGAGTAACTTGGGCAACATCCAATGCAAGCCGGAAAATTTCGGCATCGGGTTTACGCAGACCCACATAACAAGAGGAAATATACGTATCGACGAACGCATTAAGCCTGAACTTCTGTATTCGATGAGCATTGAGTTCCCTCGATTCGTTGCTGACCACTACAATCTTTAAACCGTACTTTGCTTTAAGTTGGCTGATCATTCCAATCATTTTGGAGTCCGATTCTGACAGGGCAAACATGAATTTCTGAAAACCTGCCTGAGTAAACGACCGTGGTTTATAAAACACCACCAGATTCAGGTATTCCTTCAGTGTGAGTTTGCCAATTTCAAACGTTTCGAAAGTCATACTGTGCCTGTCTTCCAACTCTTCTAAATTGAGTTTAAACTCTTTAACAGCCTGTTGACGAAACGTATGTCCCCAGCCATCGGTAAGCAAAACGCCTCCAATATCCACAAACAAAGTGGTAACCAAATTCGATTTAACCATCATTTTGAATTCATTTTCAGGACGAAGACTTCTTTTTCAAAGATTCCATCAATTTATCAAATGCTTGAATAAACTTATCGACCCCATCGCTTTCTAAATTTTCAGTAATGCTTTTTAGGTCAATGTCCATTTCGGACAACTCAGACAATACCCAGGACGCTTGTTCTAAATCGGTTTCCAATAAGCTCGACGGGTTACCGTGATCACGATACGCTTCAAGTGTTTCGAGAGGAATTGTATTGACTGTATTTGGCCCGATCAGTGCCTCAATGTATTTTACATCGCTGTATGTCGGATCTTTAGGGCTGGTACTGGCCCAAAGCAGTCGCTGAGGCGAAGCTCCAAGTTTTGTAAACTGTTCGTTTTCAAAAACTTCATTATAAATTTTATAGGCAATTTTAGCACTCGAAATGGCTACCTGACCGCGAATTTTTGTAGCAAAATGTGCCTGTTCACCCCCAGATGCAATAAAGTCTGACTCTTTTGGATCAACCACCGCATCGATGCGACTTAAAAAGAAACTTGCTACTGAGGCAATGTTCGTTATTGGTTTGCCTTGATTAATTCGGTCCGTGATACCGGCGATATAGGCCTCAGCTACCTGTTTGTATCGTGGCAAGGCAAAAAGCAACGTAACATTCACATTAATTCCCTCACTGATCAATTGCCGGATAGCCGGCAGACCCTCCCTTGTTGCAGGAACTTTGATTAGAACGTTCGGTCTGTTCAAGGCAACCCATAACCTACGTCCTTCCTTGATCGTACCCTCGGTATCGTGCGCCAAATGCGGATTTACTTCCAGACTGACATAACCATCTTTACCGTCCGTTTTTTCATACAATGGTCTGAATACGTCGGCTGCACTTTGCACATCCTTTTGACTGATAGCCTCATAGATTTCTTTGACATTTTT
>Ga0302205_10000967_pt1 | contig 11318 bp, 5 predicted proteins | sample II_Fen_E1_3_FD_194582 | JGI IMG/M metagenome (GOLD analysis project Ga0302205, IMG submission 194582) | Peat permafrost microbial communities from Stordalen Mire near Abisko, Sweden - II_Fen_E1_3 | ecosystem: Environmental > Terrestrial > Soil > Wetlands > Permafrost | place: Sweden: Abisko...
TTGTACTCAAAACTTATCAGGTATGCAAATACAAAAATGGAGACTCCGGTGGTTAACCGAAATCTCCGTTTTCTATTTCAAGGGGTAAATGCCATCAGATAGAGATTTCTATCCGATTGTCGAATTTACAGAATGAAAATTCGTTTCCCGAATAAGTTTATTATTCAGCCAATGGATCATAAGTCCCGTTAGCACCTCCGTTTTCAAGATCAGGCCAACCAATAGTTTGTTTCAATGTAACATTCATTTGTTGTGCACTCATTTTAAAACCAATAAAGTAATACTTAGGTTGAAATTGAATTGTATAATTCAAGTCACCGTCTATACGAGTTGTTTTTCGATTTAAGTATGAAGCATAAAAATAACACAAACTGTCCATTGGAGTAGTAGGGGTTGCTTTAGTATAGTCCCAATATATACTATTTTGCATCAGATTCAAACCAGCAGCTGGCGAACGTTTATAACCGTTCTTATATACCGGATCGTTTTCATTAAATTTTTTCGTATTAGACATCGTAGATAGTCCAAGACCTGCAGCCACTGTTATTTCAATTCCGGTGCGACGTTGACCATTGAGTGGTGCGACTCCCAGATAAGTACACGTATTGCCCCCAAAACCGCTTAAAGCCCAACTAGAACTCATAGTTGACTGTCCTACTCCTCCATCCCAGAGCATCCAACGACGCATATCATCATAACGTTTACCTTCATAAGCCAATTCAATCTGACGCTCGTACAGAATTGCAGCAAACAATTTAGCCCGATTATTACCTAAATCTGCATCCAAGCCATAGTTATTAGCATTAGTATAACCCACACGTGCACGAATCTGTTGCAATGCAGCTACTGCCTCACTATAATGACCCGCACCACATGCAGCTTCAGCAAAGTTCAATAATACTTCCGTATAACGAATCTCCATGTAAGGGGCAGCGGACAAAGTAAAAAATTTACCTGAATTTAGTCCCGAACTAAAAATATACGATGGGCTAGAGTTCACATCTAAGTCATCAGTACGCTTACGAACGAAAACGCTGGTGTTGTTAGTTCCTAATCCATCAGCAGCAAAACCCGTTACATTATCTGCTGCCTGATTACCGGCATTGTCATACCAAGTATAGCTCCATATCTGATAATTAGCACCTTTATATGGATATGCAATTTTCACTGAAATAGTATCGTCCTTAAAAGCCCATCTTTCACCCGGAAACGAAAATGTACGATAGAATCGCGGGTCACGGTTTGCAAAGAAGCGTAAAGGATCATACGTAAGCGCAGACTTAGATAATTGTGTTGAAACTGTTGAAGTGGAAGAAGACAACAATTGAGCAGATGGCTTCCCATCTGCCATTGGGAATAGATCAATCATTTGAGCAGTGGTCGATTTTCCTCCACCACCACCTGCATTGGAAGGACGAATTGAATTTTCCCAACCATTATTTTTATCGTAATTAGTACCTGATGTTGTTAACACGGTGTTATACAGGGTCACAAATACAGCTTCAGAACTTTGATAATCAGAGAACATCTTGGCCCAATTAGAAGCATTTGTTCCCGGATTACCAGCATATGCCAATCCAAAACCTCCTAACTGTAAAGTATCTAATGCATTTTTATTGGCCTGATAAGCCAATTCCCAACGAGCCTGATCATCGGCACGATTATGAACCGGACTTGCATAAAGCAGGCGTGCTCGTCCTTGAACGGCTAAAGCAGTTCCTGCAGTTACTCGTCCATAATCAGTAGAAGCAGAAGTCCAGGTGAGAGGTAAATCTTTAGCTGCAATAGCCAAATCATTACAAATAAAATCAATACATGCCTTCGATGTGGCGCGGGCAATTATCAAATTCTCACCACCACCACTACCAATCATGGGATTCTGAACATGATCAACGATAGGTACTCCACCATAAATTTTTACTAAGTGAAGATACATCCATGCACGGAAAAAGTAAGCTTGTCCCAATAATACTTTCTTTTGATCATCAGTAAGCGTTCCATTTTTCACACCTTCTATTACCATATTGCACTCACGAATAAATCCATAAGGGCTAATATTTTTATTCTGGTAATAGAAGTAATCAGGTACATTTGTATTATCTAATACGATTGCAGGACTTATCCAGTTATAGTTAACATCCGAGTTGATTAATCCACCATTCTCTTCCGTACTTCTGGAACATATATCTCCTACACCAGCGCTAGGCATACTAAAAGTTAAACCTGAAGTCGAACTGGGCAACAAAATATAATACAAATAATTGACCCTTTCTGTGGCAGCTGAGTAGTCTGTATAAACTTCCTCTCCATACGCATTATAATCTTTCTTATCTTTAAGAAACTGATCACTACATCCCATCAAAAGCAATGCAATTGCTAATAGCACAGCAGTAGTATTAAATTTATTTTTTTTGTTCATCATTGTATGTTTTAGAATGAAACATTAACTCCTAACGAAATTGTTCGTAATGTGGGATAATTACCATAGGTTCCCGCCATAGGATCAGTGTAATTATCGGGGTAGGGATTATATAAACTAAGTACATTTTGACACGACAGATTTAGACGACAACTTTCTATCTGCAAGTTTTTTATCAATTTACGTGGTAAAGAGTAAGCTACTGTAACTGTACGTAAATAAATACGCGTGCTGCTCACAGCCCAGAATGTTGAAGCCTGACTATTGATACCAGCATACCGCATATTAGGATATTTGGCATCCAAATTTTGTGCAGCAACTATATTTCCCTGACCGTCCAGTACATTTTGGTATACATACATATTGTTTGCCCAAAAAGAAGGTACATTCACATATTCAAGATCCGAAAATGAACCACTGGTTGAATTTGCAGATGATATTGAACTATATCCCGAACGAGCTGACTTATCTATCAATGTATAGCCACCCCAGTTAGCTGTAATTTGTGCCGTAAAAGAAATCCCTTTCCATTCTCCACCTAAATTGGTTGTAAATCCGTAAGGATTACTGGAGCGTTTAGAAATCTGAACAATATCATTTGTTGCATCGATTTTACCATCAGGCGCCTGATAAGAGCCGTCAGAATTCTGCGCACCACGTACATCTTTATAAATTAACATGCCCGGGCGAATTTGGCTGGGGGATAATCCAAGATAATTTGTTATGTGATACTTAGCAACATATTCATTAATTTGTTGGTAACTACGGAATATTCCGAGACAATCCAATCCCCATGTGCCAAGATCTGTACGTTGATTTGGGTGCTGACCATCAATAGTAATAAGAGTTGGCCAGTATTTTTTCAATACCTTATTGTCGCTATATCCAGTTGACAATTTTACAAAATATTTGAAATCCTTACCAATTTTATCTTTCCATCCTACTGACAATTCTATACCGTAAGCATCTATTGAGCCAAAGTTCTCAGCAGTGGGTTGAGTACCTACTGTAGTAGGAAAATCAATCGAACCTGTTCGAGTCATAAAAATATTTCGACCCATATTGTAGTATCCATCTAAATTTATAGCTAATTTATCATTTAGCATGCGTAAATCAACACCCAAATTTGTATTATAACTTGTATCCCAGTGTGCATTAACGTTTGGAGCTGCACTACTATTCATACCATAACCCATGTTTGTTGTTGTACTGGTTCCAAACACAGCTCCTTTATTTGCAATAGCACTATATGTTTGCAACCATGTCCAATATGCAATATTATCTTTTCCTAAAATACCGGCAGAGCCTCTAAGTTTAAAAAAGTCGATTCCATGAATATGGTTTTTAAACCAGCTTTCTTCAGACATTACCCAGCCCAGTGACAATGATGGAAAATAACCCCAATAATTATCTGGAGAAAACTTTGTAGAAGCATCGGTACGAAACAAAAATTCTGCCAGATATTTGTCAGCATACGAGTAATTTACACGAGTGACATACGATAACATACCTGACTCGGAACGAGTAAATTGAGTTGTTTGTGCGCTATTACCTCCTACCGAGAGCGATTGCCCATTAGTAAAACTCAGCGGATAAGTAACCGAACCAAACAAATCTTCCGTTTCACTTTCAGCTTTTTCAATCGTAAACAAGGCACTTAAATCATGTAATCCAAATTTGCGAGCATAAGTTGCATAGAAATTGAGCTGATAATTATCAGTACGGCTGGTAGTACGACTAAGAAGATTACCATTATCGAGAGAAAATACATTGAAGTTACTGGAAGATAAATCACCAGTATAAAGATGATTACCACTACCTCCTCGAGTTATCATTTGATAAACTGGTATATACGTTGCCAATACATCGTTCTTAGAAGTGCTAATATATTTGGAGTATGTCATCTTCAATTTTAATCCTTTCAAAACTTGATTCCAGCCAAAATCATATTCCAACGCTGTATTTATATTTACATTTTGTGGACTGGTCTTACTATAATTATTTAAATTTTGAATGGCTTTATAGTTATAATACTGCACACTGTTTACCAACGTATTGGATGTACCATAGGCTATTATAGGCAGACCATTGATATAATCGGGAATGTAACGAGGATGCGTCAACAAAGTATTATAATCAACCTCCTCAGTACCGATCTTACTTTGCCCTTTTTCAGTCGTCCCATAGTCACCTGATACCTGTAACGAGGCTTTTAACCATTTTTTAATTTTTGTATCCATCCCCGCACGGTAGTTCCAACGGTTATAATTGAGCCAACTTAAATTACCTGATTGCGTAAAATAAGACATACCTGCAAAATAAGTTGTTTTATCAGACCCGCCACTAATATTTATAGAATGCTTCTGAGACAAAGCTGGTTTCCAATAATCATTCAACAAATTATAATTCAAATTCTTCATGGTAGCCAATTCGTCGGCCTGAAACAAATCATGTGTATGATCAATAGCACTGCCATCAGTTGTAGGGCTTCCTTTCACACCATTCCAAATCACACCATAATTATATGCATTCAACATTTTAGGTTGTGATACCGCATCGTTATAACCAAATTGTCCGCTATACGTAATTTTAGGTGCACCTTCTTTGCCACGCTTTGTTTTAACCAAAATAACACCTTGCGCGGCGCGAGACCCATATACTGCAGCCGAAGCATCCTTCAGTACCGTAATGCTCTCCACCATACTAGCATCTAAGTTATTAAAAAGAGTTGCATCCGGACAAACAAAATCATCAATTATATATAAAGGACTCGGATCTGGAACATAACCACTTGTACCTGAATAAGCTTGCATAACACTGGACTGGCGAACAGTCAAAGATGCAGCTTCACCCGGGCGTGCACTACCTCCACTTACACTAAGACCATTCACTATACCAGTCAGAGAAGCTCCTAAATTACTTGTTGATAAGTCACTAATATCTTTTGTTGAGATAGTAGATACTGAGCCTGTTACACTTTTCATTTTTTGTTCTCCATAACCGACTACAACCACTTCGTCTAACTTCATCACATCCTCCTTTAGAACAATCCGCGGATTATTTAAATCCGAGATAGTCTGACTAATATACCCTACATAAGAAATGATTAATTTAGCTTTTAGTGGAACCTTAAGATTGAAATGTCCGTTAAAATCGGTAATTGTTCCGGAGTTACCATCTAGTATCTTTACTGTACCCCCAATAATAGGGTCCCCTTTTTCATCTACAATAGTACCTTGTACTGTTTGCAATTGCTGAGCCTTAACCTGAGCCGGCAACGCAAAAGCCAGGATGAAACTTAAGCATAGGCTGAGAATTAAATATTTTTTCTCCATTGTATTAGTTATTATTGATTTAAATTTCATATCATCTTCTCATTATGTTATTGTAACCAACGTGGATCACCAGTTTTTGCGGCAATTTGTGCTGTTCCTAGAACCTTAAAATTCGCATTTACCGGATCTTGGAATTGCGGATCAGATTGAATAACAGTACCACTATTATCAGCAAATGAGTAAGTAGTACTCAAAATTTCATAGAGAGGACAACCTGGAGGCAATTTAGAGGCAGTTGTTGTAACCGTAGTACCTGAAGTAACCCAATAAGTATTATTGGCATAATTGCGGGCTGGCGTTTTACTATTAACACACATTGATGCACTAATACTTTTTACCTTATCGCAATCAACAAAAATATTGTTTTGCAAATTAAGCGTATTCGATGCCGAAGAAGAAAAACCACTATAATTTGTAATCGCATTATTTGGGCAGACTTGCCAGAAAGTACTGCTTGTAAGTGACACACTACCCGTAGCCCAATTCGCTCCTGTAATCTTACTAGCATTTGTACTGTTAGCATATTGAATTAAATAACCTCCAGTAGCCAATTGAACATTATAAATAGTGCTATTTGAAATAGTCAAATCCTTTACATAGCCTCCACCCATAGAAATCAGATTTTTACTTGCAACATTCTGCCCAATAACACAATCATTAATTAATAAAGTCTGAAGAGCATACTTCTTACCATTATCATATACCAATGGAGATGCTAAACCGACAATTTTACAAGATTGAAGGCTAACTAGCGGGTTTACCAAAGTTCCCCATGTACAGGTTGTTGCAGATGGATTAAGTGTAGAATTGAAAGTAATAAGACCACTTCCTGTGAAGGAAGAACAATCAAAGTCAATCCTATTTAATACTAATCCTGCACCGTCACTTATAAAGACACCATTACTCATTGTTATTTTTGGATGATGCACTTTGTCACCACGAAAATATACAGATGTCAAACCAAGAGAGACATTGCCACTCATCGTATAGCTTCCATTTTGTTCAAGATCATAAAGAATAGTTGTGGTACTGCTTGGAACCGGATTAGTTTGAAAATAGGTATACAGATCTGTACCTGATGGAATCGTGGCATATGATACAGTATAAGTACTATAAGCTTTTTTGGTTGTGTCAACAGCATCTTTATTGTTATAAGCTGCATTACCAAGAGTCTGAACAAATGCCTTATATTTTGTTTCAGATTTTAATGGACGTTGAATAGTATCGCCATCCACAATTTGATTTAGAGCACCAACTGCCACCGGATTAGTCGGGTCATCCACTATATATAGAGAGACTTTATATCCACCTGCTCCATATACCACAGGCCAAGAAACCGTTACTGTAGAACCTTTAGAGTCTTGAGTAAATACAAGACTGTCTGGCGACCTCAATGTGGTATTCCTTACACTCGAAGAAAAGACCTCAGTCTCCTTGAAACCATCCACACAAGAAGTGGCTAGTAGAACTATCGTTACTAGCAGAAAATTCACGATAGTTGTGATTTTGTTTTTTAACTTCATAGACTTAATTTAAAATTAATATAACATTAGTAATTTCTCAATACTCTTTTTCCAAATGAAAAATATTAATAGCAATTGGATTTAATAAAATTCAACCCATTTCTGACTTTGATTTAAAGTAAGACGAAATAGACGAAAAGATGTAATCAGTAAAAAGAAAGATTTATTTGATATTTGCCGATAAATTTCATAAAATAAAAACATGTATTACAAAATGAAACAGAGAGGTATGCTAATTCAATGTAAAGCACCTTTTAAATCAGATAAAAACAACAGATGCAATCTTAGATCAGTTGATCATTTTATTTTATTCTTCACAGCCAGCAGGCATTCTAAAAAAAACAAAGACTTGCGGCATTTAAAGCTGTAAGTCTTTGTTTATACAAATTAATCCAATAATTGTTATTTGTTCTGACAACAGAAGATCTTGCCCGCCCCGATGTTATTTAGTCACCCGATTTGACTTCTGCATTGTTTCGGTATTCAATAGGCGTTAATCCGGTTCTCTTTTTGAAAAAGATCGGAAAGTAGTCCGGATTTTCAGGATTCAGACTATATGATATCTGTTTTATGGATTGCGAAGTCGTTGAAATGAGGAGCTTCGCTTCGTTTAATTTCAGTTCCAACATATACTTGGTTGGAGACGTTCCAGTATACTCTTTAAATGCTTTTCGGAAACGGGAATAACTGATATTTAAAGATCGGGCAATTTCTTCGCCGCAAAGATCCTTATAAACCGATTCGCGCATAATAACTTTGGCTTTGTTGATTTTTCCGATAAGCTCCTCGTCTTCAAAATCGCGGGTTTTATCGCGGTAATACATCAAACCCAGGATGTGCATAACAATTCCGGCCAATGCCTGCTGGAAACCGGCACGTTCTTCATTGGCAATCTCAATAGCTTTGAGATACAAATCGATTATCCGCTCATTATGCCCAATGCTGAAAACCGGTGCACGATTCAGAAAGAAACCTTCGTGCACTATATTATTAATGATACCGCCCTTAAAGCCGATCCAGTATTCATTCCATCCGGAATTCTCCATCGGCTTATAGGTATGCCAAACCCCGGGCATAAGAAAAAACATTTTTCCTTCGGTGATAAAACAGGACTGCTTGTCATTGCCATACGTAAACACACCATTACCGTCGGTAATGTAAAGCAATTGGTATTCATTCAGAATGCGCCCCTTGGCTACATCAAAATAATATTCTGACGGATGATTATTCGGTGGGTAGGCTTCGGTTTCAGAAATTTTTTGATGACCGACCGTAGTAACCGTTAAGCCCCATAACTCATCTTCTTCGGAAGTGATAAGATAATTCAGATTCAAATCTATCTCGTTACAATTCATGATTATATCAGAAATATTAATGATTAAAGCAACTGGCTGCAAAAGTAAATAATATTCATCAGATTTAATGCTAACAGAAAGCGAGACCTCATTATTTATGAAATCCCGCTTTTGTATTTATTCGAATTTATTTTTTACAGCATACTTGGCAAAACCAGTGAGAATATCAATATAAGCATTCCCAACACCAGGGTAAAAACGGTTTTTGAGCCGGCTCCTTTCCATTCTTTGAGAACAATTCCCCAGACATTACTAAATGTCACATTCAACGACATTAAAATACTCCACGAGAAAGCCATCATTATACTTCCGTCGGTCAGGAAGCTTTTACCCAACGCCAAACCGAAAAACTGCGAATACCAAAGCACACCCGCCAACGCACAAAACAAAACATTATTGATAAAAACTCCGGAAGGAACTCCAAAATAGTCTTTAGTCGTTTTGTTTTTAATGTTCTGATAAAAGCAATAAACGGCATTCGTTATAAATCCGCCAAGCGTTATCATTAAAATAGCAGGCAGACCGGCATACAGACTATTCGATCCCAATTTAATGGAAGCCACTTTTATCGGTTCGGCAGCTTCGAGTCCCAGACTAAAACAGGCACTCATCACTCCGGCCAACAAAGCCACCAACAATCCTTTTCCTAAAGCAAAATCTTTAACGGCAGCTTTTTTCTGTTCTTCGGTCATGTTTTTAGACCGCAGACTTCCGGCAAAGCCAATTACCGAGATGCCGGCAATAGCCACACACACTCCGATAAGCAAAACCAGTCCTTTGCCCGAGAACAAATCCGTTCCCAGCATCAGTGCAGGAATCAAGGTTCCAAAAGCGGAACAGGTACCCAGCGAAATGGACTGACCCAGTGCCACGCCCAAATAACGCATACTAAGTCCGAAAGTCAACCCGCCAACGCCCCAAAGTGCGCCGTAGAATATAGCTTTCAGCGCTGCACCCTGACCGGAAGAAAGAACTTCGAGTAACGAATGTCCTTCGGGCACGGCCAGCAAAGCTCCCAAAAAAGGAAATAACAACCAGGCAAACACGCCTTGCACCAGCCAAAAACTCTCCCACGACCAGGTTTTGACCTTTTTAATAGGCACGTACGAACTAGACTGTCCGATACTGCCCAAAGCAATAATTAATAATCCGATTAATGTGTTCATGATCTACAGGCACCTCCTACCCCTTTGGCTACAAAAGAGCAAGATAATGATTTAATGGTTATTTAAATTTGAAAATAGAAAGTGCTTGTCTCAAAAGTTTTTTAGATTGCAAATAACACAAAATGCGCAAATAATCGCAATTTATTTGAATTAGAATTCTGCAAATAAGATTCAACTTTAATAGTTTTATGTAGTAAATAACAGATGATCTATTCCTCGAAATCAAAGTACAGATAGACTGCCTTGTAACTCGTAACTATTTACTTGTAACTAATTTTATTTGCGTTCTACGAAAACTTTTGATACAGCCCCTAAAATGCGTTTATCGTTTTGAAGTAACGGCTTTTTCGTATTCCTGAATATCGGCAATGTAAGCTTCGCCTACAGCTACACCTTTTTTCAGACAGTAATAATCGAAAACAGCTGCCCACGGCAATGATTTTGCTTCTTCGAGCAAAGCCAGGCGTTCAAAATTCTGACCGTTGGCTTCGTATTCGCGCAATTTAGCAATTGGTTCCAGCAAAGCCTGCGTAAATGCTTTTTGTGTAGCACGTACGCCAACCAGATAAGCACCGATACGGTTAATGGAGGCATCAAAATAATCCAGACCCACATGCACTCTGTCTAATGCACCGGCACGAATAATTTCCTGAGCAATTGCCTGCAATTCGTCATTAAGGATTACAACATGATCGCTATCCCAACGTACACCACGGCTTACGTGCAACATAATTTCAGGAGCAAAAAGCAACAAAGATGAAATTTTATCCGAAATAACTTCGGTAGGGTGAAAATGGCCGGCATCCAGCGTAATCATCTTCTTATTGGCAACGCCGTAACCCATATAAAATTCATGAGAACCTACTACATAACTTTCGCTTCCGATACCGAACAATTTACATTCAATACTGTCGAGCATATAGTCGTCGTTGGTTTTATATTCAAAGATTTTATCCAACGAATCTTTTAAATTCTGACGATATTCTAAGCGGTCAACAGTCAAATCTTTTGATCCATCGGGAATCCATATATTATGAATACATTTTGAACCCAACTGACGACCGATTTCTTCCGAAATTTTACGGCAACGGATTACATGATCAATCCAGAATTCGCGAATAGCAGGGTCGCGGTGTGAAAGGGTAAAACCGTCAGCCGATTTTTCGTGCGAGAAACAAGTACTGTTGAAGTCCAGTTTATAGCCTTTTTCTTTTGCCCAGTCAATCCAGCTTTGGAAATGTTTTGGCTCAATTTGATTGCGGTCTACTTTTTCGCCCTGAAAATCGCCATAAAAAGCATGAATGTTTACACGATGTTCGCCGGGGATCAACGACATGGCTTTGTCAATATCAGCACGCAGTTCAGCAATAGTTCTGGCTTTTCCCGGATAGTTACCCGTAGCCTGAATACCACCTGTAAGTTCTCCGTTACCTGTTTCGAAACCGGCAACATCATCGGCTTGCCAGCAATGAAGTGAAATAGATAATTTCTCTAATTCGGTCAAGGCTTTTTCCACATCA
>Ga0302205_10000969_pt1 | contig 11304 bp, 11 predicted proteins | sample II_Fen_E1_3_FD_194582 | JGI IMG/M metagenome (GOLD analysis project Ga0302205, IMG submission 194582) | Peat permafrost microbial communities from Stordalen Mire near Abisko, Sweden - II_Fen_E1_3 | ecosystem: Environmental > Terrestrial > Soil > Wetlands > Permafrost | place: Sweden: Abisko...
AAAAATTAAAATCTGCTTACAACAAAACAACCCGCACGGACAAATACCGGCGGGTTGTTTTGTTTTTACAGGAGATCAGTTGTATTATTCCGATTTTTTATTTTTCGTATAATTCATTTCAATAATAAAGGCAACCAACAAGCCCAATCCTCCGAACAACAATACCGAAGCGCCATACACAACACCTGAAATTTCATTCGCATTATTTTGTAAATTCATCGTGTTGTATCCCGCTATTGAGTTCAGGCAGATAAAATATCCGATCAACAATCCTAATCCGACACCCAATAAAAGACAGGCAATCTTAAGCGTCCCGAATGCACTGTTCCCCGAATTAGCAATTGGAAATGAAAACTTGTTTTCAATCATCGAAGGATCAAATTTTTCACCTATTTTCTCAATAATCGCCAACCGTTCTTTTTTACGGACAAATAAATCAAACAATCTGAAAATACCAAGGGTAATAATTCCTACTACCAATGGAATGAGAATAAAGTCCATCATAATTTTTTGTTTTTTAAATAAATAATTTCGTTCTTTGCACTGTTTGACGCTGGTAGTCGTAAATGGTTACAAAACTGATTGAATTTACTCTGGAACAAAGACAAAAGAACCAAGAGACATGACAAAAGATCAAAGACAAAAGACCCAGGAACACGGTACAGTGAACCAATCACCCACTGAACCTCTAAACTAATTAACCATTCAACCAATTAACCTTTCACACAATTAACTAATTAACCAATCAACCAATCTGTAACCAAAACAGGTCCTTTGCGTCTATACATTCAATATGGAGAATCCTGACGAAATTATCTACATAAAGCGTATCCTGGATGGTGAAACGAACCTGTATTCCATTTTTCTGGAACGGTATAGTCGAACCATTCACTCTTTAATCGTAAGAATTATTCCGTCTAAAGAAGATGCCGAAGAACTTACTCAGGATACATTTATGAAAGCATTTCGTAAACTGGATACTTTTAAAGGAGAGTGCAGTTTTTCTACCTGGTTGTTTCGTATAGCCTATAATACTGCTATTTCAGCCACGCGAAAGAAAAAAATTATCTTTCCATTCATTGATGATTCAATGCTTGAGAATGTCTCTGAAGAATTGATGGATACGGTTTTTGAAGAAGATGACAATGAACACAGGTTACAACAGCTCGAAGAAGCCATCAGCAAATTGAATGTCGAAGAAAAAACATTGATCACATTGTATTATACCGATGGAAAGCCGATTGCACAAATAGCCGAAATGTTGGAACAAACTCCGGATAATGTAAAGATTAAACTTTTCAGGGTACGAAAAAAAATCTATGTTTTAATGACTAAATAGAAGATAATGAATCAGGATAAAGCAATTATAAAAGCCTTAAAAACGTTGGAGGGTCCTACCCTATCCGACGATTTTAGTTCCGGCATGATGAACAGGATCTACCTCGATGCAGCCAAAAAGAAAAGGCGCTCGTATATAGGCAGTTTATGCCTGTTATCCGCTGTTTCATTGGCCATGATTTCGATGGCTGCGTATCTGTTGCGGGATTACCTAACTGTTAGTTTGACCTTTCACCTGCCTTCGCTGGCTTCACTGTTTGAATCGGTCGCTAAATATGGGTTTGGATTTTATATCGCCTTTCTGACCATCCTCCTGATTGCGCTCGATTACTATTTCAGGAGTGTGTGGCAAAAACATAAAAATGATAAGTTCAGGCATTATAATTCATAGATAAACTAACAGATCCGGTGAAAGAAGTATTTCTCACCGGATCTGTCAGTTTTGCACTGTTATGTAATTCAAAATATTTAATGATCTATTTTTTACTCGTGATCACAAACCCCAAATGATGGCTTAAAAGTGCATTATCACATTAAATTTACTCCTTGGAATTTTTCAAATACTGCGTCTTAAATCCCCCTCTGGGGGTTGGGGGTCGGGAATATAATAAATGCAAGAATACAAGTGTTTATTTTAACAAATGTATCATTGTTTAATATCGACCACTTATTTTATAACAACCTCTTTCCTTTATTGATACTGGATATAAATGGGTTGAGGTTTCAACTTCATCAGTTCGGGAGGTGTTAACATGCGATGAGGGGCTTTTTTAATGTCGTTTTTGTAAAACAGTTTGTATCCCGTAAATTGAACCGGTTCCTTGTAAATGTATCTGATGTAGGTACTGTGTTTAAGAATCGGCTCGCCCCAACCGTCCATGTTCATGATAATCTGTACTTCAGGATGCAGTTTTATATTCTTGTAATTTTTGACCATCCCCTGGGTAAAGCGATGAACGATAAGAATTTTCGGAGTTAAGTTATTCTTACGCACTAACTTTGCCAGGTAATCCGAACAAAAATTAATATCGGAAGCATCCATGGAGCCTATCTTATGTCCCGGAACGTTACCTTCTTTCATAGCGAATTCAGGATCAATCCCTAAGTGTACCTGAGGCATTTTAAGGTATTTTTCCAACAGGGGCACTTCATGTTTCAGGCTGCTCTGCGCAATCTGTACATCTAAAAACACAATGGCATCCCCCATTCTGGCGATTGCCAGGGCCGAATCAATCTGAACATCCGGCATTCGTTTGCAATAGGTATTGTCTTTCATGGGTATGCCCTGTGCTACAACGGCAATATAATGGATGGCAGGAATCACAGGAGTAGAAGGATCGACTTTTTTCCATGCAGCAACTTCTTTATTTAACCGTTTCCACAATTCTTTTGGTGGATATTCGCCTAAAACACCCATTTTCTTCGAATACAGGTTGCCATAATAGGCCACGATTCTTTTATAAGGCAATATCGCTCCCTTATAAGGAAAAGGTTGTTGTTTTACGGGCCATAAACCGGTGGTATCGCCATTCGCCAGTAACTTTATTTTTTGTTGGTACAAAAGAGTGTCTACCGGAACCGGTACTGTTTCTACAATCTCTTGTTCTGTGCCCGAAGATTTTACTCCGGCTTTTTTCTCTCCATTCTGTTTACATCCGATAAGTACAATGATTAAGGTAAAGGCTATGGGAATTAACTGTTTATAGTTCATAGTTATGTTAACTGGTTATTGGTTTATTCGTTCTGGGTTCCGTGTTCCGTGTTTCACGTTCCGCGTTCTTTTTCTTTATTCTTTATTCTTTTGTCTTTGATCTTGGCTCTTTAATCTTTTGTCTTGGTTCCTGGCCCTTGGTTCTAATGTCCTTAAGCTTTATGCTTACTGAATGTCTGACGCATAGATTTAAGTAGTCTTTGCGGGGTACATTCCGTGCCTAGTATCCTGCGCACAGTTTGCAAAGGTTGAATCGAATCACGTTTAGAGAAAAGTGTAAAGGAGATCTTAAAGTATTTACTTAGTTCGGCAGCTCCTTTATGATCATAAACACCATTCGGGTATGCCCAGTACTCAACCGGTTTGCCTACAATAGCTTCAAGTTTCTTTTTAGGTTCCACCACCTGTTTCTGCCAGTCTACTGCATCTTTGTATTTAATGACCATGGTATGATCCCAGCTGTGCAATCCAATGACATGACCGGCTTTTGAAAGTTGTGTAATCTGGTCCTTTGTCATGTAATTTTTCTTGTTGTAGGTAATGGTCATGATAAAGAACACGCCCCTGAAACCATGTTTTTCCATAATGGGAGCTGCAACTTCACAATGTTCGACCCTCGAATCATCAAACGTAATCATAACCGGTTTATCGGGCAGCGATTTATTATAAACCAGGTAGTCGTATAACTGAGCTGGCAGGATTGCGTGGTAGCCACTATCTGCCAAAATCTTCATGTGAGCTGCAAAAGTAGCCTTACTCACTGTATAATCGCCTTTCCTTCCGTCATCAATGCGATGGTAACACAGAATGGGTACTTCCGGTTTGGCATATATCTTGGCACGTGTATTCGGGACAGGTTTAGCACCTGTATTGTCCGTAACTTCCACCGGAGAGGCTGTTTCCCCCGGTTTTCCGGTATGTTTGTCTGATGGTTTACAACTGAGAACAGTTATTCCCAGTAAAATCGTACAAAGTAGGATAATTTTTTTATTCATAATGGATGCTTTTTAATTGGAATCAATATACTTATATTTTTTATATTTTTATACATTCATGTACTGTTCATCAGGGTGCTATTCCGGAATAACCAGGACAAATAAATGTCAGACTTGCTACATTTTTTTGATTCAGGGAATACTTTCTGTTACCTCTTACAAAGCTAAAGTTGATATGCAGTAAGGTTTTCCATCACTTGACACCCTATAATAAGAAACGTTCAAATGTAACGAAAGTTTTTTAATTATCGTATTTGTCTGAATACTAATTATTCAAATGTTTGTTCGTGGAATAATATTAATCAATAAAGGTTAGCCTGTTTATCAAAAAAAATGGATACATTGCAAAATTGAATGTTTTTTTGCTTAAAAAAAATAGCCAATACAGATTTTGAATAAAAATATAAGACTTTATAATCAGACTCTAATTAAAAAAAAAAGGAAATCATGAACAACGTACGTCTTTCAATTTTTAGTCTATTTATTTTATGTGCCTCTTTCCCGGCAACAGCCCGGCAAATCAACTTTGGAAAATGGGATAAAGGCTTTTCACCACGTGAAGTGGGTGATAAAGTTGCAGCCCGTTATGCTGCCTCTTCATTTACCGATTTTGGATTGAAACTTCCCGCTACCCACATTACCTATCCCGAAGCATGTGCCTGGTTTGGAGCCCTTAAGTTTGCCGGAGTGACCGGAAACAAAGAACTTGCAGATCAACTTGAACAACGCTTTCAACCGTTGCTGGGTGCTGACAGAAAATTAGTCCCAATACCCGAACATGTGGATGCTACTGTCTTTGGAATTATTCCGCTGGAACTTTATATGCAAACAAAAAAGACCTTCTACCGGGACTATGGGGTGAAGTTTGCCGATGCACAATGGAAAATGCCGGAAAATGCCGGAGTAAACGAAGCACGGTATAAGGACTTGCTCAATGATGGTTATTCGTGGCAAACCCGTTACTGGGTCGATGATATGTTTATGATCTCCGCCATTCAGGCGCAGGCTTTCCGGGCAACAGGTGACAGGAAATACATTGACCGTGCCGCTCACGAAATGGTGTCGTATCTCAATAAAATCCAACAATCGAACGGCTTGTTTTTCCACGCCGAAACAGCTCCTTTCTTTTGGGGACGGGGCAATGGATGGATGGCAGCCGGTATGACCGAATTGCTGTCCAATTTACCCGCCGACAATACGGATAAGCCACGCATACTGATAGAATATGTAAAAATGATGCGTACGTTGAAAAGTTATCAAAACAAAGATGGTTTATGGAATCAGTTGATTGACGATCCTAACTCCTGGTCGGAAACATCTTCGACAGGTATGTTTACCTACGCCATGGTAGTCGGAGTAAAAAAAGGATGGTTGAATGCAGATGAATTTAAACCCGTGATTCGCAATGCCTGGATTGGACTGGTTGGATACATTATTTCAACGGGTGATGTGGCAGAAGTATGTGAAGGAACCAATAAAAGCAATGACCGTCAGTATTATTTAAACCGTAAAAAAATTACCGGTGATTTACACGGTCAGGCACCCATACTCTGGGCTGCCGCTGCATTTTTAAGCCATTAAGTTGAATAAAAATGTCTGGTTCGCAATTAACCATCCCGTTAACCAATAGTTTTTATCTATATTTGCACGCTTAAAATACAGGATCATTAAAATGTCAAATTTAAATCCATAAGAAGAACACGGACGATTTATTCTGGTAATTCTGAATAAATCATGCGCGTTCTTCTGTTTTTTTAATTCAGGAAATTATTTTTATTACTACTTAAATCTAAATATTGATAAGACAAAAGCTGATTAAACAGTTTCCCGGGCAAATTATGTAAAACTGAAAGAAACTTATATCAAGATACACCCCACAGTCTATGAAAAACACGTACTCATTTTCAAAACATTCCCTTACTTTATTAGCGCTCATTTTTATCAACCTGTCCATTATTGCCCAGTCGGGCATTTACGTCGGCGGACATTTCCGCCGCCAGCGAACCATAACCGTACCCACCCTGAAAGCATCCGGGTTTACGTATGTCATCCTTTTTAATATCCAGGTCGAAACAAACGGTGACCTGACCATGGACAGTGAAAAACTATGTTCCAACGGAGTGTATACCTTTAATGCCACACAGCCGAACTATATCGCCGATGTCACTTCTTTAAAATCAGGCATGACTTCCGTCACCAGAGTCGAAAGCTGTATCGGTGGATGGACATCTACATCCTACAACAACATCAAAGCCCTCATTACGGCCCAGGGTACCGGTCCGACCAGTATTTTATATAAAAACTTCAAAGCATTAAAACTTGCCATTCCGGCCATCGACGCCATCAATAACGATGACGAGTCGGCGTATGATGTATCCACGGCTACCGACTTTTCAGTTATGTTGTTTGATCTTGGGTTCAAGACTACGCTGGCCCCGTATATGAATAAAAGCTTTTGGCAAAGTGTGGCTGCCAATATCAATAAAGCCCGTCCGGGAGCTGTCGACCGCATTGATCTGCAGATGTATGAAGGAGGCGCCTATAATAATCCGCAGGACTGGGACTTTAATATTCCACTCAGCGTAGGCATGCTCCATTTTAATCCGTCTACAACCATCACTTCCACCATGTCAGGTTGGAAAACCAGTTCAACGGCAACCAGCGGGTTCCTGTGGGTGTACAATGACAATGATTTTAACCTGCAGACATATGCTGCCGCAATTACGAAAGTCTTTGGCGGTGGTGATGTAGTAAACAGAGACATTATGAGACCGGTCATGACCGCCTTTACCGAACCTGATTACCTGGGATTGTCTGTCAATTTCGATAAAGGAAATTATAAAATTGCAGGAATCAGTGCTCAGAATTTTCCGGACAAATCAATTTCATCGTTGAAACTCACACCGGGTTTCAAGGCGTTACTTTTTAAGAAGAATAATCTAACAGGATCCTACGTCACGGTGACTGATAATTCGCCTGACCTGAGTGCTTTCGGAATCAATGACTCCATCAGCTCATGGGTTGTCCGTCCGAATGGCGATCTTTCCTTCACAGGTAAAACCGTCTATCTGAGAAACAGAAAAAGCGGCTTGTACATGAGTGTCTCGGGTGAAAGCATGAGCCAGGGAGCCAACATTCAGCAACAACCCTATTCAGGAAATGAAGATCAGAAATGGGTACTGACCAACATAGGTGATGGAGCCTATCGTTTGTTGAACAGAAGCAGTAAGATTGGAATTCAGGTTCGTAAATCCGGTATGGACGATGGGGCTATAGTAGAACAGCTCACCTATGCAGGCCAAGATAATCAGAAATTTATAATCGTACAAAACGGGACTTCAGGGTATTTCAAACTAATCCCTGTACACAGCATTAAATATATTAAACCTGCCGATGACCATGTAAATGCCAATATTGTTCAGGGAGGACTGTTCTCGGATACCGACACCGATTGGGAACTTATTTCAATGTTCAGTATCATGAAACCTCAGGCGATACTCTATCCCGATTGCCTGTTCGCCGGCCAGGGAGTTAACTTTGAAACCGGTAGTTATCCTGCTGCAGCCATGGCATTATCCGGACTGAACAACAATACCCTGTCTTCCATTCAGGTTACGCAGGGATTCAGTGCCACGCTTTATGATGGGGATAATTTTACCGGCAACTCATTGCCTTTAACCGAAGACAACGATTGTCTGACTGGTATTTCGTTTGATAACCTGACGACCTCATTAGTCGTTAAACCGAATGGAACCGCAGGAAAGGATGGACTCTATTATTTACAAAACCGGAACAGCCTGCTTTATATGGCAGTTGCTTCAGGCAGTGAGATGGAAGGTGCCAATATTGTACAAAATAACTACTCGGGAACTAATGCACAACAGTGGGTACTTACCGGTTTCGGGGATGGCGTTTATAAACTGACCAATCAGAAGAGCGGAATGGCAGTAACCCTTGCCGGAAATAGAGTCGGTGCACCAATCGGACAGAATACATTCTCTGATCTTGATAATCAGAAATTCGTACTCTTCCCGGCTACTGAAGGCGGATCTTATAAACTGGTAGCCATACTGAGCGGAAATGTACTGGATGTAAACGGGGCCAATGCGATTGATGGTGCCTTGTTAGAACAAAGCATCAATGAGAATCAGCTGTCGGCAGAATGGAAGCTCGTAAGTGCTACAGAGATGGGGGTTGATACTCATAAAGCCGGTGCCGGACTGCGTGTTTATCCGAATCCTATTGCCGACGATTTATTTATCGATCAGGGGAATTACACGATATCTAAGATTCATATTATTGACCTGCAAGGAAATATATTGAAAGAGTATATTCAGAGTTCGAATAAAGTCAACGTATCGTCGTTGAATCCGGGCATGTATCTGGTGAATGTTTTTGTCGACGGTAACCCGGCTCCTGTGGTCCTTAAATTTATTAAAACCAGGTAATTTAAATGTACGAACCACAATAAGAAAATGCGGTAACCACAATAGACACAGTAGTTCACAATAGAAATAAGAACCACTACAGAACAACTTGAAAATAATTCATTTAGCAATATTTTCAAGTTGTTCTGTAGTGGTTTTCTATTGTGCCTGTTGTGGTTACCGTATTTTCTTAAGGATTCCCATTGTGTATTTCTATTGTGTATTTCTATTGTGGCTTTCTATTGTGTCTATTGTGGTTACCGTATTTTCTTAAGGATTCCCATTATGTATTTCTATTATGGCTTTCTATTGTGCTAATGTGGTTACCGTATTTTCTTAAAGGGTTCTTTTGTACCGAATTTTTTTGTATCCTCTTAGTTTTAATAATTACGCTTCTTTTCCCAGTTTCTTCATCACTGAAATAATATCTTCGTCGCCGTATTCCGCTTCGGCATCCTGAAACGTCTTGCATACCGTTACTCCAAGTGGTGACTTTAATCCGATCTGTTGAGCCAGGCGTAAATCCTTGGCAATGTGTTTTAATGCGAAAGCTGCCCTGTAGTTGTTTTGCAGAATGGCCTCGCCTTTAATTTTCATATAGACATTCCCCATGGCGCTGTTGCCAACGATATTCAGTAAATCATCCGGCTCAATCGCATTGTCCTTTGCAAAGAGTACCACTTCTGCAAGCCCCTGACTCATGATTGCCAATAAAGTATTGACTGCCAGTTTCGCTGAGTTTCCCGCACCTGTACTCCCCACGCGGAGGGTAAGTTTGCTTAATAGGTCAAGTACCGGTTTTGCCTGTTCAAATACAGTCTCTTCTCCACCCACCATCACCACCAGTGTACCCGTTTCAGCTTGTTTGACACTTCCCGAGACCGGTGCATCCAGATACTGATTGCCCTGTACAAGGCATAATCCGGCCATCTCCCTGCTTATTTCAGGAGATACGGTGCTCATGTTGATAATAATCCTGTCAGACATACCGGCGCTCAACAATCCCGTAGGACCTGTAAAAATATCCCGGATAGCGGTATCATCCGAAACCATGATCACAATCATCCCGGTTTGCCGGATTAAATCAGATGGTGTCAGGGCAACCGGAATATCTTGCCCCGTAAAAGCCATTTCCTTGCCCCTGGTGCGATTATATACCGTCAGAGGATATCCTGCCTCCAAAATGCGTTTAGCCATGGGAATTCCCATTGTGCCGAGGCCAATCCAGCCTATTGTTGGTTTCATTGTTTATCGTGTTTATTTGAGTTGAATTAAAATCAGATGATGGATTTGCAAAAAGCAATAAGTGAGAGTAAAAAGTGAGAGTTTCACTTCGAGTGAAACCCTCACTATTTGTCTTTGCACCAGTCTCCAGGTTCTATTGTCTTTATTCTTTTGTCTTGGTTCTATTGTCTTTTGTCTTGGTTCTAATGTCTTTCCTCTTTCCTCACCTCTCACTCCTCACCTCTCACTTCTTCCCTCTTACCTCTCCTTTATAAATCACTTCCAGCCCTTCAATCTCCGTGATAAACCGGTCGATCATTCCCGGATTGTACGTTGTCTTTTCCATAGCCGAAAATGTCTTGATAAGTTCTTCCTGCTCATCGGTTGAAAGTTTTTCATCTGCCATGCGGAAAAGGACATTATTCTCTTTGCGGATATGCGCCCGCAACAGATCGATATACCCCTGCATATTTTCGTACAAAATGGTAAAGGAAGATGTATCCCCTTTTCTGATATTTTCAATTTCTTCTGTCATGCCCTTAACGTACTTTCTGGCTTCCGCATGATCGTGCAGCATGACCGGTATAGGACCCTGATCAGTGGAGAATCCCTTTTTTACCAGAAGCGGGAAAAGCAGATTTTCTTCTTTGACATGATGAAAGCCGTCCGCATAATTACGGATTAGTCCCACTGCCAGATCAATATGTTTTAGCTCGGTGGAGATGGTAATCACCATCTGCTCCATAACATCAATCAACCGAAGGATGTATACATGATCATTTTCGAGGTTTTTTGTCGCCGTTTCCATATATTCAGTTTTATAAGCTCCCGTGGAAGCTTGAAGTTTTTTAGGTATAACTACTTACAGCTCATTTTGTTCAGACTATAAGACAATCAGTTTTTAGAAGGCCGTTTTAACCACACAGTAATATTCACCACCCGTTAATCCGGAGACAGTACTGTCGGGTAAAACGGTATTTCAGGATACCTCCCGGGCCCGGAATCAAATAACTGCTGTAATAAAACACTCGCGCTCGTTCATCAAAAATCAACGTGATCCGATTGCCTGGCAGGATTCCGGGATAGGGATAGTTTTCGGGGAATGTGACTTTCAACATCTGTTAGGTATTTAAATGAAACACGCTGTCTTTCATATTTTCCCGGTTGGATTCCGTCGGTTGCAGATAACCGATAAACGGATTGCAGTTGTAACGAACACGTCATTCCGTTTCAATGGACAGGCATTCGTAATCGCTTCCCTTCTTAAAAAAAAGGAGAATACTTTCAACCTTATTTGTTGATTTCGAACAATAACTCCGGGGCGAGTGATTTTTTACATTGCAAAGGTAACGATTAAATCGCGTTTCTATCCTTCCTGCCAACGGGAGAGCTACTTATTCTGTCGCACTCCCACCTCACTGTCGCCATACCACTCCCCTGTCACCCTCCCACTTGGTGATCCATCAGAATGGTTCTTTTTTAGTAAGCATCCCAAATATGCCGCATATAAAATGCAAAAAACGGACTTAGAGTAATTATTATTCTCTAAGTCCGTTTTTTTTGTTAGATTTCTATGGGAGTAATTCTTCCCACTGGATAGGACTTTCCA
>Ga0302205_10000973_pt1 | contig 11273 bp, 6 predicted proteins | sample II_Fen_E1_3_FD_194582 | JGI IMG/M metagenome (GOLD analysis project Ga0302205, IMG submission 194582) | Peat permafrost microbial communities from Stordalen Mire near Abisko, Sweden - II_Fen_E1_3 | ecosystem: Environmental > Terrestrial > Soil > Wetlands > Permafrost | place: Sweden: Abisko...
ACTTATTTTTATCCTGTATTGTAATTGCTTTTAAAAAATAACAAATTAAAATTATTCAACAACTTTCCCAATGAGAAAACAACTTTTCCATGTATTTATCTGTGGAGTTATCCTGTTAACCGCCGCAACATCCTGTAAACAAACAAAAAATACGACTGAAAACATGGACGCCCTTGTAGCTCATATCGATTCTACCACAAAAGCAGGATCCGATTTCTTTCAATATGCCAATGGTCAATGGTTTAAACAAAATCCCATTCCTGCCAGCGAACAAAGCAATGGTATCTTTCAACTGATCCAGGATACGATCAATGCCCAGGTTCGTAAAATCTGTGAATCGTCGGCTGCCAATCAGAAGGTAGAGAAGGAAAGCAATAAACAGAAAATCGGCGACCTGTTTTTCTCCGGTATGGATAGTACTGCATTGAATAAAAAAGGAATCAGCGATCTTAAAAGTGAATTTGAGCTCATCGATAAGGTTAATAACCTGGATGGTATCATTCGGGAGGCTGCATACATTCACAAAATCTCTTCAGCGCCCTTGTTCAATATGTACATTGCCCAGGATGATAGAAACAGCAGTAAATACCAGGTATATATCAGCCAGGGAGGATTAAGCCTTCCTGATCGATCTTTTTATGTTGATACAGATGCACGCGCTAAAACCATTCGTGAAAAATTTGTAGTGCATGCGGCAAAAATGTTTACCATCATGGGCTTGAATGCAACTGCCGCAAAAAACGCAGCCTTTAAATTGATGGAGATGGAAACCGGCATCGCTAAAACATCCCGTAAACGGGAAGATACACGGGATCCGATAGCCAACTACCATAAGATGACATTCGGTGCGCTGAAAGCTTTAACTCCAAGCCTGGACTGGCAGATTTTCATGAATACTGCAGGGCTGACCAAAGTGGATAGCGTCGTTGTGGGACAACCCGAATTTCTTAAAGCACTAAACCTCTACTTAAACAAGTATACGATAACCGACTGGAAGAATTACCTGAAGTTTCAGATGCTGGATGGATTGGCCCCTTATCTGGACGATAAAACTTATCTTGAAGATTTCAGCTTTAATAAGACCACATTAAAGGGTATAAAAGAGCCTAAACCCCGTTGGAAAAGGGTAGTGGAACAAACCGATGGTTCGCTTGGTGAACTGATTGGACAAGTGTATGTAGCAGAATACCTTCCGAATGGAACAAAAGAAAAATTAGTGGAAATAGGAAATGCCATAAAAGTTGTCTTTGCCGAACGGATCAAAGCGCTCGACTGGATGAGTGCTACCACCAAAGAGAAAGCCTTAAAAAAACTCAATGCCGTGATTATGAAAGTTGGTTACCCCGACAAATGGAAAGACCTGAGTGACTTGCACGTGGATCGTACATCATATGTGAAAAATGTAATGGCTGCCAATAAATGGGAATTCAACTATATGATTCACAAATACGGTAACCCTGTCGACCGCACAGAATGGGATATGCAGCCTCAGACTTATAACGCTTACTATAATCCGTCGAACAACGAGATAGTTATTCCGGGGTGCAACATTATTGTTCCGGGTTATGAGAGTAAAATGGCTGATGATGCCATTCTGTATTCGATTATCGGTGCTACTTTCGGACACGAAATTACCCACGGCTTTGATGACCAGGGTTGTAAATACAACGAATCGGGCAACCTGAGAAACTGGTGGACAAAAGAAGACAGCCTGAAGTTTGCACTAAAAACGAAAATGATTGTGAAGCAATTCAACGATTATGTGGCTGTCGACAAACTTCATATCAACGGTGAACTTACACAGGGAGAAAATATTGCTGATCTGGGCGGAGTGATCATGGGTTATGAGGCATTCAAAAAAACAGGACAATACAAAGATAACGAGATGATTGCAGGGCTAAATCCAAATCAACGGTATTTCCTGGGTTATGCATTGGCCTGGATGCTTAACATGCGCCCCGAAGCTATGGCAAACCAAATCAAGAGCAACGAACACGCTCCGGCTAAATGGAGAGTGCTGGGTCCATTATCCAATATGCCAGAATTCTATTCCACCTTTGGAGTTAAACAGGGTGATGCGATGTGGCGTGCTGAAAGTCAAAGGGTGAAGATCTGGTAAAGGGTTTCGTGTTCTGCGTTCCACGTTCCGTGTTCCGTGTTCCGTGTTCCGCGTCACACGTTCCACGTTCCGTGTTCTACCATTTATTCTCAGCTTTTTATAAACTTTCTAACAATCATTCCAGTTTTAGTGCTGATTTTTACCAGATAAAACCCACTTTTGAGGTTCTGAATATCTACAAACGTTTTTGCAGTCACCAACGGTTGAGCTTGAATCAAACTGCCTTTAAGATCGTAAATTTCAGCATTTGCATTATTATATTCGGTTTGTAAAATATAAAAGAAATCTTTGGCTGGGTTTGGGTACATCAATCCCTCAGAAAGGCTATTGGTAGGCAAATAAGTTTTCCAACTTAAGTTTATAGGTGCAGAGATAACCGAATCTCCAATAGAAGGCAACCCATACATTCTTTCAATGGTGTGCAATATTGAAAAATGATTTATTTTAGTTGTATAGTTACCCTGAACGACCATTTGTCCTGTCATTATCGTTGCAATATGATTTGATGTTGAATTATCATCCTCATCAAACGTAACAATAAACAAACTGTTGTTTGTCTTAGCCCATTGAATATAATTATTCAAATTATTTGAAATCCATTCATCACCGGTAGTAATGCTCCCGGGGTCTGTACCATTGTGCATGTCATTCTGTAAATTGGGAACTACAAAACAAACCGTTGGTAGTAAACTGAAATCCGTCGGAAATGCCGTAAAGGGTTGATTTGTAGCCTGAGATACCTGGTTTATTCCATTTCCCATCCAATTAGTAACCGGATTATGTTTTCGGGCATAAAATCCTGATGTTTCCCCATTGAATCCTGCTACAGGCAAATCTTCCGAATATGTTACAAATGTTTCCCCCGAATTTATTAACTGACTTCCCAGATTGGGGGTTGTGAAAGAACTACCTGTTGGAATAGCATCATTAGTTATTCCCTGAGTACTGCCCGAATAGAGTGCCAGATAATTTGGTTGGCTGGGATGTGTAATGCCATATGATCCGGTAAACAGGGCCGATGCTGTATCATTGACCAGTGAGTTGATATAAGGTGCTGCGGAAGAACCAATGATCTGATTGAAACTATGATTTTCCAAAATGACTACAACTATATGATCAGGCTTTGGAAGACTTGATTGAGCCTGAAGTGTGCCGGTTTGAAACACGAGTAATAATAAAATAAGCCTGAAGAATATTTGTTGTCTGTTCATACTTTAATTTTATATGGATAAAATTCACGGTAATCATATAACAGATAATAAATGAAAAATATTTATAACATGGCAACTTTTTTTTGAAATAAAAACTTATGGTAGCTTTGAACGATAATTTTAAACCTGCCTTTTATTTACAAAAGTATAAAGTCGGTGATGTCCTTTAGTACTAAGTACATTTCTATAAACTACTGAAATTTAATTCGTTTCCCCCTACAGTTAAAACTAATTACTGATACAAAGCATAACATTGCTATTGGGTTCCTCTGTCAAATCTGCTAATTCTTCATCAATTCAGGGAAATATCCTGCCTGAAATTATGAAACGAATATTTTATTAAAAAAGATTAATGCCTCATTTTGTGTAGCACATTATCCAAAATATACCGGAATATTTCCTTTTATGGTCAAATATTGGCTTAAATATATTTTTATAAACTATATTTTTGTCATGTTGATCTTGAGATGGTAATCTTAATGTGCCATTCAAATAAAGGAAGCTTGATTTTTTTGATCCTGTAGAAAGTATTATTATTTTATCTGAAATTTTCTATTTATCAATTTATAATTATTCACCTTTAATTAATTATTACATGAAAAAATCTTACCTTTTAGTGTGCCTTTTCATGATATTAGGCATCAGTGTTAAAACAATGGCTCAAACCGATCCCGGAACAGCCAATCTGAAACATCAGTGGAAATTTGATGACGGAGCTAATGACAACGTTGGAACTCTCAACGGGACATTAATGGGAACAGCAACAGTAGCAAACGGTGATCTTGTAACAGGGGATGCCGGGTGGGTTGAATTCGATGCTGCAGCGTTAGCAATTAACACTTACTCTGAACTTACTGTGTCGGCGTGGTTTACTTCTATAGCCAAAGCAAATACAGGCTTTCATTTCCTTTATTATTTTGGTAATTCGGATGGTAATGGAAACCATTTCACCGGTTATACTCCTGCCCGTGGCAACGATGTCAGTCGGTTAATGCTAAATACAAATGGCGAATCAATAGTAGACGATACAGAATTTGATGATGGTATATTGCATCACGTCGTTTGCATTGTTGATGCAGCAATTGTAAGTTATTATTTGGATGGCAATTTAGTGAATTCCACCCCTGTTGGTAATAGTAAACTTGCTGATGTCGGTACTCAGTTTGCCTATATTGCAAAAGGAGGATGGAACGATCCAAACTGGAAAGGGTTGCTTCATGAAATAAGCGTCTATGATAAGGCTCTTACCGCTGATAATGTTAAATATTTATATAGCCTGAATGCTCCTGTTCCTGTTATACCGGTTGAACCCGGTACGGCTAACCTGAAACATCAATGGACATTTGACGATGGAACTGCTACTGACGTTGTTGCCGGTGTTAACGGAACTCTAAGTGGCCCTGATGTTTCATTTTCGGATAAAGCACTTAATTTAGCGGGAGGGTATGTGTCTCTTGATGGTGCAGCCCTGGCTATTAAGACTTACAAAGAACTTACTGTCGAATCATGGTTTACGTCGACAGCCGGAGCTAATAACGGGTATCATTTCCTGTATTATTTCGGAAAAACCAATGATTTTGGACATTACTTTTTAGGCTTTACTCCTGATCGTGATGGTAATCCGGGAAAATGCGGCCGTACTATGATTTCAACCGGAGACGGTGGAAATGGAGAAGATGGCCAGGCTGTAGTGAATACACCTTTGTTTAATGATGGCAGACAACATCAGATGGTTTGCGTTATTGATAGCATTGATGTGAATAACAAAAATATTACTGCTTATTTAGATGGTAATTTATTGGGAACCAACTCTCTTTCTGCGAATACACTTTCCAAAATAGGAACTGAATTTGCCTACTTTGGAAAAGGTGGATGGGGAGGTGATCCAACCTTTAAAGGTTTGCTTCACAAAATCAGCATGTATGATAAGGCACTTACACCCGCTAATGTAAAATCGCTTTATAATGCCGGTCCTGAAGCTCTTGGAACTGTGGTTAATCAAACAAGAAAAGTGACTCAAAAAGTGTACGTAAACAATAATCAGATTGTGGCTGAATTCGAATCAATAAATGGCGCTTCTGCACAGATTGATGTATATAACACTCAGGGAGCTTTGCTTTCCAGTGAAAAATTTGGCTGTAACGCCGGTTTAAATAATAAAACTGTATCTGCCAATTATCCTGCAGGTATTTATGTGGTTCGTCTATCGGTTGCAGGTCAGACAGGTTATACCAAAATTGTAAAATAAATCGTATTTAATACTCTTTTTATAATTCTTACGAGGGTGCCCTGAATGACAGGACACCCTCTTTGAGTTTGAAGGGTTTGAAAGGTTTGAAGAGTTTGAAAAGTTTGGAGAGTTTGAAGAGTTTGAAGGGTTTGAAAGGTTTGAAGAGTTTGAAAAGTTTGGAGAGTTTGGAGAGTTTGAGGAGTTTGATGGGTTTGAAGAGTTTGAAGGGTTTGGAGGGTTTGAAGGGTTTGGAGGGTTTGAAGAGTTTGAGGAGTTTGAAGGGTTTGAAGGGTTTGAAGAGTTTGAAGAGTTTGAAGGGTTTGAAGAGTTTGAGGAGTTTGAAGGGTTTGAAGAGTTTGATGAGTTTGAAGGGTTTGAAGGGTTTGAAGAGTTTGAGGAGTTTGAAGAGTTTGAGGAGTTTGAAGAGTTTGAGGGGTTTGAGGGGTTTGAAGGGTTTGGAGGGTTTGAAGAGTTTGAGGGGTTTGAAGGGTTTGAATGTTTGAGGTTGGTACAATTATTTTCCTGACTAATAAGAAATTTTCAATTCAACGTAAATTTTGCCTTTATATTTGAGCGTATTTGTCATATTATTTGAATGTATATTTTTTAAAAATAGCCCGTAACAGTTTTTTGTATTGTTTTAGGCTTATTAAGGCTTATATCTAATAATAAATAACTGATATTTAAATTTATATGTAAATTTAACTTTGTTCCGAATTTTACGTGTGTTTTTGTGATTTATTATATTCTGGTCGATTATTGCTTATATATGGTCAATATGTGCTAAGAATACTTCTTTTTTTTAGGTTCATTTGTAAAGTTTTAAAAATAAATAAAAAATCAACTTTAAATTTAATTGCAAATGAAAAAAACTACATTAATTCTTGCATGTTCCCTGTTTACAGGAATCACTGCAAGTGCACAAGTGATGGACACTATCTATAACGCAAAAACTGCGTTACCTGTAGCATCCACATGGAGTGAGCTAAAACTGGATAAAACAATAACAGATTCTGCCGCTGTCATTACTCAGGAAATTCAGGGTGGAGTGTTGAAACTTAAAACCGTTAATGCAAACAAAAAAGATTCCAAACTAGGATGGTATAAAACCGGGTTGGGTTTAAACCTGGGAACAGGTTACACGATCGAAATCAAAGCCAAAGTAAATGATGCTGTTAAAAACGGATCATTTAATATTCAGGGTTATGATAATCAGGGAAAAGGTTTTCGCTTAGGAATATACAACACATTCCTGGCTAACAACACAAATCCTCTGGCAGCAACTACTCCGGTAGCCTCGTTGCTTGACAATTCTACCGAATTCCACACCTTCCGTCTGGCAGTAGCTCCAACCGGAATAGTCACCGTTTATCGCGACTATGTACTGGTAGGTACTTTCCCTCTTTCGGCTTTCTATTTCGATAATATCATCGTAAATGGTGGTTTTGAAGATGGAGCAGATAAAAATGATGCTTCGTCCTTTCCTGATTTCTTTAGCAGAGGGTTACTCTATAAATCAACTGTACTTACTGATAAACGAAGTGGTAATTATGGCCTGGTAATGAATAGCAACGGATTAACGGAAAAGACCGGTACTGATTATGTTCCTGCAACTCAAGAAAATGCAAGAACGCGCCAGATTGCCGTAAAACCAAATACAAATTACGATATTTCCATTACCCGTCGTCGTTCTGCCATTGAGCCATGGGCGTGGCGCGATATGGGTGCGTTCTACGATAATCAGGTCGGAACCGAAGGCGGTACTGATGCCCGTGGTGTAAATGCATTTTTTGCAAGTACCAATGATAACTTTTGGCAAGTACATAACCAGACTATTACCACTCCTGCAGACGTGAAATCCTTACGTTTTGAATTTCCATCGTGGGTACGTGACGGGAAAACAACGAATATTGCTTCTTTCGATGATTTTATTTTCCGCGAACAACCAACTTTAAAAGTTGGTGTAACAACTGCACCTGCTGTATATGCTATCAATCCTCTACCGGAAACTTATACCAACCTGATTCAAAATAGCGGATTTGAAGACTTTACTATCGACAATGCAGGTAATGCTTTTGAATGGGCTCTGAGTGATTTGGCTAGTGGCAGCGATAACAATCCTAATTCACCTGCTCCAATGTGGAATGGAAATGTACGTATTCAACGTCATGATCAATCGAATGATGGTCTTAATGCTGGATTTGGTTCTCAAAAATGGGCGCATACCGGAAATGCTTCACTTCGTTTCTCAACAATGGGTAACAAAGCCAATAACTTTGATTTTCAACAGGTATTGAAACCCAACACAAAATATCGTTTCAACTTCTGGCATAAAAGTCCGACTTTTCCGGATAATGGCTGGCTTAAAATAAAACTTGGCGAAGGCGATGATGCAACTGCTATTTGGGGTCAACAACTTGCAGGCAGCAACAATGTCTGGACAAACGGCGATATACTTTTTACAACTGATGCAACGAATACTACCCTGCATTTGTACACAAACAGCGCCTCACACGGTGACTGGTGGAATCTCTACCTGGATGATCTGGTATTGTATGAAGTAAAAGACGCAACCGATCCTGACTTATTGTTCGCAGGCAAAACAAACCTGATCGTAAATGGCGGCTTTGAAGATGTCGCAGTTAACAACGATGGAACTGCATATGATTGGGCGTTGACATCTACAAATTCAGATGTAAACAGCAACTACCCTGTAAAAATGAACACTGTTTGGGGAAATTATGTACAACTTCAGGACAGACAAAAAAATGCTGACACCGGTGTTAAATATGCTCACAGTGGTACCAAATCTATGCGTTTCTCATTCCTGGATGACCAAAATTCAGCCAAAGCATTTGAAGGTATTACCAATGATTCGCTTCCAAGTGCATACCGTTTAAATATGAACTTTAAGAAGGAACTTGAACCAAACAAAACCTATACTTTTGTTTTCTGGATTAAAGCAGCAAACTACGGTGATCAGGGAAGATTGATCGTTGCAAACGGAAACATCCAGGTGTGGAATGATGTCCTTGGCACACGCATGATCAACTGGACTCGTCAGGTTGTTACATTCAGTACAACTGAAGCAAATCACACATTGAATATGTACAGTGATTTTGGTGGCTGGTTTAACTTCTACCTGGATGATATTGCCCTGTATGAAGAAAGCACCTATGTTCCTTACGTGGCAAATGGTGATTCTTACCTGTTCTTTGGAAAATCGCAAGGTACAGAAAATACGGATGTAGAAATCAAGTATGTTGCTGTAAATACTACCGGCGCTTATGCACCAGTGGATCCTACTACAGGAACTTTCGTTCCTTCGGTAGTTAAGAACCTGACTGTAACTTCTAATGACGGTTTGTTAACGATCAACGCAAATAAACCTACATTTGTAAGAGTTTATAATGTTGCAGGAGCTTGTATTTCTCAATTTAATGTTCAATCTACAAAGAACCTGTTGCTTCCTCAAGGCGTTTACATTGTAAAATCGGCTGCTGAAGTAGTAAAAGTAGTGAACAAATAAAATTCTAAAAAACAGAATTTACCCTGATAATTATTTACGGGTGTTACTTAACGGTAGCACCCGTATTTTTTTTGAAGGGTTTGAAGAGTTTGAAGAGTTTGTGGTTTGAAGAGTTTGAGAGTTTGTGGTTGGTGTTGATGGGTTGATTAGGAAAACACTCAAAAATACTACGTATGTTTTGAGGTTTTGTAGCCTGTTTTGAGGTTTGGACGTAAAGGACAATAGGATAAGGATTACCTGATTCAGGTATCAATATTAATTTTAAAAACAGTGTATCAATGTTTAATTTGGTCATTTAGATGGAAGATCTTATCCGGCTTGGTAGTTTTTGTTTGGAATCGAAGTTTATCATATATTTTACGGAAGGAAGAACATTCTGAAACTTTCCATACAAAGAGGATATAGTGTTGTTGCATGAAGAAATTAAAGTAAAAGATTGTCCACAGATTACACAGATTGTCCACAGATTAATTTTATGGATGAAATTAAGAAAGAAATTAAATGACTTTTTGGTATATAGGTCAAAATTCAGGCTGTTTTTTAGATGTTTCCTCCGAGAGGTCAAAATTCAGGCTGTTTTTTTAATCGATATTTTGTTTATTTGGTTTTATATTGTATTATTGCAGCACATATTAAACAGAGTTTGGCTCTGCTGGAGAGCAACCAAACAAGGGATAAATATGTAAGCGACAAATAATTCAAAATTAAGGGGTGGTTTTTTCCACCTCTTTTTTTGAATTATTTAGAGCTTTTTATGCCTTAATAAACTCATCTATAAATCGCTTGCGGTTTTCTTTTGAGAGTCCATTGTGATTTCGTAGTTTATTCTTCAATTCTGTAAATGAACCTTCTAATGTATTATTGGTATTAGGTATAAGCAAATTCGGATTATCATACCAAACGAATAGATATGGTAAATTTCTTTTGATGCTCAAATATGCACTACGAAGTTTTTTATGAACATAATGACTTTTACCACTTACAGGGTCTAATGATCTTTCTTTAAGAAATACTTCCCATTTGTTATGCCAGGAATTAAATGCTGCAATAAAGCTCTCTTTATCAGTTCTAGTTAGTAATTTAGAAATCACTTTTAATTCCTTGCCTGCTTCTAATTTTGGATTATTGGTTATGTACCGCCGAACAATAGCTACTTGATGGAATTGGCACATTTGTATGTTGTATTTGCAAAATTGTTGGAACATTCCTTTCAATCCATCACAAACAATGCCTGCTACAAAGTAGCCTTTTTCTTCCAAATAGTCAACTCCTTCTTTATAATCTGATAAGCGTTCTTGCTTAACAAACTTTCGCCAAAGAACAATACCTGTATGAGCATTCATTAGTACTAATAGACCCCAATTTCTACCCCAATAGGTGGTATCCATCAACAACACAACATTAGAAGGCATATAATTAATAACAGTTGGTACATAAACGTTTTTAAGCTTCCGTTTTATAGTACTTTCACTAACACCATAGCTATTGGCTATTTCTTTATAAGTTTGTTTGCCTCTCACATACAAATTCCAAAGTGTAATCGATTTTAGGCGTTCACCACCTGTGAATTGTTTCCCACAAGCATGACATTTATATTGTTGAATGCCTTTTAATATGCCATTTTTTTTTACAATCGGAGAACTACAATAAAAGCATTTTTTTTATTCATAACCTTTGATTTGTTGCAAAGGTAATGGTAAAAGAAATTCCAGAGGTTTTGAGCCTGAATTTTGACCTATAAGCCCTTTTTGAGGAAGAGGAAGCAAAACTTCTGAAGTAGTTGGTTTCAAAGTTTGAATTTTCTTTCCCAAAATATCCAAAACATTCAAATTGCAATCTGAAGATAGATTTCTGACACGGACACCTTCAGGTGAAATGTTCCAGAGTAGAATTTTGTTTTCATTTTGTTTTACACTGCTTATCAAATCTGTTCTAAGTTGAATTCTATTTGAAACAATTGCACTGTTACCTTCAGGTTGTACAGTGTAATAGTAAGTCGAATCCGATTCCAGTCCATTAACATGATATGAAAATACATTTCCCACTGAAATTGGATAACCTGTTACAGAAATAGGTGAAAGATACGAACCTTGAGTTTCAACTTTTACATAATCTATAAAGGCACGACGTCCGGTTGCAGTAGATAATGTAATTTTTGAAGAACTTATTCCTTGAGGAATATTT
>Ga0302205_10000976_pt1 | contig 11234 bp, 9 predicted proteins | sample II_Fen_E1_3_FD_194582 | JGI IMG/M metagenome (GOLD analysis project Ga0302205, IMG submission 194582) | Peat permafrost microbial communities from Stordalen Mire near Abisko, Sweden - II_Fen_E1_3 | ecosystem: Environmental > Terrestrial > Soil > Wetlands > Permafrost | place: Sweden: Abisko...
TTATCTTTCAAAAATCAAAGAAATTCTTCAGCAAGCAATTGCGATTGATAATATTACAAAACAGATAGCAGTTAACAGCAAGCAGCAAACTGGAAGCACGAAACTACCAACTAAAAACTACGAACCCAGTAAAATAAAACTTTTATTGACTGACGTAGATGGTGTTTTAACAGATGCAGGAATGTATTATTCCGAAGCAGGTGATGAATTGAAGAAATTCAATACACATGACGGAATGGGATTGCAACTAATTCGTGCGAAAGGAATTAAAACAGGTATAATCACCTCCGAAAATACAAAATTAGTAGAACGACGTTTTCAAAAATTGAAGTTAGACTATTTGTATCAGGGAAAACGTGAAGGAGGAAAACTGGCTTCAGTGAAAGAAATTTGTGGGAAAGAAGGCATAACCCTTGCCGAAGTTGCCTACATAGGAGATGATGTAAACTGCTTTGAGTTGCTATCCAATGTTGGGTTAGCAGCTTGCCCTGCTAATGCGCTGGATGCCATCAAGAATATCCCCGGAATTATTCAAATGAAGAAAAAAGGCGGCGAAGGTTGTGTAAGGGAATTTGTAGAAATGATTATGAATAGCTATTGCTGAAATTACTGTTTACAAATCAGAGAAATACAATTTATTTAAGAACTATTATGATGAAAGATAAAAAAGTATCTGATAGAGATAAAATACTTCGTGGTATGGATAAAGTCTATGTTAGGCTTATCGAGTCAAAGAAAAAAACGAATAGTGATATGATAGTCATCCGAGACAATCACATTATGAAAATTAAAGCGGATTAATTTCTTGTAAAATGGACTTTATACAACGAAGCAAAGAGATTTTTAATCTTGAAATAGCCGAACTTCAAAAGTTGGCTGATAAAATTGGACCGGAAATAAACGAAGCCGTGGAACTGATTTATGCCTGCAAAGGAAAGTTAGTTATTATGGGAGTAGGAAAAACGGGTATTATAGGACATAAAATTGCCTCTTCTCTTGCTTCTACAGGTACATCGTCTATATTTATTAATGCTGCCGAAGCAATGCATGGCGACTTAGGCATGGTCAATAAAAACGATATTGCACTGCTGATTTCCAATAGCGGTAAATCTTCTGAAATTTTAAATGTGGTGGCACCACTCAAAGAAATTGGCTGCAAAGTTATTGCAATGACCGGTAATACCAAGTCTGCATTGGCTCAGGAAGTTTCGTTGGTTCTGAACGTTGGAATATCAAAAGAAGCATGTCCACTGGGATTAGCACCCACAACATCTACCACCGCCACTTTGGTTATGGGTGATGCTTTGACCATTTGTCTTATGGAACGTCGCGGCTTTAAAGCTGAAAATTTCGCACTTTATCATCCGGGAGGAGCATTGGGTAGACGACTGATTTCTAAAGTGAAAGATGAAATGTTCACCAACATACCTAAAGTCCATGAAACCACGCTATTCAAAGATATCATTTACGAGGTAAGCAACAAACGCCTTGGGATGACGATGGTTTACAACAATAACGAAAAAGCTGTTGGTATAATTACCGATGGAGATATTCGTCGTGCCATTCAAAAATTTGATGAGCTGAAAAATCTAACTGCTGCCGATTTTATGACTCATAGCTTTAAGCGAATCGCCCCGGATGAACTGCTCACACAAGCTCTTGAAATGATGGACATTAATAAAATTACAACGTTGACTGTCATGGATGAATCAGAACAAGTGCTCGGTATTTTATCAATTCATAATATTATTGACTTCAGGAAAAAGGCATAAACATTTGAAATTCAAAAAAATATATATTGAGATAACGAATAGCTGCAATTTCGATTGCAGCTTTTGTTTTAAAACTACCCGGGCTACAAAATTCATGACCGTAAATGAATTTCAATTGGTAGTGGAAAAAATTCGCCCCTTTACCAATTATATTTATCTGCATGTTTTAGGCGAGCCACTTTTACATCCTCAGCTTGACGAAATATTGAGCGTTGCCGAAAGCGCCGGATTGAATATCAACATTACCACCAATGGCGGGTTATTGGAACGTAAGAAAGAGATTTTATTGAAGCATTCCATTCGACAAATCAACATTTCATTACACGATGCTGAAGAGAATATTTCTTCTGAAAAATGGAGTGATTATATAAAAACCGCACTCGATTTCAGTAGCGAACTCGCTCCAAGCACTTATGTATGTCTGAGACTGTGGAACACATCTAACGAAACAAGTGCCGGTTTCAATACATTATGTCTGGAAAAAATCGGAGAAAAGTTTAATCTGTCACCCAACTTTTTGAACGAAAAAACCCATGGAAACGGACTCAAACTAGCTGAGCATATTTTTCTTCAACGTGCACCGCGCTTCGAGTGGCCCAACGAAAATAACGAACATACGCAAACAAAGAAAACATGCTATGCGCTTCGGGATCATATCGCTATACTGGCTGATGGGCAAGTTATTCCGTGCTGTCTTGATGCTGATGCGAATATGAAATTGGGCAATATTCTGACAGACAATCTGGTTGACATCCTGAATACTGACCGAGCCATAGATATAAAAAAAGGATTCGAACAACGAAAAGTTGTCGAACCCATTTGTGCTACCTGCGGTTTTATTATTGATTAATCCGGGTTAAATCACCAAGCCATCAAGCAATTGAATATAAATATCTATTGCTTCGGCAATTTCGTTCAATAAAATATATTCGTCGGCTGTATGTGAGCGAGCTGAATCGCCTGGGCCTATTTTCACACTTGGGAATGGCATTAATGCCTGATCTGAAAGTGTTGGCGAACCAAATAGTGCTCTATTCAATTCTCGTCCACGTTTCACAATGGCATGATTCAACGGTGTTGCAGTAGAACCAAGGCGAGTTGAACGCGGCTGAACATCGCAGTCTACATATTTGCGTACTTCATCTAAAATTTCCTGATTTGAATACATTTCATTACTCCTCACATCCACCACAAAGGAACATTTATCCGGTATTACATTATGTTGTGTTCCGGCATTTATTTGGGTTACAGTCATTTTAACCGCAGACAGAAGTTCAGATTTTTTTTCAAAATCAAATGTTTTAAACCACTCAATTATTGGTAATGCTTTGTAAATAGCATTATCTCCTTCGTTACGGGCAGCGTGTCCGGCTTTACCAAGCACAGTACAATCAAGCACCATCAGTCCTTTTTCAGCAACAGCCAAATTCATTTTTGTAGGCTCACCCACTATGGCAAAATCAATTTTTGGAAGCTCTAGCAAAAGGCTTTCAACACCATCTTTACCCGAAATTTCTTCTTCGGCAGATGCTGCAAAAATCAGATTGTATGCTTGTTGTTTCTGAGTCAGAAAGAAAAATACATGAAGCAGACTTACCACACTTGCACCAGCATCGTTGCTGCCCAAACCAAACAATTTTCCATTTTCAATGGAAGGTCTTAATGCATCGTGTATCCATCCTGCAACAGGTTTCACAGTATCAATATGAGAATTAAGCAAAATTGTCGGACGTTCAGAATCAAATCCGGGACTCAATATCCACACATTATTATCCTTACGCACTGCCACATAACCTTTAATCTCAATATAACGCTCAAGAAAATCAGCAACCGATTTTTCTTCTTTGCTAAAAGAAGAAATAGCAATCATTTGTTGCAATAAAGCAATGGCATCGTTCGTTTCGTCTTGATACATATCAATTTATAAGTTTGTTCTCTTTCAACCAAGTTTTCAATAAATCAGGCCAGGTGTCGGCAGGAATTCCTTTTTTACGCATTCCAAATCCGTGACCACCAACATCAAATGTATGGAGTTCGGCCGGCACATTCTTTTCTTTCAATGCTTTCAACAAATTCTCACTATTTGCAATTGGCACAACTCCGTCATCTTTTGCATGAACAATAAATGTAGGCGGAGTCCTTTTTGTCACTTGTAACTCATTTGAATACAGTCTTACTAATTCGGCTGAAGGTTCTTTACCCAACAGATTTTCACGCGAACCACCATGAGTCAGTTCTTTGTTCATCGTTACCACAGGATAGGCAAGAATCATAAACGCAGGACGTTCTGTTTTCTTTTTAAAATGCGTACCAACTGTAGAGGCTAAATGCCCACCGGTAGAAAATCCCATAATGCCGATTTTATTTTTATTGATATTCCAGTCTTTGGCACGTTGGTGAATTATTTTCAACGCAGTCTGTGCATCAGTCAAAGGTATACAGGCATGTCCATTAGGCATTCGATAATATAACACAAAAGCGGTTACGCCTAAATCATTGAACCATTTAGCAATTTCCGACCCTTCTTTAATCTGTGCAACACCTACATAGCCTCCTCCGGGACATATTACAACTGCTGTTCCATTGGCTATTTCTTTAGCTGCCGGATAGACAAACATGCGTGGTTCAGATGTATTAATTACAAATTCGGGGTCTCTGTAACTCTCCGGTACAGTGATACCATTACTTTCTTTTGGCTCATTTTGGTAAAGCTTGATTTCTTCCTGAGCCATTAATCTGGGGAAAAATGCAAGTAAAACTATTAGCGAAATAAATAACTGTTTCATTATCGTAATTCTTATTGTAACTGAATTTTTGTTCCAGCTTCGGTATATATCAAATCGGCACGGGTTATTACCACTTGCTTTACTCCTGCATGCAATGCTTCAAATGAATTTTCCAGTTTAGGAATCATACCTCCATTGATAACGCCTTCAGTAACATATTTCTCAAAAAGTTCGGGAGTAAGTTTCGATATTACACTTTCATCATCATTCTCATCCAACAAAACTCCTTTTTTCTCGAAACAATACATCAATGTTACGTCAAAATGCGTTACCAAGGCTTTGGCAGCTTCACCGGCAATAGTATCAGCATTAGTATTCAATAAATTACCTTCTTTGTCATGAGTTAAGGGAGCCAGAACCGGAACAACACCTTTGGCTATTAAATCGGCAAGAATATCAGAATTCACTTCTTTTACATCGCCTACGAAGCCATAGTCAATTTCTTTTACCGGGCGTTTTTCTGAACGCATATAGTTCAGATCGGCACCGGTAAGCCCTAACGCATTAACGCCAATGGCTTGTAGTCCGGCAACAATTTGTTTATTTACCAATCCACCGTAAACCATGGTTACTACTTTCAGCGTTTCTTCGTCGGTAATACGCCGACCATTAACCATTTTACTTTCGATGCCAAGTTTTGATGCCATAGCCGTTGCCGAACGACCACCGCCATGTACCAATACTTTGCAGCCTTCTATTTTTGAGAAATCCGACAATAATTGTTTCAGACTTTGAGGCTCTTCAACTATTTTTCCTCCGACTTTTACAAGTGTAAGTTTTTCCATATTTTACCACTGAGCCACTAAGAGCACAAAGATTCACTAAGTTTATAATTACAACAAAAGGAACTTCTGTGTGTAACTTAGTGAACTAAGGCTTAGCGGTTATAACATTTAAAATTGAATTAATGAATGTATTTCTTTTGCAGCTTCCAATCTTTCTCTACCATTCAAGAACGTAAGTTCTATTAAAAAACTGACATAAACAGGATTATGAGAGAATTTTCTCAATAATTCCAATGCTGCATTGGCGCTACCACCGGTTGCAAGCAAGTCGTCATGCAACAAAACCACATCATCATCTTCTATTGAGTCTTTATGAATTTCGAGCGAGTCTGAGCCATACTCCAAGTCATAGTCAACTTTATATGTATCAGCAGGTAACTTGCCCGGTTTCCGAAGTAAAACAAAACCAGCTCCCAGCTTATATGCCAAAATACTCCCCAATACAAATCCGCGACTTTCGACTCCTACCACTTTGGTTATTCCTTTGTCCTTATATTCATCATACAAGCTATCCGAAATAAATTTCAAAACTTCTGCATCTTTCATTGCAGTAGTAATATCCTTAAATACAATTCCCGGTTTTGGAAAATCCGGCACATTTCGAATGGAAGCGATAACTGTTTCTAAATTCATAATTCTATATACTTTCTAATAATCTTTTAATTACAACTTGAGCCGAAATTTCGCGGTTAGCAGCTTCGGGTATTACAATAGATTGAGCACTTTCTATCACATCATCGGTCACAATCATATTTCGCCGCACAGGCAAACAGTGCATGAAATAAGCATTGTTAGTTACTGCCATTTGCCGGTCACTAACAGTCCAGCTACGATCCGAACTGATTATTTTACCGTAGTTTGGATCTTGATAAGCAGCCCAGTTTTTGGCATAAATAAAATCCGCTCCCTCGAATGCTTTCATTTGATCGTACTCAACTTTAGCGCCACGCACAAATTTCTCGGCTAGTTCGTAACCATGAGGGTGAGTTATCACAAAGTCAACATCCGCTTCATTCATAAAGTCTGCAAACGAATTAGGAACTGCTTGCGGCAAAGCTTTTGGATGAGGTGCCCAGGTTAAAACAACCTTAGGTCTAGCAGTTTTTTTATATTCTTCAATGGTAATCAAATCGGCAAAAGCCTGAAGCGGGTGTCCGGTAGCAGCTTCCATACTAAAAACCGGCTTACCGGAATATTTGATAAACTGATTGATAATAGTTTCCTGATAATCAAATTCTTTGTTTTCGAACTGAGCAAAAGCACGAACACCGATTACATCGCAATAACAACCCATTACAGGAATTGCTTCCAGAATATGTTCCGGTTTATCGCCATCCATAATCACACCGCGTTCAGTTTCCAGTTTCCACGCACCTTGATTTATATCAAGTACCATCGTGTTCATTCCCAAATTCATTCCAGCTTTTTGAGTGCTTAATCTGGTTCTCAAACTGGAATTAAAAAACACCATCAGCAAGGTTTTATTCTCACCAATATGCTTGTATGCATAACGATTACTCTTAATCTCCAGTGCCTCTCTGATTGCTTCCTGCAAGTTACCGAGGTCTTTTACATTGGTATAAGTTTTCATAAAGTTTTACCCCTAACCCCGTTCGACTGAGCTCACGCCGAAGCCTAAAGGGGAATGTAATTAGTATAATTTGTTTCTATTTTAATTTTTCCCAACTCCCCTTAAGGGACTGGGGGTCATTTCGGTTGCATAATAACAAGCGGTATAAGCATTTCTTCCAACGAAATACCACCATGTTGAAAAGTATCCTTGTAATAGCTCACATAATGATTGTAGTTATTCGGATATGCAAAAAAGTTGTCACTATACGCAAATATGTATGCTGAACTAACGTTCGGACTCGGCAACCCTACTTTGGCAGGTTGAAGTATCTCAAAAACCTCTTTTTTATTGTAACTGAGATTCTTTCCTACCTTATATCGTAAATTAACGTTTGTATTCTTATCACCTATTACCTTTATTGCATTGTTAACCTGAATAGTTCCATGATCTGTCGTGAAAATGACCTTATAACCCCGTTTCGCAATTTCTTTAAACAGCTCATAAGTAGCAGAATGCTTAAACCAGGAGAGCGTCAATGAGCGATAAGCCTCTGCATCGTTTGCCAGTTCACGCATCATTTTCGATTCAGTTCTGGCATGCGAAAGCATATCAATGAAGTTTAAAACACAAACATTCAGTTGGTTATTATCGATCCGGGGCAATTGATCAATTAATCGTTCACAAGAACTCGAATCATTAATTTTATGATACGAAAACGTATAATTCTTCCGATAACGTTGGAAAAGAGTCTGCATTAAATCTTTTTCATTGAGATTTTTGCCCTCTTCATCTTCTTCTTCCACCCAAAATTGAGGGAACATTTGTTGAATTTGCAAAGGGAAAAGTCCGGAAAAAATAGCATTCCGTGCATATTGAGTAGCAGTCGGGAGCATACTGCAATAAAGTTCTTCTTCATTGAACTGGTAAAACTCACCGAGCAATTCCCGTATTACTTTCCATTGGTCATAACGGAAATTATCAACCAAAACAAAAAATACTTTTTCACCCTTATCAAGCATTGGAAAGACTTTGGTTTTAAACACATCAGGGCTCATCAAGGGCCTTTTCTCCGGATGTTCAAACCAGTCTTCGTAATTTTTTCTAACAAATTTAGTGAAAGTACTATTAGCCTCTGTCTTTTGCATTTTCAGCATTTCATCCATCCCGTTATTAGTCTCAGCTAACTCCAACTCCCAGTATACCAATTTTTTATACACTTCCACCCAGTCCTCATACGTCAGCGAATCATTGATTTGCATGCCAATTCGACCAAACTGTGATTGATACGACGAAGTAGTATGTTCCGTTACAATCTCTTTTTGATGAATATTTTTTTTCAACGTCAACAAAATTTGACTTGGATTTACCGGCTTTGTAAGGTAATCAGCTATTTTACTGCCAATTGCCATATTCATTATATTCTCTTCCTCGCTTTTAGTAATCATCACCAGAGGTACATTAGGATCAATTTCTTTTATCAATGCTAAGGTTTCCAGCCCACTCAAACCGGGCATATTCTCATCCAAAAAGATTATATCAAAAGTTTCTTTCTGACAGAGTTCTACAGCGTCTTTGCCATTTGTGGCAGTAGCAACTTCATATCCTTTTTCTTCCAGAAAAAGAATATATGGACTTAACAAATCCATTTCGTCGTCAGCCCAAAGTATGCGATCTTTTCTCATGAAATGTATAAAATTACGTAAGCGTTAGGTTGTTCGATTCATTAATTTTATTGCCTCAATTACCAAAAATCAGTTTCATTAAACAGCAATTTGTTTTATTTCAAATAATATTCCTGCATAAACTCAAAATACGTTTTCAATTGATTTTTTTGAAGTAGCGTATTCAGATTTTCATGCGAACCAAGGATATTTCTGTAGTTTGCGCCTTTTAGTCCTTCAAACAACGTTTTTTCTTTTACCATCCGCAATAAATATGATTTTGCAACCTGTGCATCGCTCAAACTTCCGATAAGAATAACCTGTTGTTTTCCGGCAGTTTCCAGAGAAACCTTTAGATTCATAACACTATAATTTTTAGCATTATATGCATCGAATGCAGCCTTGACTTTTTCAAAATCCATTGTTCCTGAAACAATATAAATAGCCACAAAATGAGGCTCGTTAGCCCGATAGGCAAATAAACCTTTAAACAGGGGAATATCTTCTTGCTTTGGTTTAGCAGGAGTTACTGTTGGTGTTTCTTTTACTGTTGCTTCCGGTTTTTGAGTAGTAGAAACTGATTTTAAAGCAGTCTCTGATTTTGTAGTAGCAATCTGTTTTTCAGCTACTTTTTCAGTAGATTTTCCTATTGACTTAGTTAGCTGTTTATCCTTTGACTCTGCTGTCGATTTCGTTTCCTGCTTTTCAGCTAATTTATCAATTGGTTTTCCAATCACAGATTCAACCTGTTTTTCAGGATTTTTTTCAACAGTTTTAGTTGAATTTTCCTTTATAACCGGTATATTTTCTTCTGTTTTAGGAGGCTTATTTAAAACAACCTGAACTCTTGATTTGTTTTGCAACTTCTTCATCTGAAACGCCAAATAATCATTTAAACTAAATGAGGTTCTGATCAAAGCGTAATTTTCTTCCGAAATTATCACTTTTTGAACCTTATAATCAGTCAACAACTTCGACAAAGAAGCATCTGTAGAAATCGAGTTAAGATACCAGACAGCTTCATCGTAGGATTCAAAATTGGTTACGGAAAGACTATTTTGTGTAGTATCCAACTTGCTAACCACCAAATCAAAATCTTTTATCATAAATCGGGAAAAGTTGAAAGACGCAATACTGTAAAGCATCCGATTCATATTTTCTTTCTTTACAGAGCTTATAAATAATATTCTATGCTTAGCTTCTGTTTCTGTTGAAAACTGCTGATTAGAAATTTGAGTTTCTTCTGTCTTGGTTTTTTCATCTCGTCGGGTCAGCAATGAACCGGTCGAAGTCCCTTGTTTAGCCTCCAGTCCCTGTTTCATCAACGCCAAGATGTCTTTGGCCATTGCACTGACATCACTTTCGGGGTAACTTTTCACCAAATCATTCAAGGCTATTTTGAAATTCTCTTCCGTATCGCTTTTTCCTATGCTCAACGCATTCAAAAATAAGAATTTAGGCATTAACGTTGACAGAGGATAAGCCTGCTTCACGTATGCAACCTGCTTATATACTGCTTTATAATCGCTTTGATTGAAAGCTTTGTAAGTCTGGCTGTAAATTGAATCCTGCGCATTATACATTCTTTCAAGCTTGTCAGTATAGTCTGGCTGAGAAAGAATTTTCTGATACTTGGAATCTGGAAACTCATTTATAAGCTTAGTTCGATATAAATTAGCTTCGGTTTGATTTCCATTCTTTGTTTGCATCAGGTAAATATAAAAATAAGCATCTGCAACACGTTTGTCTGATTTGAATCTGCGGCTAAATTCTTCAAACGTACTGATTGCCATTGGAATATCTTCAATTTTATCTTTGTAGATCTCTCCCATCGAGAACAATGCTGTTGCTATATTAGCATTAGAGTTCTCTATTTGAACTGGCGTAACCGGTATTTGTCTTAAATAGAATTCAGGCTTCTTGTTATCACTTACTACTTTCGAAGCTGAAATTGTATCGGTTGAATCTTTTACAGCAGTTTGCATTGTATTCTCTTCTGCAAAAAGTGAAGTTGACTTATTTGTTCTTCTCCAGTTATCTTCAAGTTTACGCTGTCCCCACTTTTTCATAAACTCAGCCTCTCCACTTTTGACTATATCTGCATTATAAAAGTACCAATCACCTGTAGCTCCGGGAATATTGTTGCGAGGGATATTCATTCCAATTGGGCGCTGACTCATTAACTCCGACTCAGCATCTGCAATTGCATTTTGCTTATCCAGCAGTTCTTTGGTTGCCGCAGCCGTTTCGTCTGCAATTAATTTATTGATGATTTTATTCACGGCATCAATTCGCTTGCTTTCCGGTAAAGCCGACAAACGCAATAAACTGTCCTGCAATACAACAATGTCATTTTGGGTCACCAGTTCACTCAGCATTTCGCCACGCCTTGTTACACGTGCATAATCTTCATCTTCTTTCGTTATAATTTTTCCGGCATCCTCATAGCAGGGTTGTGCAAGCACATACTTTCTTTTTGTGTAATAAATATCACCCAAAGTGATAAGAGTTGTAGCTTTAGCCAATCCTTTTCGAGTGCTTTTTTCGACAGAAAGTTTATAATTTTCAATAGCTTTTACGGTGTCTGCGTGGTGTAAATACGTATTACCAAGCGCAAAATATAGCTGATCCAAATAATCTTTATTGCTCTTGTTCTT
>Ga0302205_10000977_pt1 | contig 11233 bp, 6 predicted proteins | sample II_Fen_E1_3_FD_194582 | JGI IMG/M metagenome (GOLD analysis project Ga0302205, IMG submission 194582) | Peat permafrost microbial communities from Stordalen Mire near Abisko, Sweden - II_Fen_E1_3 | ecosystem: Environmental > Terrestrial > Soil > Wetlands > Permafrost | place: Sweden: Abisko...
TTGCTGTTTTTTTTGTATTTTTATGTCTCAAATAAAAGCACTTACATGTTAGCACAACAGCAAAAGCTCCTGCTGAGTACTTACTCAGATTTATATGACATTATGGTACCCAAAGATAATCTTCTGCGAAAATTAACGAACTAATCGATTTTTAATGCATATATGAAGAGTTGGTAAACAAATACTGCCCAAACAATGGAGGTAATGTAGTTTCCATTGCTACAGAAAAGGGTATTAAACGTTCTAAGTCCATTATTGTTGACGCCAATCATTCATTGTCCAGATCGAATCCATTGTCTCCCCTGTAAGCATTGAAGGAACGAGCCCGACAGCTTCGTAAGGTTGTCTATTCAGTGGATGAGAACTGGAAAGAGCGAATGCCTAAAAAGAATGAAGACAATGATATGGAACATGAGTTATCCTATTGTGGCAAGCTTGAAAAGCAAATAGAATCAGATGAAGTATTGAGATTATTGCCCAAGGTTAAGGAGAAACTAAACCTATTGAAGAAACCTATTGAAGATACTAAGGATCATTATACTCTAAAGCGATTAATTCAATATCGCTTAAACGTGTACGACGAATTTGATTCAGAAAGTCTTTTTTTTGTTTCAAATTGCTTTAATATCTCGAGAATTTTCTCGTACTTTGTTATGAAGTTGCTTATTCTATTTATCTTATTGGTAATCAGCTAAATATGCGGTATTTATCAGAAATGAATAACTTTTTTTATTACTATTTTATAAATGCACTACGGGTTAAGACTCTGTTTAGTTCCAGAAATCATTTGCGACAGTATGCCAAGGACAAGTTGACATTTCACTTACAACCTGAAGAGATCGTTTCAGATCTGGATACCATATTCATAGATCAATGCATTTCTTTAGTCAAAACAAGATATTCTGATGAATCGTTTACAGTACATGAATTCGCCCAGTCAATGAACATGAACAATTCTGCTTTGTATAAAAAGATAAAGATATGCACCGGAAAATCGATTAATGAATTTATTCGGACAATCAAAATATCAATTGCTGCCGAATTGATAATGAAAGGTGATTTGAACCTTGGTGATATTATTGCTGAAGTGGGTATTTACGATATGAAATACTTTAGAGAATGTTTTAAAAAGGAATTCGGGATTGCTCTAAGAGACTATAAAAAGATGAAGCAACAACAATAACAGATTATCTTTTTTTGGAAAATAAACTATTTCCAATTTTCAACTTCCATAAAATACCCTGATGGCTCAGCTTTTTAGGGTATTTTTTTTGAAGAACAGTGGAATAAAATAAATCAAAGCGTGCTATCCTGCGTAAAGTGTTGTTGTGTTGTGCAAGTGTCTGATCATTAGTTTATTTAGATTGAATCTTTGTGTGTTTGTATCTGCTCTGTTGTAAAAATAGATTAATTTACCCCCTTTTTAGCTTGCCGAAATACGAATTTCACCCACATAAATATGTATGCCAGTACGTAATTTTGCCACCGTAACAATGTAATTGTAGGCTTTAGGAGAGGGTAGAGGGTGAGTGTTACGATAAACTCTTTCATTATCTAAAATCAGAAGACGAAAGATTTGGAGAAACCACCTTTCATTTTATAATGACAGTAGTGTATGCTTAAACTTAAAGCTGAAGACAGAGTGACTTGAAAAAATGTATAACTTAAAAAGTAAATTGCCTATGATGTAAATATCCATTCACTTTGTAATCAAAAATTATACCTTAGTTAATATTAATTTAAAATTTAAATCAAAATGAAAATTCACAAAAAAATGTTCTCGCCTATTTTTAAGAGAGACACTTTTCTAACTCATTTAGCATTAATTATAATGCTTATGCTCTCTACTACAACGTATGCACAGTCTCGTTTAGTAAATGGAATTATTAAAGATGAAAGTGGTGAACCTATTATTGGAGTCTCCATTCAAATTAAAGGAAACACCACTCAGGGTACGATTACTGACCTGAACGGTAAATTTTCTATTAATGCTCAAGCCAATGCTACCCTTATTTTTTCTTATATTGGTTATGATAAACAATTGATTCCTGCAACTAAAGCTTTCTTGGATGTAGTGATGCAGAAAAATTCCAAGAACTTGGATGAAGTTGTAGTAGTTGGTTTTGGAACCCAGAAGAAGCTAAACTTAACAGGTGCCGTTGCCAGCGTTTCTTCCGCTGCATTGGAAAGCAGACCTATAACACAAACATCCCAAGCTTTGGCTGGTTTAGTGACAGGTGTTTCGGTTTCTCAGGGTTCAGGACGTCCCGGGAATGATGGAGCTGAAATTAGAATTAGAGGTGTAGGAACATTTTCCGGTGCAGGTAAGGATCCATTGGTGCTTATTGATGGTTTGGCTGCATCAATTAACGATATTGACCCAAACAATATAAAGAGCATATCGGTACTTAAAGATGCTGCATCAGCTTCTATATATGGTAACCGAGCTGCAAATGGGGTTATTTTGATTGAAACAAAGCGCGGAGAGAAAGGAAAACTCCAAGTTAGCTACAACAATTACGTGGGCTGGCAAAAAGTTACCGCATTACCTGAATTTCTTGACTCATGGGAATATGCCACAATGAAAAATGTTGCCAATCCAAATTCCTATACTACCGAACAAATTGCCAAATACAAAGATGGCTCTGACCCTGATAATTACCCTAATGTACCCCACCTTAAAAATTTATTGAATACAGGATCGGGATTTCAAACAAGTCACAACCTGAATTTTATGGGTGGCGACGAAAAAAACTCTTACCTTTTTACATTGGGTTATCTAAATCAAAACGGGCTGCTTGCGAAAAATGAATTTTCAAGGTATAATTTCGGATTAAATTTCGACAGCAAAATTAAAGAAAACCTGAAACTTAAAGTAGATTTAAATGGTTACAGCCAAAATACAAACGAACCTCGCTCTACAGGGGATATGACTAATATGATAGGGTATGCTGTCAGGGAAGCTCCAATCTATGCAGGTAAAAAATCAGATGGTACGTATGGATATCAAGATGATTATGCGCCTGAAGCATGGATGTCAAGTGAATCTTTCACTAATCGAAAAGCAAAAAATTTCTTAGGAGGAATGGAACTTTCTTGGGAACCGATCAAGGGTTTAACCTTGAGTGGAAAAGCTGGATATAAATACTATAACTGGACAGACCAATGGTTTCAGTCTACCTTTGTTTTTGATAAGTCAAAAACAATTAGTCCTAACAAATTATCAGTTAGCTCCGGGGATAATTCCTTACTCACCTTGCAATCGCTGCTTCGATATACCAAATCAATAGACAAACATAATTTTACTCTTTTAGCAGGATACTCGCAAGAATCATACAAAGAAGATGCGACTAGTGCGTTCCGTGATAATTTTCCTAATAATCTATTGTATGAGCTGAATGCTGGTGCCGGATCAAACATGCAAAACAGCGGTTCAGGATCGGAATGGGCGTTACGTTCATATTTCGGACGATTAAATTACGATTTTAACGGTAAATACCTTTTTGAAGCTAATGCAAGATATGATGGTACTTCACGCTTTCCAACCTCAGGAAGATGGGGACTTTTCCCTTCAGTTTCTGCCGGGTGGAGAATCTCTGAGGAATCTTTTGTTAAAGATAATCTGACTTGGATTGATAACCTGAAACTACGTGCTTCCTGGGGAAAATTGGGAAATCAGAATATAGGAACATACCCTTACCAAAATGTCCTGTCAACTGGACAAAATTATACTTTTGGTGGTGCTCTTGCTTCAGGAATTGCCTTAACCACATTGGCAAATGCTAATGTTACCTGGGAAACAACAGCAGTTACCGACTTAGGTTTTGACTTGTCAATTTTGAAAGACAAACTAAGTTTGACTTTTGATTATTTTGACAAAACAACATCGGATATTCTTTATAAGAAATCAGTTTCAAATGTACTAGGTCTTGGGGTGAATGAATATAATGCTGGAGAGTTAAATAATAAGGGAATAGAAATTATATTAAATTACCACACCTCAATTGGCAAAGTAAATATTGGAGTTGCACCTAATTTCTCATATGTCAAAAATAAGGTAACAAAACTTGCAGATGGTCAACAAAAAGATATTGGTGCAGGACTATTTGTAGGTCAATCAATGTATCCTATTTACGGATATGTGGCCGATGGTATATTTAAAGACGCCGCCGATGTGGCAAGTTACCCAACACAGCCTATAGCAGGACAACCAGGGGTTATTCGTTATAAAGATATTAGCGGACCTGATGGCGTTCCTGATGGTAAAGTTGATGCTACTTACGATAGAACGCAGATTGGAAATACAATCCCTAAATATTATTATGGAGCAACTATTACTGCAGATTATAAGGGATTTGATTTATCAATTTTATTGCAGGGATTGGGAGGATATGAAAAACAAATGGGTTCTTATATGGCTTTTGCATTCTATAATAGTGGACAAATACAAAGATGGCAGGCAGATGGTGCATGGACAGAAGCTAACCCGAATCCGAATGCCATATATCCAAAATTATCAAGTCTAAACATGGGAAGCGAGAATGCTCAAACTTCTACATTCTGGAACAGAAACGCAAGTTTCCTTCGTCTTAAGAATTTACAGATAGGGTATACAATTCCAAAAAGTATAATTCATAAATTAGGAATAAGTAATCTTCGTATTTTCTATAGCGGTCAGAATCTCTTTACTTATAATCATTTCTACAAGGGTTGGGATCCGGAAATGTATCAGGCCACAGGCGATAATCCGTCGTTCTATCCAATCACCGCAGTTCATACTTTTGGGCTGAATGTTAAATTGTAATTACTAGATATAACTGTAAAAATCAATAAAATGAAAAAGAGATATTTCAATATAATTAAAGCTAAAATAGGAATTGTTTTAGGATTTCTATTGGCATTCAGCTTTGGATGCAATGACAATTTTCTTGATAAACAACCATTGGCTTCAGTTTCGGATGCAACATTCTGGAAAACTGAAAATGATGCAAAGCTCGCATTGGTTGGGTGCTATAACACTGGTGCAGGTTGGAAAGATGGTGATTTCTGGACACCAAGGTCGCTCGTATATCTTGACCTTATGGCTGGAAACGGTTCTGAAAAAGAACTAATCCCAGATCATGTTACCGACGGAACATTAACCTCTTCGTATTGGGTTACAGGAGGTTATTGGAAAAATTCATACACGAAAATAGCTACCTGTAATAATTTTCTCGATCATGCAGCAAATTTCTCTATGGACGAAACAATAAAGGCTATAATGATTGCTGAAGTACGCACACTCCGGGCTTACGAGTATTTTAACCTGGCATTGTACTTTGGGGATGTTCCTTTAATTAAGAACGTGCTTACGCTTGCTGATGCCAATAGTGTAAGCCGTACTCCAAAAGCAGATGTTTGGACGTTTGTTGAAAAAGAATTAAGCGAAAGTGCTACAGTTCTACCTAATACCCGTCCTGATGCTGAAAGTGGGCGAATTACTGCCGGAGCGGCTTTAGGAATATTAGGACGAGTACAAATGGCCGAAAAGAAATGGAGCGAAGCTGCAGCAACTTATAAAACCATTATGGATTTTGGAGTGTATAGTATTGATCCCAAATACCGAGAATTGTTTTTAAGAGATCATGAGCTCAGTAAAGAAATTATCATGAGTTCGCAATACATGAAAGATAAATATGGACAAGTACTTCCTATTTATCAAACACCTGAGGCGTGGGGTGGCTGGCATCAATTCTCCCCTTTCAATGAATTAGTGAAAGAATACGAATGTACTGATGGTAAAACAATAGATGCTTCGTCTATATACGACAAAAATAATCCGTATAATAATCGTGACCCAAGATTAGATGCAACAATAATGATTCCTGAACGAAGTGTTTTTAAAGGAACCATTTATACAACTAATCCAACATCAGGAAATAATGATAAATTCGGTAAGTATCCGGTCTGGAGCGGGTACTGTATTATGAAATTTATGGAAGACGAAGTAGATGTTTGGAACGGAGATACTAATTTTAGTCTTATACGTTACGCAGAAGTACTTTTAGGGTACTTGGAGTCTAAATTGGAATCAGGTGCATCTATTGATCAGGCATTACTAGATGCAACTATCAACAAAGTGCGTGGGCGTGCTGCTGTAAATATGCCGGCGGTTACTACTACTGACGCTACTGAATTGAGAAAAATTATTAGAAGAGAGCGCAGAGTTGAATTTGCTTTTGAAGGTATCAGATATTATGATATTCTTCGATGGGGTATTGCAGCTGATGAGCTTAACCATCAATTTACAGGACAAAAACTTACCAATGATCCTACAAACTATACTACTTATCCTGTAGATGCCGATGGATATTACATTATGTCTCAGCAAAACAGAAAATTCATTAAGGGTAAAAATGAATTATGGCCGATTCCACAATCTGAGAGGGATGTTAATCCAAATTTGACTCAAAATTCTGGATATTAATATTTGTTTGAACTAAGAGGGCTGTGTATTATGGAATTTGCACAGTCCTCTTTTGTATTGCTATCTTTTAATTCAACTGAATTGATAAGTAAAATAGGTTGGATAAATCGTTCTGCTTTCAATGAAAATGAAATATCTAATTTGCAATTTATTTTTCTGGCAAATGATTCACTCGATACGATTTGTAGTTAGACGGTTAACGATGTATTTACAGTTAAATTATTCCAATCAAAGCATATAAGTATAGGCTTGGCGTTGAAAATCCAAAGAGAATGAACATCTGTCTATTCTGCTTATTATAATATTCGTTTTTTTATCTATATATTATTTATTATGAACACTAAATCAATTCTTGTATTATTCTTTTTAATGACTTGTATGCTGAAAGTTAGCGCACAGGACAGTATAAATGAGCCAATGGCTCAGGGAAGTTTTAAGCCGACCTGGGAGTCGCTGCAGCAATATAAAGTCCCCGAATGGTTTCGTAATGCTAAGTTTGGTATTTGGGCGCATTGGGGACCACAATGTCAACCTGAACAAGGTGACTGGTATGCACGCTTTATGTATGCAGAAGGAAACAGAGAATATAAGTGGAGTACTCAAAACTACGGACATCCTTCGGAATATGGATTCAAAGATGTTTGTAATGCATGGAAAGCTGAAAACTGGAATCCAGAAAAGTTAGTTACGCTCTACAAAAAAGCAGGTGCACGTTATTTCTTTGGCATGGGTAATCACCATGATAACTTTGATATGTGGGATAGCAAATATCAACCATGGAATAGTGTAAATATAGGACCAAAGAAAGATATTATTGATGGTTGGGCCAAAGCAGCACGCAAGAACGGACTCTATTTCGGAGTTAGTATTCATGCTGCTCATGCATGGACGTTTTATGAAACAGCTCAACGATCGGATAAAGAAGGTCCTAAGGCAGGTGTTCCATACGATGGAAATCTTACCAAAGCTGATGGAAAAGGAAAATGGTGGGAAGGATATGATCCTCAGGATTTGTATGCACAAAGACACCCTTTAAGCAAAGGGAGCGAGAAAACCAGCTCCATCCACTCACAATGGGAATGGAGTAACGGAGCTTCTGTGCCGTCTAAAGAATATTGCGACAAATTTTATAACCGAACCGTGGATTTGATTAATCATTATAATCCTGATTTGCTTTATTTCGATGACACAGCCTTACCGTTGTGGCCAATCAGTGATGCCGGATTACGTATCGCAGCTCATTACTATAACCGCAACATGCAACAGCACAAAGGTAAACTTGAGAGTGTGATTTTTGGAAAAATCCTGACGGAAAACCAAAAGAAGTGTATGGTTTGGGATGTGGAACGTGGTGCACCCGATAAAATTCAGGAACAACCATGGCAAACCTGCACCTGTATTGGAGAATGGCACTACAGACGGTCAATTTACGATAATGACAAATATAAAACAGCTAAAGAAGTTGTACACATGCTTGCCGATATTGTAAGCAAAAATGGTAATTTATTATTGAATATCCCAGTTAGAGGAGATGGAACCATTGATGAGAAAGAAGTAAAAGTGGTTGAAAAAATAGGAGAATGGATGGCAATTAATAGTGAAGGTATTTATGATACACGTCCATGGAAAATCTTTGGTGAAGGTCCAACAGCTGAAAATTCTAATCCAATTAATGCCCAAGGTTTTAACGAAGGCAAAACATCTTATTCATCAAAAGATATTCGTTTTACTACTAAAAATGGTATTTTGTACGCTATTGTTATGGGATGGCCCGAGGATGGCAAAGTGGTTATTAAATCATTATCCACTAGCCATCTGACTAACAAAAAGAACATTAAACAGGTAGAACTATTAGGAAGTGGCAACGTAAAATTCGTGTCGGGAGCCGATGGATTAACCGTAACTCTTCCCACCAAGAAAGGTAGTGATATCGCTTTTATTCTTAAAATAAAAGGATGAACATAGAATTATAAAGAAATAGACTTTCGGATACATGCCCGATTTTGTATTTATGTGATTTTCAGAATTCTTTACAAATATAAGGCTGATAAGAACTAATTTTTATCAGCCTTATTTTATTATCCAATCTATGGATATGAAACGACGAGCATTCGTAGGATTTTATTCCTGAAGGAAAAACAATATTCTTTAATACTGGATCTTTTAATCGAAAAGCAGTTAAGAAAAATACAAAGACATTTTATTTATTTTTATTTATTGTTGTTCGACAAAGAATATATTTGATAATATGTTGAAAAAAAACTATAGAAACTCACGTTTATTTTTTCTCTCAATCCCTGTTTTGGGAAATAGTCCACCTTATTGATTGATTTTTTTACTCTATTTAAATTCTATACCTGTATTTTTGTAAACCCTAAAACAGATACTTATAAAATGAAAGCAAAATTAGTGTTGATCATTACTGTTCTACTTCTCACCAATACGCTGGAGGCTAAGCCTCAGTTTGGAAGGGATGTATTATTCAACAATGACTGGCGGTTTAAACTATCCGACGTAAAAGACGGTGCACTCGCAAGCCTTGATGATTCCAAATGGAGTCAACTTACCTTACCTCACGACTGGACAGTAAAATCTGTTTATAGCCCGGATAAAGCCAGTGCAACCGGTTATCTTCCCGGTGGTATCGGTTGGTATCGCAAAACCTTTAGCGTGCCTGACTCTGAAAAAGGGAACAAAGTGTATATCTATTTCGAAGGAGTGTATAATCACAGTGAAGTATTTATCAACGGCAACAGCGTTGGTAAACGTCCGAACGGATATATTTCATTTATGTATGACCTCACTCCGTACATCAAGTTTGGTCAGGAAAACCTAATCTCGGTACGTGTAGATCACACATTGGATGCCGATTCACGTTGGTACACCGGCTCGGGAATTTATCGGAATACTTACCTGGTCTATGCTTCGCCGGTGCATCTCGACTTATGGGGAGTTTATTTTAAAGCCACAAGCGTTACAAATAAGAAAGCAGACGTATCGGTCGAAACAACCATCAATAACGAAAGTAACAAAGTCGGAAATATACTCGTTTCGTATCAAATCATCGATCCTGTCACAGGAAAGATAGTTGCAAAGTCATCCAAAAACCTAAAAACCGAAGCAAATAAAAAAACGGTTTCATTGCAAACCCTAAGCATTGCCTCACCTAAACGCTGGTCGTTAGAACGACCCAACCTCTACACTATCAAAACCTTCGTCTCACAAAATGAGAAAGTAATTGATCAGAATGAACAACAAATAGGCATTCGCTTACTGACTTTTGACCCTGACAAAGGCTTTGCACTAAACGGTGTGTGGACGAAAGTAAAAGGCGTTTGTATTCATCACGACGCCGGTTGTCTAGGATCCGCCGTACCACGCGAAGTGTGGAAACGAAGATTAAGCACATTGAAAGAAATGGGTTGCAATGCCATACGCCTAAGCCATAATCCTCAGGCACCTGATGTGTACGAGCTCTGCGACGAACTGGGTATACTTGTTATGGATGAAGCCTTTGATGAATGGGAGTTTTCCAAAAAGAAATGGCTTAGCGGTTGGAACAAAGGCACTCCCGGATTTCAGGGTACTGCTTCCTATTTCGAAGAATGGAGCAATAAAGACCTGGGAGATATGATACTTCGCGACCGTAATCATGCCTCCATCATCATGTGGAGCATTGGCAATGAGGTGGATTATCCTAACGATCCATATTCTCATCCCATCCTCGATCATGCAAATATCAACCAACCTGTTCAAGGAGGTTATTTACCCAACAACCCGAAGGCCGAAAGACTGGGAGCCATTGCCAAAAGGTTAGCTGCCATCGTTCGTGGGTTAGATTCATCTCGCCCGGTCACTGCGGCATTAGCCGGAGTTGTTATGTCGAACGAAACAGAATATCCATCGGCACTGGATATTACAGGATACAATTACACCGAAGATCGCTATGCACAAGATCATGCCAAGTACCCGAAACGGGTTATCTTCGGTAGTGAGAATGGACATAGCATGGCATCGTGGAAAGCCGTTCGGGATAATGACTATATCTTCGGACAATTTCTGTGGACAGGAATAGATTATCTGGGTGAATCGGGCGCATGGCCATCACGTGGGTTTTACTCCGGATTCCTGGACTTTGGAGGTTTTAAAAAACCCCGCGGCTATTTCCGTCAGGCTTTGTGGAGCGACAAACCTACTGCTTACATTGGCACTTACCCGCAACCTAAAAACAGTCGTTATTTATCCACCGATGCATGGCCGGTATGGAACTATGAAGAAGGAAATATGATACGCGTGGTATGTTATACCAATGCTGCAAAAGCCCGCTTACTGCTAAACGGAAAACAGCTTGGCGACATAAAAAATCAAAATGACAGCACCGGGGTCATCTATTGGGATATCCCATTTCAGGAAGGAAAACTGGAAGTTATCGGGTTAGATGCGAAAGATCAACAAATCTGCAACTATGCACTGCAATCATCCGGTAGACCTTTTTCCATAACAGCTCAATCGGATCTTTCTGAAATAAGAAAAAACCGTGGACTTGCACAGGTAGTGGTTCAGGTAGTGGATGAAAAAGGAATTCCCGTCATGATTTCGGAGGATGAACTTACATGCACAATCGATGGTCCTGCAGCACTACTGGGTTTAGAGGCCAGCAATAATTCCGACATGGGAGATTACACCGACAATGTACAGCGTGTTTATCATGGTAGATTAATAGCTTACGTACAAGCTACCGGCAGCGAGGGGAAAGTGAATCTAAAA
>Ga0302205_10000979_pt1 | contig 11216 bp, 10 predicted proteins | sample II_Fen_E1_3_FD_194582 | JGI IMG/M metagenome (GOLD analysis project Ga0302205, IMG submission 194582) | Peat permafrost microbial communities from Stordalen Mire near Abisko, Sweden - II_Fen_E1_3 | ecosystem: Environmental > Terrestrial > Soil > Wetlands > Permafrost | place: Sweden: Abisko...
AATGCGCTGGAGTTGTCAATGACGACAGCACCGTGTTTGGTCATGGTTTCAGCGAATTCTTTGGAGGTTCCAGCACCGGCGGAAGCAAACACGATATCGATGCCCTTGAAGTCATCGTTGTGTTTTAATTCTTTGACGGTGATTGATTTACCACGGAACGTGTAGCTGGTTCCTGCACTACGGGCAGAACCGAACAACACCAACTCATCCATCGGGAAGTTTCTCTCTTCCAAAACGCGTAGGAACTCTTGACCTACTGCGCCGCTTGTACCAACAATCGCAATCTTCATTGTGAAATAAAAGTTAATTAAAAGTTTAATAATAAATAAACATTCCGTACATTTGGCACGGTATGTTTTTATCCGATACAAAGATAGGGTTTTTTGCACAGATTTTATACGAATGAGAAATATTCTAGTCCTGTTTTGTTTGCTGTTTTTCGGTCATGCCGGTGCTGTCGAATACGGAGCGGTATTGTTCAGTGAGTTGATGGTTGACCCCGAACCCAGTGTGGGTTTGCCTGCCGTCGAGTATGTGGAAATATGCAATCGGAGCGATTCTGCAGTCACCCTGACGGGATGGAATTTCCTATATGGAGATAAGGCCTATCCCTTGCCGGCATGCTCGCTCGCAGCAGGAAATTACTTGGTCCTCTGTGCTAAAACATCCGTTTCCTCCTTTCCTTCAGGGATTTCCGTCCTGGGCATGACTTCTTTTCCATCCCTGCTGAACTCGGGAAAACTAATGGCTCTGGTTTCTGCCACAAAAGCGTTGGTTTGCTGTCTGGAGTATTCGGACACTTGGTACGGCAACGGGTTCAAGGCCAACGGCGGTTGGAGTCTGGAGTGCATTGATTTGTCCAACCTTTCGGGTTTGTGTTCAAACTGGACGGCTTCCACCGATGCCTCCGGCGGAACCCCAGGTCGCGAAAATTCGGTTTCTGCAGTGAATCCTGCCGTTGAAGAGCCTTTGTGCACCCGTTTGTACGTGCCAGCACCCAATACGGTTGAAATCCATTTTTCGGAATTCATGCAGCTGAATTCCTTGTCCAATATCCTGAATTACACGGTGTCACCTCAAATTACCATGGTGCTTTCGGCGACCGTTCCGTTTCCGGACACCCGTGTCGTGACGCTTCGGCTAAGCGACACGTTGGTTTCTGAAACGGCTTACCAACTGAGCCTTAACGGGCTTCACAACCTTTCCGGGTTTGTATTGCCGGATACGACCCTGACTTTTGGATTGCCGGAAAAACCTTTAAAAGGTTCGCTGCAGTTGAATGAAATCCTGTTCAATCCGCGATCGGGCGGCTGTGATTATATAGAGTTCGTCAATGTCGGTTCGAACTGTGTCGATTTATCGCAAGTTTGGCTGACGAACCGTTCAGCCAGTGGCTCTTTGAATGCTGGTCGAAGGCTTTCCGAAAAGCCATTGCCCTGTTTGCCGGGGAGTTACTGGTTGCTTTCCGAGAGTGTTGACTCTGTTTGTGCTGCGGGTTCGTTCCCGAAAATGCCCAATGCCTTGGACATAAGCGGTTTTCCTTCCTTGCCGGATGATGTCGGCAATGTATCGCTGGTAACGACTTCAGCTGAAATACTGGATGAAATGGTTTATATTGACAAGATGCACTTTGCTTTGATTACGGACCCTGAAGGAGTTGCTTTGGAAAAGATACGGCCTGAAGTTTCCTCTGTGGTCGCTTCAAACTGGATTTCAGCCAATGCAAACGCGCATTTCGGTACGCCGGGTTTCAGGAATTCGCAGTACAGGGAGGTGAACTTTACTGGCGTGAAAGGCTTTTACACCAGGCAGGCTTGGATGACTCCAAACAACGACGGGCGAAACGATCGAGTCAGCATTCAGTATGAGTTGCCTGAATGCTGCGCCGGAAGCCTTCGCGTATTTGACTTGCAGGGTCGCCTCGTACGGGTACTGGCAAACAATGAAGTGTTGGGCATCGAGGGCAGTTACTGCTGGGATGGACTTCGGGATGACGGAACGTTGGCGCCCTTTGGACGGTATATTTTAATTGCCGAAGCGTTTACCCCCAAAGGGCAAGTGATTCGAAACCGGCTTGTCTTGACCATCTTATTTTAATGCCTATCTTTGTGGTGCAAAAGTGAAATGTCATGATCAAAGGAGATAATATCCACAAATATTTCGGAGAACTGCATGTGCTGCAGGGTGTCGAACTACACGTCAAAGCGGGCGAAGTGGTTTCAGTTGTTGGACCGAGCGGGGCAGGGAAGACCACCTTGTTGCAGTTGCTGGGTACGCTGGACAAGGCCGATTCAGGCACCATCGTGGTGGGCGGTGTGGACATTTCCAAACTACGAGAAAAAGAGCTGGCCGATTTCCGCAACAAACACATCGGTTTTGTTTTTCAGTTCCATCAGCTTTTGCCTGAATTCTCAGCCTTGGAAAACGTGATGATACCTGCTTTGATTGCCGGAAAATCTAAAAAGGCAGCCAAGGAAAGTGCCTTGGAAATTTTGGAATATCTGAACCTGGCCGACCGCCTCCACCACAAACCGGCTCAGCTTTCGGGCGGTGAAAACCAGCGTGTCGCCGTTGCCAGGGCTCTGGTGAACCACCCCAACGTCATCTTGGCCGACGAGCCTTCAGGCAGTCTGGACACCAAGCACAAAGAAGAATTGCATCAATTGTTTTTCGATCTGCGCGCCAAATTCAATCAGACCTTCGTCATCGTGACCCACGACATGCAGTTGGCAAAGCTTACCGACCGTGTGATCGAAATGCGAGACGGACTAATACTGCCACCACACAGCTTGTAAAAGCACCGGCTACGCCGAACCACCAGTCCAGCCATTCTCCCGAACGGTAGCTGGTCAGGTACATTTGCGCCAGTTCGATGGCACCGGCCATCAAGCCGCAATAAATCATATTTTTCGTGTAGATCCAAAGCATGCCGCCGACCCGTCTGTGCGAGGACTCGAACACGTAGGCACTTCCCAGAAGCAGGTACATCGTAAAATGTACGATCTTGTCAAAATTTGGAATCTGGATGGTGTTTTCCTGAATCGGAATCCGAATCATGCAAAGAACAATAATACCTAGTCCGCAAAGGATACTGAAAATGTGGTAGTTGTAAATGAACTGAATGATCTTTCTGGTCATTTGAAGTTTGTTAAGCAGATAATGACACAAAAGTACGACAATTCAGTAAAATACTCCCATTTGTATTATTAATATATGTTATATTTGCAGAAAAATAACATAAAATACATGTGGAAAGATTTTTTCAACTTCAGCAAAAGGGAACGCGTCACCATTATTGCATTGACATTATTAATTATAACGGTGCAGGTATTGATCTGGACCAAAGACTCTTGGGCTAAATTTCTTCCGAAGGAAATGGAGCAAAAGTATCTGCAGAAAAAGGAACTCGAGGCCTACCGGGATTCCGTGACAGCTCGAAAACCCACGTATGCCTCTAAGCAGCGTTCATATGAGAAAAAAGCACCGGTCCGACTCGTTTCGTTCAATCCGAACACAGCCGATTCGATGACTTTGCGAAGTCTTGGATTGCGTTCGTACGTGGTCAAAAACATCTTGAACTATCGCCGAAAAGGCGGGCAATTCAGGAAGCCTGCCGACTTTGCCAGGATTTATGGTTTGGAGCCTGATGTTTTTGCAAAGTTGGAACCGTATATTCAAATGGACGTGCAAGGAAACAGCGTGACGGTCAACACTCAGCGTGAAATGCCTAGTGCGGTTGCAACAACGGAAAAGCCCATCGAAGAAATGGTTACCGTTCAGCAACCATCCATTCCTGAGAATTTTGATCTGAACACAGCCGATACCAGCATGCTCCAGCAACTCAAGGGCATCGGTTCGTACACCGCCAACCGCATTGCGCGCTACCGCAGCCAACTGGGCGGCTTCTATTCCATGTCGCAACTTTCTGAAATCAAGGGCTTATACCCCGAAACATTGGCTCGCCTTCAGTCGATGTTGAAAATTGATCCATCGCGCATCAATACACTGAATGTCAATAAATTGTCGCTAGAAAAACTGCGTGCGCATCCGTATCTCAACTTTTATCAGGCAAAAGTAATCGTCGAGCTACGCAGGGCCAAAGGGAGCCTGCATTCGCTCGACGAATTAACAGCATTCAGTGAGTTTAAACCCGAAGATTTGGAACGGCTGAAGTGGTACCTGAGTTTTTGAAGGTCTACTTCCGAATCATTTTTTGGGTAGACTGTCCCATTTTTACCAAGTAGACACCTTGATTCAGGTATTGAACATCAAGCTCGCTTTTGCCAGCCGGCAGGTAACGATCCAGCATCAATTGCCCGAGGCTGTTGTATATCCGAACGGTATTGCCGGAGGTTGTATTCAAATACAGTTTGTCTGAAACCGGATTGGGATACATGCTGAAGGCTTCACCTTGAAGAATTGGTATTGCATCGACCACATTTTGCACTTTCAGAACCATGTCGGCGGCGACCACTGCATTTTCCTGTGTAAGGCTGACGGTCGATTCGGCCTGCGATTCGGCGGATTCCGTGACTATTCTGTACGATTCAAGAGCAATATTATCAAATTCGTAGTTGCCGTTTTCGTCGGACATGGTCCAGGCGATGGGAGTTCCCTGAATATTGAACAATATGACGGGAAGGTTGATGGCCGTGTTGTTGTCGGTGGTATACAAGTAGTTCTTATCACCGTAGTAATTGAGAATGGAGTCTTTCAAATTGGAGGTCTCAAAATAGACATTTCCATGAATTTTGCCTTTACCAGAATGTTTCACGAAGGCACGCAGGTTGACTGCGATTTCGTTCATGCCATCCTTTAAGGCGTAATAGTCTGCATTTTTGTAAGCGAGCTTATTGATGTAGAAGGTGGGCAGGTAATTGGTATTCAGCGTTCTATCCGGAATCACATACACCGTATAATCTGCTGCAGGTAGGTTTGGAAATACGAATTGGCCGTTTTTCAAGGCGTTGGCACGCATCGCTTTTCGCATTCCTTTCTGGAATAGGATGGCCGTACCCGCTTTTAATATGGAGTCACCTGTATAAGCCGTACCAGACAGGGTATCAGTGGTTAACGGTTCTGAAAGGATGTAGCAATTGACTACGCCGTATATCGGGCAAAGAACGGACATGCTCGTGTCTTTAACATATTCGGTGGCACCAAAGATAACCTTGGCTCCTGCTTTCAGGCTGCCGTCATTTTTTATCAGGTACAGGCGCGCGAAGGAATACACCGGTGACAAATCCTTTACAAACCACTGTCCGGTACATCCGTCTATGCCCGGAACGACCATGCCGGTTTTGTTCATCAGGCAGTCCGGATGGGTGCTGATGATTTCACAGCAAACGGCATCCCCGACGATGTGGCAGGTATTGTTGGGCGAAGGTGCTCTGAGTATGGCTCCGAACGTTACTTCATCACCGGGTTTGAAACCGGTAGAAGCAGTGCCATCTGCATTTCTTGCAACTACTTTGTCCATCGAGTATAAAACGGGCAGGAGGGTCGCATAAGGCGTATGTTCACTTATCAGCATTTTCCGTGCACAATCACCGGTTCCCATGACGACAAGGCCTTTCCGATCAAGTACGCAGTTTGGATTGACGGTTTGTATCAGAACGCCATCCACATAAATCTGCGTGCTTTGTCCCAACGGTCCCAGATTGATTCTGGTGACGAATTTGGTAACCATCTGTGTGCAGATTTTTTTTGAATTGTCAATTTTCCGAGTTGCAATCGAGATCATAAAGGGCTCAACAGAATCTTTTTCCAAATAATAATCGGGGCATCCATCGTTGGAAGTATAGGTCAGGCTGACAAATACGCTGTCCAAGGTTGAAGGCTGAGTCGGGTAGACCTGCAAGACATAAAGGTCGGGGGGTAACATTTGTGCGAGAACCGATCCATGAAAAAGCGTGCACGACAGTACAATCAGCAAGAATTTGAGACAACTTCGTTTCATGGCGCTATGTTTTAGGTTGATTGAGGGTAAAATTGTTGATTCCATACAAAGATGATGTAAGATCGCTGCATTTGTTACTTGAAAAAGGGCCTTTTTCTATTCACAATCAGCCAATTAACACATATTAACAGTTCAAATTTGTGCTGCCTCGACTTCAGGTAATTTTCAGTATCTTTGAGTCCTTATAAAATATTTATGACATTCTCTTCCTTAGGATTATCTCCCGAATTGACAGAGGCCCTGGCCAATCTCAAATACAGCAAGCCGTATCCCATTCAGCAACAGGCCATTCCCGCCATTCTGAACGGAAAGGATGTGCTTGGTATTGCCCAGACTGGTTCAGGCAAGACCGCCAGTTATGTGCTGCCCATTCTGATGAACCTGCAGGATGCAGTTACCCACAAGAACCGACACGTCAATGTGTTGGTGCTCGTTCCGACCCGTGAGTTGGCCCAACAAGTGAGCGGTGTCTTCTACATGCTTGGCAAAGACCTTCCGACACGCGTCAAAACCATGGCCGTTTACGGAGGTGTTTCCATCAACCCTCAAATGATGGGCATGAACGGAGTCAATGTGCTGGTTGCAACACCCGGTCGTTTGCTTGAACTGACTGAATCCAATGCCGTACACCTTTCCGACATCGATACGTTGGTGTTGGACGAAGCCGATAAAATGCTGAACCTGGGTTTCCAGGAGGAGATGGAACGCATTCTGGCCCTGCTGCCCAAAAAACGTCAGAACCTGCTGTTTTCCGCCACGCTGAACGAGGATTTGGAAGCCATCGACCGTTTGGTTCTGCGCAATCCATTGGTAATCAATATTGAACCCGAGCAGGATTACATCGACTTGATTGATCAAGTGGGTTATTTCGTCGCCGAAGAAAACAAAGGTCCACTGTTGCGCTACATCATCAAGAGCCAAAACCTACAGCAGGTGCTGGTTTTTGCATCCTCCACCTTTAGAGCCGACAGCATCGCCGACAAGCTCCGCAAGAACGGCATCAACGCCTCCGCCATCCACAGCAAGAAAAGCCAAAGCGCCAGAAACGAAGCGCTGTACAAATTCAAAGAAGGTAAGATTCGCGTGCTGGTGGCCACCGACCTGATTTCTCGCGGTATCGATATCCAGTTCCTGCCCCACGTCATCAACTACGAGCTGCCCCGCTCGCCAAAAGACTATATCCACCGCATCGGCAGAACCGGTCGCGCCGAAAATCCGGGTACTGCCATTTCACTGGTTTCCCCCGATGAACAGCACCACTTCAAGATCATTCAGAAAAAGATGGGCAAGCCGGTGACGATGATTGACAGCGAAAGCATTGTTCTGAGAGGTTATTAATGGGCACAAAAAAAGCCCCGAAGTAAACTTCAGAGCTCTCTTAATATTTTTAGAAACCCAGCTTATTTCTTGCTGCGATCTCCGTAACGGTTCATGAACTTGTCCACGCGACCGGCTGTATCAACCAATTTGGACTTACCAGTGTAGAACGGGTGAGAAGAGGATGAGATTTCCAACTTAATTACCGGATAGGTTTCGCCTTCGAATTCAATCGTTTCTTTGGTGTTGATGCATGAACGCGAAATGAACGTATCGCCGTTGGACATATCCTTGAATGCTACCGGGCGATAGTTTTCGGGATGCAAATTTTTTTTCATAACTGTATGTCGTTTTTTTGTTTGTACGAAGCGGTAAATTCGTAATGGCCTGCAAAAGTAGATAATTTCCATGAAACACAAAACAAAACCCAAATAAATCTTCAAAAAAGTTCGAATCCTATGATTTTTCAGCTAAAATGACTAATTTTGCAGCGCATTTAAGAAAGATTCAGACTATTCAATTATAAAAAATAGGTAATATGGTAAGTTACAAAGAGTTAGGTCTTGTAAACTCCAAGGAGTTGTTCAAGAAAGCGATTGAAGGCAAATATGCCATCGCAGCATTTAATTTCAACAACATGGAGCAGATGCAAGCCATCGTTCAGGCTGCTGTTGAAGCTAAATCACCTGTTATTTTACAAGTTTCAAGTGGTGCCCGCAAATATGCCAATGCCACCTTGTTGCGTTACATGGCTCAAGGAGCTGTGGAATATGCCAAAGAGCTTGGTTTGGAAAAACCTCAGATTGTATTGCACCTTGACCACGGTGATACCTTTGAACTTTGCAAAGATTGCATCGACAGTGGTTTCTCCTCCGTGATGATCGATGGCTCTCACTTTCCGTACGAAGAAAACATCGCACTCACCAAAAAAGTGGTTGAATACGCTCACCTGCACGATGTGACAGTGGAAGGCGAACTCGGCGTACTGGCCGGTGTGGAAGATGAAGTTTCCGCAGAACACCATACCTACACTCAACCGGAAGAAGTCATCGACTTCGTAACCCGCACCGGTGTGGATTCACTAGCCATTTCCATCGGAACCTCACACGGTGCCAACAAATTCACACCCGCACAATGCACTCGCGATGCCAACGGCATCCTGATTCCGCCGCCTTTGCGTTTCGACATCCTTGAAGAAATCGAAAAGCAGATTCCCGGATTCCCCATTGTTCTACACGGTTCTTCTTCCGTACCTCAGGATCTCATCGCCATCATCAATAAATATGGTGGTGTAATGAAAGATTCCATCGGTATCCCCGAAGCTGAACTCCGTCACGCTGCAACATCCGCCGTTTGCAAAATCAACATTGACTCCGACGGACGTATCGCCATGACGGCAGCCATCCGCGAATTCATGGCACTGGAACCGACGAAGTTTGACCCTCGTCAGTATCTGGCTCCGGCTCGCGAAGCACTGAAAAAATTGTATGTGCACAAGCTGGTCAATGTGTTGGGCAGCGCCGGCAAAGTATAAGACTCTAAAGAAAACAGACTGTATTCGAAATAAGAATACAGTCTGTTTTTGCTTTTACCATAATGTTGACCGCTAGTTGCATCAACACGTTTCCACGGCCTTTGGAAACAACCAGACACACATCTAACACTCCGACGTACAGAAGAATTTCTGCACGAGGAGTTTGTTTTTGTTGTCAAACACCGGATCGATAATTAAACGACAATTAAATAAATTTCAACTGTATGGATAACGCCTTTTTTTTGGTGGTGCTGCTGACCGGACTGGTGCTTGTCATCGGTGGACTCGGCGTCGCACTGCTGATTTCGCCCAGGTCCAACAACCCGCAGAAACGGGAAGCATACGAATCGGGGATTCCTACCCGTGGTACTTCCTGGATGCAGTTTAAGGTTGGTTACTATCTGTATGCCATCCTGTACCTGATGTTCGACGTGGAAACCGTCTTTTTGTTCCCCTGGGCCACCGTTGTCCGGGATTTGGGTATGGCTGGCTTAGTCAGTATCATCTTCTTTTTGGTTATTTTGGTTCTGGGTCTCGCTTATGCCTGGAAGAAAGGAGCATTGGAATGGAAGTAAAAAATATAAAGATCAAAGGTATTCCGAACGCAGAGTTCAAGGATACCGAATACCTTGACAAGTATCTGGCCGAACTTCGTGAAAACGGAGTGAACGTGGCCGTCGGTGTTCTGGACGACGTGATCAACTGGGGTCGTTCGAACTCACTTTGGCCACTGACCTTCGCCACCAGCTGCTGCGGTATCGAGTTCATGTCCGTGGGTGCCGCCCGTTACGACTTTGCCCGTTTCGGGTTTGAAGTAACCCGTAACAGCCCCCGTCAGGCTGACGTTGTGATCGTGGCCGGTACCATCGTCAACAAGATGGCTCCCATCCTCAAACGTCTGTATGACCAAATGGCTGAACCCAAATATGTGATTGCCATGGGAAGCTGCGCCATCTCCGGCGGACCTTTCTGCAACTCCTACCACGTCGTGAACGGTGTGGACAAGATCATCCCTGTGGACGTCTTCATTCCCGGATGCCCGCCGCGTCCCGAAGCATTGCTTTATGGCATGATGCAATTGCAACGCAAGGTGAAACTCGACCGTTTCCTGTTCAAGTCCACTCCCAAAACCAAGTAAACAGCCGATGGAAAAATTAATAGAAATCGTTCGGACAAAAGTTCCTGATGCCCTGATCGAAGAAAAACAATTTCTCACCGTCACCGTCGTTCCGGGAGATCTCCGTACGTTGGCCAAAACCGTCCGTGCAGAAGGTTTCGACTACCTGATTCATCTGACCGGCGTGGACTATGGCGATTCAATGGGTGTTGTCTACCTAGTAGGCAAATCCACTGACATGAACACCATGATTGTTCTGAAAACTTCCACGGAAGAACGCGAAAAGCCTTTTCTTCCCACGGTTTCCGACATCTGGGGTTCAGCCAATTTGAACGAACGCGAAGTCTATGGCTTCTTCGGCATTGTCTTCATTGACCATCCCGACATGCGCCACATTTTCCTGACGGAACGTTGGAAAGGTTTCCCATTCCGCAAAGATTATGACAATACGCCCAATGAACTGGATGTGAAGAGCTACGACATGCCCGAATACAGTTCCACATGGGTAAATGGCAAGAATGGCCCTGAAGAACGTCGCTATCTCACCTTCGAGGAAGATGACTATGTGCTGAACATCGGCCCGCAACACCCTGCCACACACGGGGTTCTGCACTTTAGAACCGCTTTGGACGGTGAAATCATCAAGAAAATCGACGTGAATTGTGGTTATATCCATCGCGGCATCGAAAAACTGAGTGAAGATTTGACCTATCCGCAAATATTGCATTTCACCGACCGTCTCGATTATCTGTCTTCCCACATCAACCGCCACGGTTTGTGCATGTGCGTGGAAAAAGCTGCCGGCATTGAAGTTCCCGAACGTGCCGAGTACATCCGCACCATTATGGATGAACTGACCCGTGTCGCTTCCCACTTGCTCTCGTGGGCTTGCATGTGCATGGACATGGGTGCGCTGACCGCCTTTATATATGGTATGCGCGATCGTGAAAAAATCATGGATATTTTCGAAGGCACTTGCGGTGGACGTCTCATCACCAACTACAATGTTATCGGTGGTGTCATGGCCGACATTGCTCCGGGTTTCCAGGACGATGTCAAGGCATTCATCAAATTGATGCGCAAGAATCTCAAGGAATATCACACCCTCTATACCGGAAACATCATCGCCCGTCAACGTATGATCGGTGTTGGTCCGCTCACCAACGAAATGGCCGTTTCATACGCTGTGACCGGTCCTGTCGGACGTGGTTCCGGTTTCCATTGCGACCTTCGTAAGATTGCTCCATACGCCGCTTACGACAAGGTCGAATTCAAGGAAATCGTTCGTA